>Ga0209604_1001571_pt1 | contig 18175 bp, 18 predicted proteins | sample AD_UKC097_MetaG_FD_184405 | JGI IMG/M metagenome (GOLD analysis project Ga0209604, IMG submission 184405) | Active sludge microbial communities of municipal wastewater-treating anaerobic digesters from USA - AD_UKC097_MetaG (SPAdes) (version 2) | ecosystem: Engineered > Bioreactor > Anaerobic >... | reverse complement strand
GGGATGTCGTGGTCGCACAGGTGGTTCAGCAGCGAGGTGACCTCGGAGATGTAGTCGTCGATCAGCAGCTTGGTGCCGACGTGCGAATGCTTGTACAGCTCGGGGTTGGCCAGGTTGCCGAGGTTTCGGTGCAGGCCTTCGCGCAGGCTGAAGATCAGTTGCGGCCAGTCGCCGGCCTTGCGCCAGGCGCGCAGATTCAGCAGCCGTTGCTGGATCAGCTTGTGCTGGTAATGGCTCGACACGGGGTTGTTCTTCCAGTCGTCCAGCCCTTCCAGCGTGTCCAGCACCATGGATTGCGCGCGCCAGGTGCCGTAGTCGGTGGCCTGTTCCACCAGCTTGCGTTGCGCGGCGGTCTTTCGGGATTTCATGGGTTTCCTGCCTGTTCTGGTTGCTGCGCCTGTCTCGGTGCGCGCGGCGGTCGTGCCGCCATTCTCCACCTGCCGGGCGGGGGGTGGCTGTCGCGCAAAGAACTGCGGCGGGCCCCCCAGGCGTTTCGAGGGGTCTTTTTGCGGTGTTTTCGGGGTATTTTTTGCCTCTTTCCAGCGCCCACCGGCCATGGGCAGCTATGAATTTGATACCGATTCGCCGGCCATCGCGGGCAGGTAGACCGCGCAGAACTCGGCGGGCATGCGCCGCGCGCGGCCACTGGCGAGCTCGATGCAGACCAGTGCCCAGCGCCCGCGCAGCACCGTGGCCTGGTCGCGCTCGCGCACGAGCTGAAAGCGCCGCTCCATCGTCAGTTTGCCGTCGCTGGCGGTGAGCCAGGTGGCCAGGGTCAGCACCTCACCGAGCTGGGTGGGCAGCAGGTAGTCGTAGTCGGCGCGGCGGATCGCCATCGCGCGGTCCAGGCGGTGGTAGTCGGCCAGGCTCAGGCCCAGCGCCTCGGAATGCGCCCAGGCGGTCTTTTCGCACCACTGCACGTAGACGGCGTTGTTGGTGTGGTTCAGGCCGTCGATGTCGCCGGCCGCGGGCGTGAACGCGCGGGTGAAGGGCAGGGGAAGGTCCCAGTTCATCGGCGGCACCGGTTGAGGATCCGAGGCCAGCCCCTCAGGGCAGGTCGATGTTCTGCATCGTGCACGGCGGTGTGCCGGGCAGGTAGCCGCGGGTGTACAGGTGCTGGCCGGCGCCGCGCACCAGGCCGGTGGTGGCGTCGAAACTCACGTCGAAGTACTGCATCACGTTCTGGCTCTGGCAGTACAGCCAGGTCCAGGCGAACGTGTCGCTGCGCCGGTAAGGCGTGGCAGGGCCGCCGGCCGGCCCCAGCAGCCGCAGCACCTGCTCCTGGGTCATGCCGGGCTGGATGAGCCCGAAAAACTGCTCGTTGAGCACGCCGACGATGCGCTGAAGCTTGCCGTCGGGCGCGATGAACACCATGAAGGTCTGCGTGCCCTCGGGCCCGGTCGGAAACGCGAGCTGCTGGCTGCCGTCGGCGTTTTTCCAGGTCTTGGCGGGCCGGCCGAGCCGTGCTTCCACGTCAGCCAAGGTGGACGTCCCCGGCGTCAGGCCGCCCGAGCCTGGCGTGGCGCAGCCCGCCAGACCCAGAAGCGCCACGGCCAGCACAGATGCCACTGTTTTCATGTCGTCTCCTGGCCGCGGCCCGTGCGCGGCTTGGGTTGATGCATGGGTTGATTCTTGCACAGGCCCGCCGACCCATTTGCAGCTCACGCGGGGCGTTCGTTGTTCAGGAACGGTTCATCGTTCATGAAGAAAATCCCGTTGTGCCATTCGAGGGTTCATTTGCATCAAACGGCTTCATCATGAGTCCCACGCCCTGGCTTCGTCACGCCTCCACGATCGGCGCACTTGCCGGCCGGCATCGTGACTGTACGGGCCGGTGAACACTGTATCGTCCACGGACACAGCATGCACGAAGGTCTTACCCGAAGCGAATCGAGCCACCGTTTGAGCCGCGACGGTCCGAACGAGTTGCCGACCTCCAGGCCGCGCGGCATCCTGCGTCTGGTCCGGGAGGTGGTATCGGAGCCGATGTTCCTGCTGCTCGTCGCGTGCGGGGTGATCTACCTGGCGTTGGGCGACGTCCATGAAGCGCTCATGCTGCTCGGATTCGTCGCCGTGGTCATGGGCATCACCTTGGTCCAGCAACGACGCAGCGAACGCTCGCTGGAGGCGCTGCGCGATCTGTCCAGCCCCCGCGCCCTGGTTCGGCGCGACGGGCAATGGGCGCGGATTGCCGGACGGGAACTGGTCTGTGGGGACCTCGTGCAGTTGTCCGAAGGCGATCGGGTGCCGGCGGACATGCTGTTGCTGGATGCGTCCAACCTCGCGGTGGACGAGTCGCTGCTGACGGGCGAATCCGCGCCCGTGAACAAGCAGGCGGCAGGGCCGAACGGCGGCGAACCGGGCGCGGGGACGACGGCGCCCGGCGAGGCCGATCCCGGCCGGGTCTTCTCCGGCACGCTGGTGACCCGGGGCACGGCGATCGGTCGGGTGACGGCGACTGGCGAGCGCAGCGCGTTGGGCCGGATCGGCAAGTCACTGGCCGGCATCGCTGTCCAGGAAACGCCGATCCAGCGCGAGACGGCCCGAACCGTGAAACGGATCGCGGTGGCGGGCCTGGTCCTGGCGGGCACATTGGCGCTGGCCTGGTGGATGGCCACAGGCGACGCCCTGCATGGCCTGCTGGCCGGACTCACGCTGGCCATGGCCATCCTGCCGGAGGAGCTGCCAGTGGTGCTGACCCTGTTCCTGGGACTGGGCGCCTGGCGGCTGGCGCGTGAGAAGGTGCTGGCCCGCAGCATTCCGGCGGTCGAGTTGCTCGGGGCGACGACGGTGCTGTGCGTGGACAAGACCGGGACGCTCACGGCCAACCGCATGTCGGTTCGGCACCTGTGGTCCCCGGGTGCCGAGCATGACGTCCTGGGGGCCGGCGACGGCCCGGTGCCCGAGGCCTTGCACGCGGTCCTGGAGTTCGCCGTGCTGGCGAGCCACCGGCGCACCTTCGACCCGATGGAGTCGGCCATCGTGGAGGCTGGGCGGCATCTGCTGGCACAAACCGAACACCTGCACGGCGACTGGACCCTGGTCGAGGATTACCCCTTGTCGAATGACATGCTTGCGATGTCCCGGGTCTGGCAGTCGCCCGACCGGCGCGAGCGAATGATTGCCGCCAAGGGCGCGCCCGAGGCCATCGTCGACCTGTGCCACCTCGATGCGGAACAGCATCGCCGGATTGCCGATCAGGTCGCGCGCATGGCCGGTCAGGGGCTACGGGTGCTCGGCGTGGCGCGCGCGGTGTTCGAGGCGGTCGAACTGCCGGTGAACCAGCACGATTTCCAGTTCGAGTTTCTCGGTCTGGTGGCCCTGGAAGACCCGGTCCGGCCCGATGTGCCGCAGGCCGTTGCCGAATGCCGTTCGGCCGGCATTCGCGTGGTGATGATGACCGGGGATCACCCCGCCACCGCGCTCTCGGTGGCGCAACAGGTGGGGCTGTCGACGCAGGCCGCGGTCATCACGGGCTCGGAGCTGGCGACGCTGAGCGACCAGGCCCTGGATGCCCGGCTGGCCGAGACGCACGTGTTTTGCCGGGTCCAGCCGGACCAGAAACTCCGCCTCGTGCAGGCGTTTCGCGCGCGCGGCGAGGTGGTCGCGATGACCGGCGACGGGGTGAACGATGCGCCGGCGCTGAAGGCCGCCCACATCGGCGTGGCCATGGGCGCGCGCGGCACGGACGTCGCGCGCGAAGCGGCCGCGCTGGTGCTCGTGAACGACGATTTTTCGTCGTTGGTGACGGCGGTCCGGCATGGCCGTCGGGTCTTTGCCAATCTGCGCAAGGCCATCGTGTTCGTGGTGGCGGTCCACGTGCCCATCGTCGGGCTGTCGATCGTGCCGGTGCTGCTCGGCTGGCCGATGCTGCTGATGCCGGTCCATATCCTGTTTCTGCAATTGATCATCGATCCGGCCTGTTCGGTCGTGTTCGAGGCCGAGCCCCTGGAGGCGGATGCCATGGCAGCCCCGCCGCGCGCGCCGGACGCGCACCTGTTCGATGCCGCGGTGCTCGGGCGCGGTCTGTGGCAGGGGGGTGGATTGCTGGCCTTGTTGCTTGCGGTGCATGCGCTGGCGCGCGGCGTTTCGCAATCGGACGACGTTGCCCGCGCGCTCACCTTCACCGTGCTGGTGATCGCCAACCTGGCCCTCATTCACGTGAACCGGTCGTGGTCGTCCCGGCTCAAGGGCGGGCGTGACACCCCCAACCGGTTTTTCCGGTGGATCGCGGCCGCCACGCTGGCGCTGCTGGTATGCGTGCTCGGCATCCCCGCGGTCGGGCGCCTGTTCGCGTTTGCGCCGTTGACACCCGGGATGCTGCTTGCCGGCGCGGGGGCGGTGGGGGTGGCCTGGGTGTGGTTCGAGGGCGTCAAATGGGCGTCGGACCGTGCGAAAGGTTGGATGGTTTGATGCAGCGCAGGATGGCGTCCGGTATCGAACGTATGCTCGAACGGCACGCTTGGTGCCGGCCTGCGGCAGAGCGGGGCATGGGTCAGGTGCAAGTCTTATGACGGTTGGTTTGCTTTTCGCATCCATCACGTTGGCGGTGCTGCTCCAGTTGGGTCTGGGTTTGGCGCTGGCGCTGTGGCGGCGCCAACGGGACGGGCGGTCGAGCGATCCGGTGCCCGAGCCGCCGGTCACGGCCCCGGCTGGCGCCTGGCCGGGCTGGCGCGATTTCCGGGTGGTGCGTCGGGCCTTCGAGGACCCGCTGCGCACGATCTGTTCCTTCTATCTGCAGCCGGTCGACGGCGGTGCCTTGCCGTCGTACAAGCCCGGCCAGTTCCTGACCTTTCAGCTGAGTTTGCCCGCTGGCAGCGGGGCGACGGAACCGGCGGGCCGCAGCATCACCCGTTGCTATTCGCTGTCCGACCGTCCGGGGCTGGACAGCTACCGCATCTCGGTCAAGCGTGCAGTGCCGCCTGCGGGACGAACCGATTGCCCGCCCGGCCTGTCGTCGAGCCATCTGCACGACCATGTCCACGAAGGCGATGTGCTGCGGGTGAAGGCGCCCGGCGGCCATTTCCATCTCGATGCCGATTCGCCGGGGCCGGTGGTGCTCATCGGTGGCGGCATCGGCATCACGCCGATGATGAGCATGCTGCGCTGGTGCCTTGACGAGCAACCCGAACGCGTCGTTCACCTGTTCTACGGCGTGCGCCATCGGGGCGAGCAGGCGTACAAGGATCAGCTCGATGCACTGGCCGCGCGACATGAGCGGTTTCACCTGCACGTCGTGTACAGCCGGCCCGCGCCGGACGATGTGCCCGGACGCGACTTCCAGCACACCGGGCATGTCGACATCGACCTGCTGCGGCGCACCTTGCCGCATGGGCGCCACCAGTTCTATGTCTGCGGCTCACCGGCGCTGATGGAGTCCCTGGTTCCCGCGCTGGCTGAATGGGGCGTGCCGACCGCCGACATCCATTTCGAAGCTTTCGGACCGTCCTCGGTCCGGCTGGCCGGATCGGCTGGCGCCGCGCCGGTCGCGACGGTCGCGCCGGTCGAGGTTCATTTCCGGCGCGCGGGGCGCACCCTGACCTGGGACGGGCAGGATGCCAGCCTGCTCGACTTCGCCGAGCGGCACGGCGTGGAGGTGGATTCGGGATGCCGCTCGGGTGGGTGCGGGGCGTGTGAGACCAGGATGTTGTCCGGATCGGTGCGTTATGCCGCCAAACCCGACCACGACATCGCGGCAGGCCATTGCCTGCTGTGCGTCGGCGTGCCTGGGGCGGCGCTGGAATTGGAGGCGTGATGTCCCTGAAAGCCCGTCTTTTCAGCCGCGAAGTCCTGCCGTTCTATCTGGCGCTGGGGGCGCTGATGGCGCTGACCCTGCTGCTCGACGCCTTGCTGCACGTTTTCAACCTGGTCTGGATCGGACGCTACCTGGGCATTCCGGGGGTCTTGCTGATCCTGGGCTCATTCGGCTATTCCTTGCGCAAACGCAAACTCATCGGCGCCGGCAAGCCGGTGCAGCTGCTGCGCTGGCACGAAGGCATGGCCTGGGCCGGCTCGCTGCTGGTGCTGGTGCATGCGGGCATCCACTTCAATGCGATCCTGGGCTGGCTGGCGGTGCTGGCGATGCTGGTCAACGTGGCCAGCGGACTGACCGGCAAGTTCCTGCTGGACCGTGCGCGCCGGCGCCTGGAAGAGGCCCGCCAGCGCATGCGCCAGCAGGGCCTGTCCGCAGCGGAACTGGAGGACCGTACCTATTGGGACAGCCTGACCTTCGATGCGGTCAAGCAGTGGCGCGCGGTGCACTTTCCGATCACGCTGGCCTTTGGTGTGTTGACCTTGGCCCACCTTGTGGCCGTGTTCCTCTTCTGGGGGTGGAAATGAGGCGCGGCTGGCTGATGGCCCTGATTTCGGCCAACTTGGCTGTGCTGATCGCGCTGGTGTTCATCTACCCGCACCTCATGGTCAGTCCCGGCCCGGTGGTATCCGCCCATGCCGAGATCAACACCGATTGTTTTGCCTGCCACGCGCCGTTGCGTGGCGCTTCCTCCGGGCGTTGCATCGCCTGTCACGCCTTGTCGGACATCGGCCTTCGCAGCAGCAAGGGTGTGCCACTCGTTCAGAAGACCAAAGGGTTGAAGGCCTCGTTTCACCAGGAATTGATCGAGAAGGACTGCGTGGCCTGCCACAGCGATCACCGGGCGCCCCGCCTCACGCAACGCAGCCGCAAGCCGTTTTCGCACGACCTCCTGCGGGTGGCGGTGCGCGAGCAGTGCGCCAGCTGCCACGTGGCGCCGACCGACAAGCTGCACAGCAAGCTCAGCGCGAATTGCAAGCAGTGCCACGGGCAGCAGGCCTGGAAGCCAGCCACGTTCGACCACGGAAAATTCTTTGTGCTCGACAAGGACCACAACGCAACCTGCGAGACCTGTCACACCGGCAGCGATTACAGCCGCTACACCTGCTACGGCTGCCATGAACACACGCCCGCCAAGGTGCGTGCGGAGCACCTCAAGGAAGGCATCCTCGACTACGAAAACTGCGTCGAATGCCACCGCAGCGGCGACAAACACGGCCTGGAAAAGAAGGACACCAGAAGAAAGAAGGACGCCCACCGCGATCGCCACAAGGACTGAACGGCGCTCTCACGCCTGGGCGTCGCCCGCGTACCGCTGCCGCAGTTCGCGCTTGAGCACCTTGCCGATGGCGCTGCGCGGCAACTCGCTCACCAGCTGCAGGGCGCTCAGGCGCTGGGTCTTGCCGACGCGGGCGTTGAGCCAGTCCTTCAGCGCGTCGGCCGTCACGGCCTGGCCCTCGCGCGCGACGACGAAGGCCACCGGCGTTTCGCCCCACTCGGCCGACGGCACGCCCACCACCGCCGACTCCAGCACGGCGGGGTGCGTGGCCAGCAGGCCCTCCAGGTCGCTCGGGTAGAGGTTGAAGCCGCCCGAGATGATCATGTCCTTCTTGCGATCGGCCAGGGTGAGGAAACCGTCGGCGTCGAAGCGCCCGATGTCGCCGGTGCGGATGAAGCGCTTGCCGTCGGGCGCGAACCATTCGGCCTCGCGCGTCTTCTCGGGCTGACCGTGGTAGCCGGTCATCATGCCGCCCGAATGGCCCACCACCTCGCCGGCCTCGCCCGGCGGCACCTGCACGCCCGCGTCGTCGATCAGGCGGATGTCGTGGCCCTCGGCCGGGCGGCCCACGGTGTGCAGCTTGTCGGGGTGGGCGTGGGCCTCCAGGATGCAGGTGCCACCGCCTTCGGTCATGCCGTAGAACTCCACCAGGCCGCCGGGCCAGCGCGCCAGCACGTCGGCCTTCAGCGCGGCGTCGAACGGAGCGCTGGTGCTGAACTTCATGCGAAAGCTGCCGAGGTCGTGCGCGTCGAAATCGGGCCGCGCCATCAGGCGGCGGTACTGCACCGGCACCAGCATGGTGTGGGTCACCCGCTCGGCCTGCGCGAGCGCCAGCCAGCCGGCGGCGTCGAACTTGGGCATCAGCAGCACCGTGCCGCCATAGGCCAGCGTGGGAAAGAACACCACCAGCGTGGTGTTGGAGTACAGCGGGGTGGAGAGCAGCGTCACCGTGTCCGCCCCGTAGCCGTAGACGGCGCCGCGCGTCACGTGCACCCAGCGCATGCCGTGCGATTGCACGATGCCCTTGGGCATGCCCGTGGTGCCCGATGAGTAGATGATGTTGAAGGTCCAGCCGGGTTCGATCGCCACCGGCTCGGGGGCAACGCCGGGCGCGGCCAGCCAGTCGGCCAGCGGCTGGCCGGCGCCGGCGCCGTCGAGCGCGACGCGCGCCACCGTACCCAGCCCGGCATCGAGCACCGTATCGGCCGACGCGGCATCGGTGAACAAAACCCGCGCGCCCGCATCCTGCAGCATGCGCGCAAAGGCGTCGGGCGTGCTGCCGGGGGCCAGCGGCGCCACCACCACCCCGGCGCGCAGTGCGCCGAGGTAGACCGTGGCGTAGTCGATGGAGGTGGCCGCGCAGACGGCGATCGCATCGCCGGGGCGCAGATCGTCGCGCTGCAGCGCGGCGGCCACCCGGTCCATGCGGGCGTCGAGCGTGGCGTAGTCGATGGCGTCGATTCCGGCGCCCGTGGCCTGCGCGAGCGCGCGGCGATGCGGGTCCGCGCGCGCGTGCTCGCGGATCAGGTCGGCAATGGCGCGAAAAGCGGGCGGCGTGGCGGCGGTGGCGGGGGCGGAGGCGGGGGTCATGGCGGCCGGAAGGGTTGGTGGGGTGTCCGCATCATAGGCAGCGAAGCGCCCTGAGGGCGTGCCCGAGGTGATTTTCAGGGGCAATGGGCTACTCCCCAGCACCGGATGGCACGGTCAGCTATGAAAAAGAGAGCATTTAACAATCGAAAGCGTGACCCGATTGTCGGCCCCTCATGTTCACTCCAACGGGACGCTTGGCTGCAGCCCTCAGTGCCTTGATCATCTCCATCAACGCGCCGAAATGTTCAATCGACAGTGCGCCGCAACAAATCGCACAAATCAGATTGGGAGCATCACGGACAGGCGCCATTGCGAATAGAAATTCGACCGCAAACGAAGGTTTTCCGTCATCCACTTGGCTCCAAGGTTGAATCCCCTAATCATCACAACTATCAGCGGTCCGAAGCTGTTCCGATCGTTTGGCCGAGAAAAAGTCAGATCCCGAACTCAAACTAGTACCCTGCAAGTGCGAAATATGCCAAGCGTACCGACACCCTTGTCGCAATGTCCAGTCTCGAATAGTACGAAAGCCAAACCTTCAAATTCTCACCAATCCACCGGGTGGCCCCCGGTCGCCACCAAAAACGCATTAGCCGATCGAAAGTGACCGCAGCCGACAAAGGGGGCCGGCGGGCGGTTCGCCGATAGCGGCGAGGGGTGATTGGCGCAAAGTACCTGATGTCGGCCGCGCCAAGGCGACGCATCGATGAGCGCCCGTTTGGCCTGTGCGTGACCGCCCCACAGCATGAACACGACGGGTGAGGCGGACCCGGCGACCGCCGCCAGGACCGCATCGGTGAGCTGCTCCCACCCCCTGTGCGCGTGGCTCGCCGGGCGCCCCTCCTCCACGGTCAGACTGGTGTTGAGCAGAAGCACGCCTTGCCGGGCCCAGCGCACCAGGGATCCACTGTGCGTTGGCGCAATGCCCATGTCGCGCTGTAGCTCCTTGAAGATGTTGCGCAGGCTGGGCGGGAGCTTTTGGCCATCGGGAACTGAAAAAGCCAGCCCCTGCGCCTGTCCTGCCCCGTGATATGGGTCCTGCCCCAGAATCACCACCCGAACTTCCGACAACGGCGTCAATGCCAGCGCCCAAAATGGCTGCGGCGGGTAGATGATCGCGCCGGAATCGATGCGCTCCCGCAGAAAGGCCGCCAGCGCCAATCCCGACGCACTTGTCAGGAAACCATCGATGAGATCCTTCCAGTCGGGCGCCACCCGCCATTTTTCTGGCTCCCACGCGCCCAGGCGAGCAGATGCGACCGGCGGCTTGGCCACGCCCGGATCCCACAGGGATGCCTGGGCAGCCGCCTTCTCGGTTTTCACGGGTAGACGCTCCGCATCTGGCCTTTGCCTGCGCTGTCACGCAAACAGTTCAGCCAGCGCCATGCCGGGATCCGGAGCGCGCATGAAGGCTTCGCCGACCAGAAAGGCGTTCACCCCTGCCGCACGCATCGTCTGCACGTCGGCGCGTGTCAGGATGCCACTTTCGGTGACCAGCAGCCGGTCCGCCGGCACCTCTGCGCGCAAGTCCAAGGTGGTCTGGATCGAAACCTCGAAAGTTCGAAGGTTCCGGTTGTTGACGCCGATCAGCGGCGTTTTCAGGCGCAACGCCCGCTCGAGCTCGGCGCGGTCGTGCACCTCCACCAACACCGCCATGTCCAGCCCCAGTGCAATGGCCTCCATCTCGGCCATCTGTGCATCGCCCAGGCAGGCCACGATCAGCAAGATGGCGTCGGCACCCATGGCACGCGACTCGTAGATTTGCCAGGGGTCAACCATGAAGTCCTTGCGCAACACCGGCAGCGGACAGGAGGCGCGGGCCTGCTTGAGGTAGTCCACGCTGCCCTGGAAGAACTGGCGATCGGTCAGCACCGAGAGGCAGGCGGCACTGACCGTGCCATCGCCATCGGCATAGCTCTGCGCGATGTCGGCCGCAACGAAATCCGCGCGCAATACCCCTTTGGACGGGCTGGCCTTCTTCACTTCGGCAATGACCGCCGCCTGTCCGGCAGCGATCCTGGCGCGCATCGCGCCGACAAAATCGCGCGTCAGCACGCGGCTTTCCGCATCCGCGCGCATCGCGGCCAGCGGCGTCTTCTTCATGCCGGCGGCGATCTCCTCGCGCTTGACGGCCACTATCTTGTTCAGGATGTCACTCATGGTCGGAGGGCTCGTTCGAGCCGTTTTTCAATACCTTCACGATCACCCGGTGCATCACCAGCGCCACCACCAGAAACAGCAGCGACACGCCGATGGCAATCCAGGCGCCAGGATCGCGCCACATGTCAGGCCGGCGCGCTCAATGCGTGCGCGGTTGTCACCAGCTTTTCGAGGCGCGCCTTGGCAGCGCCCGATTCGATCGCGGCGCGCCCCCGTTCGATGCCCGCCTGGATGGAGCCGACCACGTTGGCCGCATACAGCGCCACGCCGGCATTCAGGATCACGATGTCACGCGCGGCACCGTGCTGATTGTCCAGCACGTCCAGCAGCAGGGCTCGGGACTGATCGGGCGTTTCCACCTTCAAGGCGCGGTTGCTGGCCATCGCCAGGCCAAAATCTTCGGGGTGAATCTCGTACTCGGTGATCTCGCCGTTTCGCAACTCACCCACCATGGTTGCCGCGCCCAGGCTCACCTCGTCCAGACCGTCGCGCCCGTACACCACCAACGCGTGTTCGGTGCCCAGGCGCTGCAGCGCGCGCACCTGGATACCCACCAGATCGGGGTGGAACACACCCATGAGGATATTGGGCGCCGACGCCGGGTTGGTCAGCGGACCCAGGATGTTGAAGATGGTCTTGATGCCCAACTCGCGGCGCACCGGTGCCACGTTCTTCATGGCCGGGTGGTGGTTGGGGGCGAACATGAAGCCGATGCCGACCTCATCGATGCACCGCGCGATGGCCTCCGGCGGCAGGTTGATATTGACACCCAGGCTCTCCAGAACATCGGCGCTTCCGGACTTGCTGCTGACGCTGCGCCCGCCATGTTTGCTGACCTTTGCGCCCGCCGCGGCGGCCACGAACATCGAGCAGGTGGAGATGTTGAAGGTGTGCGAGCCGTCGCCGCCGGTGCCCACGATGTCCACCAGGTGGGTGCGGTCGGCGACGTGAACCTTGGTGGAGAACTCGCGCATCACCTGCGCGGCGGCGGTGATTTCACCGATCGTTTCCTTCTTCACCCGCAAACCGGTGATCAGCGCCGCCATCAAAACCGGGGAAACCTCGCCCTTCATGATCAGGCGCATGAGGTGCAGCATCTCGTCGTGAAAGATTTCGCGATGCTCGATGGTGCGCTGCAACGCTTCCTGGGGTGTGATCGGCATGGGTGACTCCTCAAGGTTGGGGGGATTCGGAAAATGCCAGCTTCAGACCGAAGCCGACAAACACGGTGCCGGCGATTCGGTCGAGCCAACGGGTGGCGCTGTCAAGCCGGGCGCGCACGGCACCCAGGCGTTTGCGTGCCCAGACCGCGGCCCAGGCCCAGCCCAGGTTGACCCACAGCCCGTTGATGTTGAAGATGAGGCCCAGCAACAGGAACGCCATGGTCTTGTCCTGCGCCTGGGGCGCAATGAACTGCGGCACAAAAGCCAGGAAAAACAGTGCGACCTTCGGATTGAGCGCATTCGTTGCAAAACCCTGAAGAAGCACATTTTTAAGGTGAATTTGGCCGCCCCCTTTGTCGGACAGTCATCAACCGCTATCAATTGAGAAGCGTCATGACGGTTTGAACGCAACATCGAAGCACCCACGTAGAACAGATAGACCGCCCCGACCGATTTGAGCACGGTAAACGCGGTGGTGGAGGTTGCCAGCAACGCGCTGACCCCCAGTGCCGCGGCCACGATGTGCACGAAACAGCCGGCCGAGATGCCGATCGCCGCCACGGCTCCCGCCTTCAGCCCCGAACGCATCGCGTGACTGACGATGAACATCACGTCGGGGCCGGGCGTGATGTTCAGCAGCAGGCCGGCGGCGATGAACAGGGCCAGGTGGTCAGAATCAGGCATGGTTCGCGGACCTCGCGGCGACTTCAGTGCTTGAAAAAGCTTCGGATCGCCGCCACGGCGCGGTCCACGCCGGCGGCGTCCACATCCAGGTGGGTCACAAACCGCAGGCGGTACAGGCCGGTCGCCAGCACCCGGTGCCCGGCCAGGTGCTGCAGCAGCGCGGGCGAACGGTCGCGCGCGGCCCCCGTCAGGTCGGCGAACACGATGTTGGTCTGTGGCGGCTGCACCACCATACCGTCGATGCCCGCAAGCCCGTCGGCCAGGCGCCGGGCCAGTTCGTGGTCCTTGGCCAGGCGCTCGACATGGTTGTCGAGCGCGTACAGGGCTGCCGCCGCCAGCAGGCCGGCCTGGCGCATGCCACCGCCGGCCATCTTGCGGATGCGGTGCGCCCGCGCGATCAGGTCGCGTGAGCCGCACAGCGCCGAGCCCACCGGCGCGCCCAGCCCCTTGCTGAAGCAGACCGACACACTGTCAAAGCACCCGGCGATGCGTCGGGCCTCCGTCCACGCATCGCTCCCGGTGAGCGCCGCCTGCGCCACGGCGGCGTTGAACAGGCGCGCGCCGTCGAGGTGACGCGACAAGCCGCGTGCGACGGCCAGTTGCGTGGCCGCCTGCACGTAGTCGAACGGCAGCAAACTGCCTCCCAGGGTGTTCTCCAGCGCCAGCAGCCGGGTGCGCGCGAAATGGGCGTCGTCCGGCTTGATCGCGGCCTCGATGTCGGACAGCGCCAGCGTGCCGTCGCTCTGGTGCGCGATGGGTTGCGGCTGCACGCTGCCCAGCACCGCCGCCCCACCGCCTTCCCAACGGTAACAATGCGCCATCTGGCCGACGAGGTATTCGTCGCCGCGCTGGCAGTGGGACAGGATCGCACACAGGTTGCTTTGCGTGCCGGTGGGCACGAAGAGCGCCGCCTCGAAACCGAGCGTGCTGGCGATCCGCTCCTGCAGCGCGTTGACCGTCGGGTCGTCGCCGAACACGTCGTCGCCGAGCGGGGCGGCCATCATGGCGGCCCGCATCCCTGGCGTGGGCCGGGTAACGGTGTCACTGCGCAAATCCACCGGCAAATGGGCTGTTTTTTCAGTCATTTCGGTTCAATTCCAGCGCCGGATGGCCACGAGCAGCTATGCTTTCAGGAGTCATTCAAGCCGTTGGCGCCAGAAAATTGCGCAGCATCGCATGCCCGTGTTCGGTCAGGATGCTTTCCGGGTGAAACTGCACCCCTTCGACGGCCAGTTCGCGGTGGCGCACGCCCATGATTTCACCGTCTTCCGTCCAGGCGGTGACCTTCAGCACCTCCGGGCAGGTGGCGCGCTCGATCGCGAGCGAGTGGTAGCGGTTGACCGTGAACTGCGCGGGCAGGCCGGCAAACACACCCTCCTGGGTGGTGGTGATGACGCTGGTCTTGCCGTGCATGAGCTGCTGGGCCCGCACGATGGTGCCGCCGAAGGCCGCGCCGATGCTCTGGTGGCCCAGACACACGCCCAGAATCGGCAGCTGGCCGGCGAAATGCCGGATCGCCGCCACCGAAATGCCCGCCTCGGCCGGTGAACACGGCCCCGGCGAAATGACCAGCCGATCCGGCCGCCGCGCGGCGATGCCTTCCAGCGTGATCTCGTCGTTGCGGAACACCTCGACCTCGGCGCCGAGCTCGCCGAAGTACTGCACGAGGTTGTAGGTGAACGAGTCGTAGTTGTCCACCATCAGGAGCTTGATGCGGTGCGTCATGGTGTTCACTCCAGTCCTTCTTCCACCAGTTCGCTGGCCCGCAGCAGCGCGCGCGCCTTGTGCTCGGTCTCGCGCCATTCCATCTCGGGCACCGAATCGGCCACCACACCGGCGGCTGCCTGCACGTAGAGTTGCCCATCCTTGACGATGCCGGTGCGGATGGCAATGGCCACGTCCATGTCACCCGCATAGCTGAGGTAGCCGCAAGCGCCGCCGTACAGGCCGCGTTTGACGGGTTCAAGTTGGTCGATCAGTTCCATTGCATGCACCTTCGGCGCGCCGGTGAGCGTGCCGGCGGGGAACGTGGCCCTGAGCACATCCATGCTGGTCATGCCGTCTTTCAGAATGCCCTCGACGTTGCTCACGATGTGCATCACGTGGCTGTAACGTTCCACCACAAACGCCTCGGTCACCTTGACGCTGCCGGTCTTGGCGATGCGGCCGATGTCGTTGCGCGCCAGGTCGATCAGCATCACGTGTTCGGCGCGCTCCTTGGGGTCGTTGACCAGTTCCACCTCGGCGGCCTTGTCCTTTTCCGGCGTGGCCCCGCGCGGGCGGGTGCCGGCCAGCGGGCGAATCGTGATCTTCTGCCCCTCATCCGTCTTTTCCTGGCGCACCAGGATCTCGGGCGAGGCGCCCACCACGTGGAAATCCCCGAAGTGGTAGTAGTACATGTACGGGCTGGGATTGAGCGAGCGCAGCGCGCGGTACAGCGACAGAGGGCTTTCGGTGTAGCGTTTCTTGATGCACTGACCCACCTGGACCTGCATGAAGTCACCGGCGGCAATCAGTTCCTTGGCGCGCTCCACCGCATCCAGGTAGTCGGCCTTGGCAAAGTCGCGTTCGGCCGGGTAGCCCTGCGTGGGTTTCACCACCGGGGCGCTGACCGAGTACTTCAAGGCGTCTTTCAGGTCTCGCAGGCGCTTCTTGGCATTGGCATAGGCCTCGGCCTGGCCCGGGTCGGCATAGACGATGAGGTACAGCTTGCCCGAGAGGTTGTCGATGACCGCCAGTTCCTCGCACTGCAGCAACAGGATGTCGGGCAGGCCGATCAGGTCGGGCGGGCAAGTCTTCTCGAGCTTTTTCTCGATGTAGCGCACGGTGTCGTAGCCGAAGTACCCGGCCAGGCCGCCGCAGAAACGCGGCAACCCCGGACGCAGCGCCACCTTGAAGCGCTGCTGGTAGGCGGCGATGAAATCCAGCGGGTTGCCGCTGGCGGTTTCCACCACCACGCCGTCGCGCACGACTTCGGTCTTCGCCTCGGCGCCAAAACCGCTGGCACGAACCAGCGTGCGCGCCGGCAGACCGATGAAGCTGTAGCGGCCAAAGCGTTCGCCGCCGACCACGGACTCCAACAAAAAGCTGTATTTGCCGCCGCCCTGGCTGTGCGCCAGCTTCAGGTACAGCGACAGGGGGGTTTCCAGGTCCGCAAAGGCCTCGGCCATCAGCGGAATGCGGTTGTAGCCTTGGCCGGCCAGGCTTTTGAATTCCAGTTCGGTGATCATGGGTGAGCCTCCAAGCTCGGGGCCGCGCAGCAGCCCTTGGGTTTCATTCACAGCCTCGGTCGCAGCGGGACCGGGCGCCAGGCGCGGGCAGGCCGCGCCAATCAGACGTGCACGTTTGCTGGCTTGCGCCAAGGCCAGGCTCCCCGGCCCGGAGCGCCTGCGCAAAACTGTTGTTGGATCGTGCCTGGAATGAACATGATGGGCGCAGTTTAGCAAAACCTGTTGCCGGCGCCGGCGCCGGCACTGGCGCGGACGTCAGGTCGGCACCGCGCCGGCCGACCGGCGTCCGATCTCCGCAGGGGTCCGTGTTTTCCCGTCCGGCAAAACCCTGTAACACTTTGGCACCGGCCGGCTGAAAATGGAGTCGTAACCCCCTTTTGCCGAATCTGCACTGGAGCCAACCCATGAAACGAATCCGTACCCTGCTGCTGGGCACAGCCCTGAGTCTGCTGAGCGCCTTCGCCGTGGCCCAACCCGTCGAAGTGTCCGGCGTCAAGTTCGACAACCCGATCGAGGTTCGTGGCACCAAACTTGAGCTCAACGGCGCCGGCGTACGCTACAAGGCCGTGTTCAAGGTCTATGCCGCCGGGCTTTTCCTGAGCAAGAAGGCCAGCACCCTGGAGGAAGTTCTGGCTGCACCCGGCCCCAAGCGCATGAGCATCATGATGCTGCGCGAGATCGACTCCGCGGAACTGGGCAAGCTGTTCACACGGGGTGTCGAGGACAACACGCCCAAGTCGGACATGTCCAAGCTGATTCCCGGCTTGTTGCGCATGAGCCAGATTTTCAGCGAGCACAAGAAACTGTTGCCCGGCGAGTGGTTCACGATCGAATGGGTTCCGGGCACCGGAACGGTCATCACGATCAAGGGCAAAGCCCAGGAACCGTTCAAGGAGCCTGAATTCTTCGGCGCGCTGATGCGGATCTGGCTGGGCCCGAACCCGGCCGACTGGAAACTGAAAGACGCCCTGTTGGGCAAGTAAGCGGCTTCTTCAGGCGCCACCACGCAGCCGGGGCGCCAGTTCGGCCAGCGAATCCAGGTAGCCATCCGCGTCGACCGCGCGGATGGGCTTCCCGTGGTTGTAGCCGTAGCTCACCAGCGCCACCGGGCAGCCGGCGCCTCGCGCGGCCACGGCATCGTTGCTGGAATCCCCCACCATCAAGGTGCGCGCGGCCTCGCTGCCCAGCGCCGCGCAGGTCTTCAGCAGCGGCAACGGGTCCGGCTTCTTGCGCTCGAACGCGTCGCCGCCGAACACTGCGGTGAAGAATCCGTCCAGGCCCTTGGCCTTCAGCAAGGGCCGCGCAAAGGCCCCAGGCTTGTTGGTCAGACAGGCCAGCTGCAGGCCGGCGCCCTGCAAGGCCTGCAAGCCCTCGACCACCCCCGGGTACACCACGCTGTGCTGACCATTGATCAGCAGGTAGTGCCGCTGATAGGCCTGCCAGGCCTCGTCGAACAGCGCCGACGACGCCACAAACCCGGGATTTCCGCGCAGCGCCTCGACATGCGCCAGCACCGAACGGATCAGGTGCCCCGAGCCCTTGCCCACCAGCTGTTCGATGACGACGCGGCTCACAGGCGGGCGCGACAACGAGGCCAGCATATGGTTCAGCGCCGCCTCGAAATCACCGAGCGTGTCGACCAGGGTGCCATCCAGGTCGATGATGCAGGCGTCCAGACGGGCCCGACCGGGCAGTTGGCGATTCGACGGCGACGTATTCACGTTATTCCTATGTTGGGCAAGCGGTGGCGCGGCTACGCTGGACCCTTCTTCAACCCCCACCGGAGATCGCCATGCGTCGCACCCTTCGCTGTTTCTTCTGCGCCCTGGCCGGATTCTGGCTGATGGCCGGCGCCGGCTGGGCCCAGGACAAGGTGGTCTATCACATCGACAACGCCGAGGTCCAGGCCACCAAGGGGCTTCGCAACATCCGCAACCATCTGGACGTCGCGCCGGACACCCGGATCGCCGTGGTCACCCATGCGGATGGTGTCGATTTCCTGATGGAGGGCGCCAAGGACAAGAAGAACCCGAACATCGACTACGCGGCGCTGGTCAACGCGCTCAAGGCGCGCGGGGTCCGGTTCGAAGTCTGCGAAATCACGCTCAAGAACCGCAACCTCAAGAAAGAGCAGTTCACGATGGACGCCGACTTCACACCCTCAGGCGTGGTGCGCATCGGTCAGTTGCAGACCCGCGACCACTTCGCCTACATCAAGCCCTGAGTCCGCCGGACCGTGCACGCGCCTCTCGCGGTC
>Ga0209604_1001570_pt1 | contig 18197 bp, 20 predicted proteins | sample AD_UKC097_MetaG_FD_184405 | JGI IMG/M metagenome (GOLD analysis project Ga0209604, IMG submission 184405) | Active sludge microbial communities of municipal wastewater-treating anaerobic digesters from USA - AD_UKC097_MetaG (SPAdes) (version 2) | ecosystem: Engineered > Bioreactor > Anaerobic >... | reverse complement strand
TAACAGGTAAATCTTATGATGATATGGAAATAGGAGATGGTGAAACAGCAAGCTCAGAATATTGCAGGATTACATTTACGGAAGATAACAAAGACAAAAGCAAAGTGAGAAAGCTTCTAGAGGAATATTGCGACTTAGACACTATGGGAATGATCGATATTGTTGATCGGTTATATAAGTCATTGAACAAAGAGGTTAAAAAATGAAGGACAAGATAATAACTAGAACAATCAAAAATATGGAAACAAGTGAAACGCATAACATAAATCCGTTCCTTGTAGGGCGAGGGCTTATCTTGTGACGAGTAACTTTTTTAAAAAAGATCCTCTATGCCCTGATTTTATCAAATGCAGTCATATAGAAAATATGATCAAATCTTAATCTTGGTGTCTTCTGCTTTTATGTGGAAGGCCTAACATTTTTTTGGGGCTAAAGTCTCTAATCTCAACAATCTCTACGTCAAAAGCATTACCCACCTTTTTTAGCTGTTCTAAAAGTTTCTCATTAATGATTTCATCATTATTAGTAAATTCAGGGAAAGCAACAACGGCTGAGCATTCAACTGGCTTAATGCCTCTTTTTTCAAACCAAGGGTGGACTTTTTTTGTTCTTCTAATAAATTCTCTATAAAGAACGGCTTGAGTAATGGCATGCCTAAAGCCTTGACCACGGCTATTGCCTGACGATTCTTTAAGTTCAACAACATAAGGAATGTTTCCATGCTGCATTAAAGCATCTACATATCTTGGCGAGCCATTTGGTCCCCATAGTGTTGGAAACTGAAAAGGCTGGTCTCCGAATGTATTTTTTAAAATACCTGACTTAGAGCAAATTTTCAGTTGTCCGGACAAAACTTGACTTTCAAGAAGATGCTCTCTTTGAAATTGGCTTAGTGCGCCATTTTTTCTTGATTCCGCTATAGCGCGTATGACTGAAGCTACTTTATCGAGTTGGGAATGGAGAAAAATACCTTCTTTAAAATTTTCTTGCTTTAGAATCTCAAGAAAAACTTTACGAGCTGGTCCATCGTCATTTTTCCCTCTTCTTCCAACTTGTAACTCACTTTTTTGACCATCTAAATCCATTGAACATACTTCAAGACCACCAACTCGGCCAGACCATTTTTGCCCCGTTGCAGATCTATACCATTTAAAAAGATCATTATTGATTGCCTTTTCAAGTTCATTTGCCAATTTTGGAATTTCTACTTTTTGACTTAAATATTCCATCCACCGTTCAATTTTTCCTGTGGGAGTTATGTCGAAAGATTTTGTGTTAAAATTAACTTTTTTACCATCAACTTCTATCGCAATATTTATATCTTCAATTTTTATGCTCTCGACCATTAAGGCTACAGCGTTCTCAACTTCGGCTTGTTCGTCTTTGTCTGTCCGCCTCCCAAAAATTATTTTAAGATTTTTCTTTTGGCTTTCAGTTTGCAGATACAGGTGAACAGCATCCACAACCAAGTGTATCTGGTCGTCTTTTTTCGTTTCGTTTCCCATGCCTACTATCAGGGTCTCATTATCTTCACAGCGGATGACCTTTTTAGAGATGATAAGCTTATTTCTGTCCTGTTCTGCCTTGGGATTTAATCTCTGGCTTTTCAGAAGATCCATTATTGATTCTTGGTTCATAAATTCAGTTTTCAAACCTTTGACCTCTCGGAATATTATACGGACCAAATTTCTCCATCGTTCCTAATATCAACATTCTTAAAAAGCTTTTTATAAGCATTGGGCTCGAAAGAGTGAATGGGAATAAGTCTTTTCGATGATATGGCTTCTGCGAATCTTTTTAAGTCGTCCTCAGGTGCGTGTCCTGAAGTATGGCAATGAGTTAAAGGGATTTGATGCTTTTTAAGCCAATCGTGGAACCACTGATAACGCGCGTCTTTTAAATATCCGGGCCACAATGAGTAAATAAGAGAGGCTCCTTCAAGACAGTCAGCTTTTTCCAGCTCTTTTGTCATGGATGGTCGAAAAAGCATTACAGATGAACTGGCTAGATTGGATAACTTTTCTGGGTAAATACGGCAGAATGCAACCGATTTGGGAAGATCAAAAAGCTCTTGCTTCTTGACCAGGTTGCGTTGGGAGTTAGGAACAAAAACATGAAAATCTGTGAAGCCGGGTTGAGGCAATCTACGATTCTTAATCGCCATTAAGATGCTGGTCGTATAAAGGTCCACGATGAATTTTTTACCTGATTTGCGGCAGGCTTTGTAGATACTTACGAGCCGGTCAATATTCTGGCCGGCAGTCCAAATGAGCGTCATGCCATTGGCTGCTTTGAAATGATTGATGAAGATGGTTTTTATATCATCTTCTGATAGGTATTTGTTTTCAAATCCCGACCGGCTAAGAGTCGTGCCCTCCATCAGAAGCACATCGACATCTTTTGGCGGGTTTCGTAGTAGCTTTTCGAATAAGTTTCCTTTTCTGCCGTGGCTTCGAAAATCACCGGAGTAGAAGACTTTCTTGCCATTGGCTTCTATAAGAAAGGCATAGGCATCATAAGCAGAATGATCCATCAGGTAGGGAGTTATGGTAAATGGCCCAAGTATAATCGGCTTTTCATTTTTGATTTCAATTGTTCTTGAAAAACCGGGCGTGTTGGGGAAAAATTGTCTGGTGGCATTAATGATCCGAAGAGCACCTTTGCCAATAACAATAGGCACTTTTTGTCGAACCTTTGCCATAAGGCCATAGTGGTCAATATGTGCATGACTTATAGCTATTCCCAAAAGAGATTCATCTATATTTTCAAGACCGGAAACATCAGGTAGTGGCGTTTCTTCAAGTTCTGCGTCCAATGGAAGACCAAGATCCAGTAAAATCCTCTGGCCTTCCGCTTCTATTTCGACACAAGATCCGCCAATTTGTTTGGAGCCGCGATGGATGCAGAGATTCATTAATCTTTCTCTTTTTTATATCTGTAGATTTACTTCAATATTAATATTTAAGTAAAACAATTGTCAATTCATAGATTAGGATTTTATATTATCAAAGCTATAAGAGAAAATAATTTCTATTTCTGGCATCATCTATTCGTTGTGCAGTTTGAAGGAAAAACTATGATGATTGAGTATATATAAGTTCAACAAGTACCCTATGTCACAAAACTGATCGAAACTCGCTATAATGTAAATACACGGTGAATAACTAACGCCCGCCGCCTTGACTAATCCAGTCTATCCGCTATAATTCACAGTCGCATTCCGTACCTTAATAAGCTCATACAGATTACCCTTTCCGGCTTAACTGCCCTAAAGTGGCTTAATATGCCCATTAAGAAGTCTATGATAATAAAAAAATTAAAACTGACATGAACACACAATTTTTGTCAGAAGTTGTTTTTCTTTATTATCTTTAGAACTCTTGGCATAAGGCAAGGCCATTGGTAATAAGAAAAATATACTTCATCAGGTCAATATCTTCGGAGCATTTTTTTGTTGTTATCAAAGGGCTTTTTTTGTTCTCAATTTTCTAATTCTTCACTTCAAATATATGGATATTATCCACAAGCGTTTTCCCGTGGAAGAGATTTCCATTGACGAACTGCGAGAGAAGGAGGATGACGAGAACGAATCCACCTTCTTCGAACGCAGGCTCGGCCTCTTTTGCGAGATGGACACTGACGCCATCGGCATTAAGATCGATCTTTCGCGGCTCTTCAAAAAAGGCGTCTTTTCCGCCAGCGAGAAAAGGGCGATAGTCAAAAAGCTGGCCGACTTAAAGTTAAATCCCACCGAAAGAAAGGCGTTTCAGCGCGCCTTGGTTAAATTAAGAAATTTTTACCTAAACAGATGCTTACCCTCGAACAAATGAAAAAACTGCTGGACGATCCGTCCTTTTCTGACGAGCAGATTTTGGAAATCCGCGACCAGCTTTATGCCCTGGCTGAGATCATCTATGAGAAATGGCAGCAGGACAAGAAAGCTGGCAAGCTGCCGGGCAAAAAAGGCCCGGAACTGGACGATTGGTACAGTAGCCAAGAGAGTATTCCTTCGGGTAGATAGGACTACTACCCGTCAATTATTCCCTGCATACGGCACGGCACTTTTAAAGCGATAAAATGGCGTCCTTTAGCGTTTTATGTTGGGGCAAAGGGAGTCTGGGGCTTGTAAGCGGAGCATTACAAATCCCCAGCAAATAGCTTCGGACGCTCCGACATCACGAACCTATTTGCTGGGGCTTCCGCCCACAGACCCCTTGCCCCGTCTTCTTCATTTATGACATCAAAAAGAGACCTGATCAGGTGGTTCATCAAAGAGGTTCATTGGGCGACACCCCGCAACGTAGCCTATTTCATGGAGGGCAGATGCGACAGCGCCATAAGCCGCGTTTATTCGTCGGAACTGTCTGAAATGCGGAAAGTAAAAGATAGGACTATCCGCCTCAAGCGGATCAGGAACCAGGACGGCCACTTCGCCTATACGATTCTTTCCAAGACTCTGCCGACTTTCCTGTTCAACCATAATGTCTGCGTTAGAAACATTATCGGAAAGTTTTTACACGGCAGAGGAATGCAGGAAATTTCTTTCGAGAAGCCAGCCGACGCCTCTATCCGGCAATACCGCTTCGAACTGGACAACGGACACATGAGTGAAAGCCAGCTCGAAGAAAAGATAGTTAAGAATTACTCCCGCCTCAACGTCCAACTCATTTTCATAATGCGACACCGCGAGTGCCCGCATCTCGAAGCCGAAAGGCTCAGGAGGGTATTTCAAATTTCAGCCAAGGTATTTCCCCGCCAGCCTAACAAGGTTTTAGGAGCCTGTTATACCAGCTACCTTGAAAACGGAATCGTTTTCAACCGCAAAGGACAGGCGAAGCTGAAACCTTTTAACCATTAATCAAATTATTAGAAAGGAGGTTTTATGTATTCACCAAAAATAAGTGAAGAGGTTATTCCCTATCTTTACCAATGGGCGAAAAGCGAAGGAGTCTCTATGACTGCCTTGGTTAATCGCATAATCAAAAATGAAATTGAAAAAAATCAAAAAAAGGAGAGAACCTATGACGAAAAAGATAAACGAAACCCTCATTGGGATACTACAAATATTTAATTCCGGGCAGATACCGGAAGCTGTTTCCTATGCGGCCTTTCCCTCTTTTGACATTCCCTCGGAGCAATGGAGCTACCTGAACCGGATTATCATGTGGATTCACGGAACGCATGATGCCAGAGGATACCGCCAATGGGAAGAAGTAGGAAGGCACGTTAAAAAAGGCGCGACTGCCTTTCACATTTTCGCCCCCCGGCTGAAAAAGGAAAAGAAAGAGAACGGCGACGAAGATTTTAGTTTGCTGGGATATTTGCAAGTTCCGGTTTTCTGTTATGAGGACACGGAGGGCGAACCGCTGAATTACAAGAAAACAAAAATTAACTCTTTCCATTTGATTGAGAAGGCGCAGGAATGGGGATTGGATGTCCACGCCGTATCGGGCAACGATAGGTTTTGGGGAGCGTACAACGGGAAAGAAATAAAATTGGCTACACCCGAAGAATCAGTCTTTTTCCATGAGTTATCGCACCACGCTCATAAACTTGTGCTTGGCAAACTCAAAGATGGTCAGGATTGGAAACAAGAAATTGTGGCTGAATTATCAGCCGAAGCCCTTTCCAGAATTTTCGGGCTTCAGTCAACGACTGGCAATTCCTACAAGTACATTGAAAGATACGCAGTTGACGCCGGACTGACACCTGTGACGGCTTGTCTGCAAGTTCTAAGTGATACCGAAAAGGTTTTGAAACTGATTTTGCAGGAAGACAAGCCGGAAATCGAAATGGCGGGTAAAATGTAATTAAGCCTATATCGGCAGAACCCCAACGCAAAGCTAAGCCATCTTGGTTTACGATGGAGTCCTACCAACCAGCCTGAATTACCATGAGGGCTGAAAGGTGTTTGCTAGTAGCCCCTTTTAACGAATGCGGGCGAAAACTCTTTGGTAGAAATACCGATAGGCCTAGTGCTGAAAAAGACTTTCGCAATGGCAAACATGGAAATCGTGTTTTTTGGCGAAAGAATGACACGCAATCCTAAAGGACCATGGGACTCCTGCCCTCGCAAGAGGGCTGGGAGATACCCATTGAAACGAAGTCATTGCTTCCATGCCGAAAGTCTAAAAATTTTCATATCACAACTTATGGCATCAGGAGGTCAATGGATAAGATTGAGATAAATCCACCCACAGGAGGAAAGCTATGAACTACAAAGAAACTTTAAAAAGCATTGATACCGAGAAAGCCTTGGCTTTGATCGGCATCGAGTTTGAATCGCAGGGAGGATATGCGAAATTCGCTTGTCCCCAGGTTGATTGTGAAGGCAAAGCCGCTATCAAAGAATACGGTGACAAAAAAAATCTTTATTACTGCCCAAAGTGCAAGTCAAGCGGTCACATTATTTCTTTAGTTATGAGAATAAAGGGCGTTGATTGGAACGCCGCCAATGAAATTTTATCAAAGGCTCATAACAATGCTGCCAAGAGGATTACAGAGGAACTCAACATTAACTATGAATTGTTTTATAACGATTTCATAAAATCCAAGGGCATTGAAGAAGAGATGTGCAGGTTGCTTGAAATCGGAGTTCCCAAGGGAAAAACTATGCTGGCCGGAAGTGTCGCTTTTGCAGTCAGGGATGTTACAGGAATGAAAGTCGCTTATTACGGAGTTAAAATGAAAGACGGCAAGCCGGTATTTCATAATACGTTCAATCCTGAATTGTACCTTTACAATTTCTGCAACATTGATTTCAGCGAGCCTGTCTATTTTACAACCGACATTTTCCGTTGTGTCTATAACATAGAGAACGGAAGGCAATGTGTCTGCAATTTCGGACTGCCTTATCTTTCCGATGCGCAGCTTGAACTCTTGCATCAAGTGGAGCACATTGTTTTGCTGGTCGATGAAACACTCGTAAAACCGTTGGCAATTCAGATGGCAGAAAACAAAATGAATTACTTTCGGTTTGAATAAACAATAACGGGCTGTCCTATCGCGGATCAGCCCGTTTCTTTTATGATCTTTCGCTACCTATTACTATTAATACTTAATTAAATAAGCAGTTATATCTTGTGTTTTTTGCTATATTTAAAATAGTGAATAAAAAAACATGTGTTGGGAGTGAAAAAATCATGGCGTTGAAAAATAATGATAAATTTAAAGAGAAATTAAAACATTTTTGGCGACGGGGAGATGAGGTTGTATGTACAAGGTTCTTTCGTAATTCGAACAATGAATGCTATTTCTGTGGGAATACACCTATTGAAAGGCATCATGTTCTTTTGAATACCATTTCAAATCAAATCATAGATGTCGAATTCTCCTGTGTAATTTTAATGAAAAAGATGATGGAAGAAATCGGTTCATCTCAGAAGATTCTTTTCTTTCCAAAATATACAATAGAAGTAGATCATCTCAATAACCAGTATCAAGGAACGGCAGACATAATAGAATTTATTTGCAATATCGATATTATCAGAAGGTTGATTTCCAACCCTAAGGATCTCTCTTACAAACAGGTTAGATCTATACTTGATTATACAATTAAATTCGAGGGGGGAACTGAAGAAGAGGAAATATTCCATGCTGCCCTCGATTTATATCTCGATAGAAAATATTATGTATATGAAATGATAGATGATCACAAAAAAACCAACAATGTAAAAAGAGATATCGAAAATTATTTTCGAGAGGAATGGGAAAAATATAAATATCAGGATGATAAATATTATCCTGAATCTTGCACATTAAAGAAAAAAATGATGATTGTCCGTTCTGAAATTAGTTAAATGATATCGAACACTATAGTCTAGTATTCTAGTTTTCATCATCAACCTTAAAGAGAACTCCTTGTCTTTTTTCTATTGAATGTGGTTGATAGAATGAATCCCTGCTCAAGATCTCCAGAAAGGCTTGTCTGTCGCGCAATACATCTCTTAGAGCTTGTCTTCGTAAAAGCGAGACATATAGCGCGCACGAGCGTGCTTGGCAATTAATTGACTTAAGAGGGTTGAACTCAATGTCTGTAAATCCGGCGTACTTTTTAAGATTCTCTTCCAAGTCAGGTTCACGGTGCACCGCATGTATATAAAGCCAGTCATAAAATGCTGTTTTCGGTTCCAATTCCCACTCAAGGCCATCGAAGTAGAAACCTTGAAGTGTTCCGGATGATTTAAGTCGTTCATCTTTCTTTATTTCATAACCGGTTTTCCCGTACATGTCATGAAATGGGCCACCAAATTTAAATATTTTACTACCCTGAAAAGCCGATTCTAAGGGAATTGTCCACCCTTCAGTAGTTTCGACTTTCAGATTGAATGCACTGAGGCGGAGGCCGATTTGCTCATCGGACTTTGTTGATACTTCTAAGAGAGGCGAAATACCTATTTTAATTGCAGATGCGTGTAGTGCAGCAACATTCTTCTTTTTCTGCGAGGGTGCCATTCCTGAATGCCATTGGAAAGACACGGACTTCTCTAGAATAAGTTGAAATCCACTTTCTACAGGAACAAATATTGGTCGTTCAGCCATGTTTTCCCTCTCTCAAAAAGGAACGTCATCGTATAACGCATTTGTATTCTTTTGCGACTCCGATGGAAATATTATCCATCGAGGTTCAATTGATTCTGCTACAAGAACTTCAGCCTGTTGATCATTGCTGCCAAGGGCAGTATGGGGATCACGATTTATTATTGCCGCGTTTGCAGCTGCATTTCGGTTGCTAAACAACGTAGTTTGCAATTGCAGAACGGCGTCGTCAATAACTAACCATACTAGATTCCCGATTCTTCCTTCAAATAGTGCCATAGTTGCCATGGGGTGTTGCTGCTGCAGGCACAAGCGGACGTAATTTTGAAGGTTCTTCGCAGCGTCAAGATTCCTTGATAAATCATTGGAGGCGGGAAAGTGCGTGATGCCACGTATTTTCAATTGTTGCCAACTTAATAATCCGTTTTCCCTAATAGATGGAATATTTCGCGGATCAGTGAAATGGTATAATGGCATTTATGCAATCCTTCAATCCAATGTAGATTATATAATTTTTTTATAAACTATTTTGTCTAATCTTTATTAACAAAAAAAAGAGCTTTCGGAAACTGAAGTTATCCACTTTGCTAAAATCTTGTTAGCTTATATAATATAATTGTCGTCTAAATCAATATCATTCCCGTTTTTTTGTATCGAATCATTACCTTTAAAGGACAGTCTGCCAATGATTCGACCTTCGGGACAATGATTTGGACGACCAGACTGTCCTTTTAAGTTGTTAAAAAACAAAAATATGAAAGGAGTAATCTATATTCGGGTCTCCAGCGACGAGCAAGTCAAAGGCACATCCTTGGAAAATCAGGATGAGCTTTGCCGTGCTTATTGCAAAAGCAAAGGCATTGAGGTCGTCGGCATTTACCGCGAGGAAGGAGCCTCAGCCAAAACTGCCCAACGAGCCGAATTTTTAAGAGCCATTGAATTCTGCCGGAAGAACAAAGGCAAGATAGATGCTTTTGTTGTTTACAAAGTGGATCGTTTCGCTCGAAACACCGAAGATCATTTTTATGTCCGCAAAACACTTCTTGATTATGGAGTAACTCTTCACTCCGTAACGGAACCCATCGGCAATAATCCCGCCGAGAAATTCATAGAGACTGTTTTAGCCGGAAGCGCCGAGTTTGACAATGCCATCAGGACGCAAAGATGCATTGATGGCTTGTCTATGAGATTCAATCAGGGCATATACCCTCTCAGACCGCCTATTGGTTATGAATGCCAGCATGCAAGAAAAAGAGGTGAAAAGAAAACTAAACCAGACAATCCTGATAAAATATTTTTTCCGATAATTCAAAAAGGTCTGAAAGTGTTTGCTACCGGCAACTATACTCAAGCTGACATGATTAAAGTTTTTGACGAACTGGGAATGGAGCAAGCGCGCGGTAAGAAAACTACGCCTCAGTTTATAAGCTACATGTTTATTCATTTTCTAAAATTTTATGCCGGTATTTTGGTAAATCCTTGGACAAATGAAGAGATTAACGGACTGCATGAACCTATGATTACTAAGGAAGAACTTTTCAAGATACAAATAATCTTATCAGGCAAGACTTATAAAGTGAAACATGTCATCAAGAATCCTCACTTCCCTTTGCGAAGGACTATTTATTGCGGTTGCTGCGGCAGACAACTTACCGGAAGCGCTTCGCGCGGCAGAAGCAGCAAGTATTACTATTACCATTGCTATAACAAGAAATGCTCCATGTACGGCAAGGCAATTAATAAAGAGAAGTTGGAAAAAGAATTCATTAATTATCTTAACCGAATCACACCAAATCAAAAATTTCTCAAAGAATTTAAAGCTTCGGTATTGGATTTATGGAATGATAAAGAATCGCTTTTGCAGAATGAAGCGCAGAAGTATGCAAGTCAATTATCAGCTTATGAAGAAAAACGGAAAAGGATTTTTGAAATGCGTGAAGAAGGATTATACACGCCTGAAGAATTCCGCGAGCGTAAGGAAGAAATTGAAAATAAGATTATGGCTACAAAAATATCTTTGAGTGAAACAAGGATTGACCAGTTTGATATTGAAGGCGTGTTATCCTATGCGAATAACTTTATAAGCAATCTTGGAAGATTATGGCTTGATTTAACGCTTTCTCACGAACGGTTCCAAAAAATGGTTTTTCCGGAGGGAATTTCGTATATTCGTGGCAAAGGTTTTGGAACCGCCAAATTGGGGCTTATATATGAGATGAATAGGACTTTTGAAAATGAAAAATCCAGTCTAGTGGACTGCGCGCTCACTGGTTGGAACCAGATTATGGCGGAATTACGTGAATGGGAGAAAATAAAGCAGAGTTTTAGCTTTGCTTTAAAGGAAATTCCCTAATCCCGATTTCCATTTTATTATATACTGCCAAAAATAAATGAGCAAGAGGGAGAGATTTAGCTCCATAGCTGGCGGATAATGGGTAAAAACTACTACCAGCTAACGCTGGTGGTTTAAAGGTTTTAAATATTCAAATTAAATCAATATCAGCACCTTCCCAACAATGACTACAGCGCCTATATTTTTTTATGCCTTTTTGCTTCATGGCCGCTTCGGCGGCTAAAATATCGTTAAAATCAGAGAAATCACCTTTCATGTTACTGAACTGGCAATCATTTGGTTGCACAGCCATAATCTGGTGTGCACGAATTATATCCCAATTTGCTTGATTCCAATTAACACGTATAGGCATAATATTTTTTCTCCTTATTATGATTATTTAATGAAAACAAAATAATTTTCGACCGCGACGAAATACATGATGGTCTCTTCCGTTAATTGTCAATAATTAAGAATACTCTTTCAGGAATATTTTGTCGGCATTCCCCGAAGCAACTTCTGAGCTCCATCACTAATTTTGACCAATGACGCACTTAGTTCGCGCGCATTTAGTGACTTTTGTTGAAGTTTAGACCTCTCATCAGAAACCCGATTCAACTCCGATTTCAAAGTATCTTCTTCAAATACTGCAAATGACTTTGAAACGGCCGCATAAACTGCATCTCCATAGGAGATAAAGTTTCCACGAATGGCTGCCTTGTACTTTAGGCGCTCTTGTTCTGCCTTGTAACTTGTTTCTTCTTCTCTGTAATTCATGTACATTTCGAGTCCAATGGCCAAAGGTCCAAGTACTTTGCCTGCTCGTCCTAGGTACTTTGTAAGTTTCTCGGCCATTTTGATCTTGCCCCACGGTTTGTACTTGATAAGTATTCGTAATTTTTCTGCCGCTTCTTTGCCTATCTTACCAGCATCAGCCACTAACTTCTCACCCGCTTTTTTCATGCCTTTAGCCAAAGCTTTAACTGCGGTTTTCGATGGCGGTTTGGAAGCACCTGGGGCACTCATTGAATCTGCCTCATCTGGCATATCTAATTTTTGGCTCATTATTCGCTTCCCAACGGGAGTATCATCCAGTTTTGCGAGGCGGGAATTGATTGAGCGTAATGACGTATCAATAAGACCTTTAATCTCATGCTCAGTTTTCTCTATAATAAGTTCCAACTGTGAGTTAGCCTCTGCATATAGTGAATCGATTTCCTCTGGTGCAGACTTATGTTCGACAGCCGCTATGACAGGATCTGCACAACGACGAACTTTTTGGCGAACACTTTCGCAGAGGTTGTTAGTCTTATCTCTCCATGATCCATATTCTTCCAAGAAGATCTGTTCCCTTCGTTCCAAATAATTGAAAGCTACTTTCTCATCCTTATCTGCACAATATAATTGTATACATTCAGAAGCGACAGATAATATTATCTGAATAGGCCTAGCAAGGCGACCATACAGTCCCTTTTCTGTGCAAAACTCGTCAATGGCAACCTTAAGTGAGTCTATTCGACTGGAGCTTATTAAGTTTTCTCTCAACTGTTCTTCGGTCTGTTGCATCGCATCACAGTAGTCACGTGCTGATATAAACATCGGACGAAAGCTATACACTGATTCAGGCTTGACCATCTCCTGAAGAGCTTCAACCATAACTGCAATTGCTTCCTCTGGTGTCCGATCTCGTAAGTTTACACGGTCAAACTGATTAACCACAAGCATGGTCTGCTTTGCTTTCTTAAACTTTTCAATGGCTTCTTTAAAATACGCGAGACTTACAGGGTTAAAAAGTTCATTTGTAACAACAAACAGAAGTAAATCGCTATCTAATACGGCCGTCATAGCTATTTGGTCATGCTCATCAAGACCAGAGAGAGTGCCAGGCATATCCAAGAGCACAATGTCGTCGAATGTGTATGATGTAACTTTTGTTGTCGTCACGTCAGAACTGATATCAACATCGGCGCCAGTGAGTGCCTTGATTAGTGTCGACTTCCCCACGTCGTATTCGCCGGCTACAGCAAGCCTTAGTGGTTCGTGACTGTCACCTTCGAGCCCAACCAATCGGTCATCCCACTGTCCACGGACCTCGGCTGGTAGACCGGACAATGCATTTCTAAGATCCTTCAAAAGTTTCCTTGTTTGTTGATGTATCTGTTGGTATTCAGTTCCCGCGCTTCTGTGATTCATCATAACCCTCCTCAACTTTTACCTTAAAATCATAGTTAGTCAATTCTCGACAGAGTTGCATATTCCATCCGAATGGTCCGAAAAAAAGATGCCTGTTCTTATGATCCAAAGTTAAAACGACGACGCGACGGCCATTCCCATTACCATTGTCAATGTGGATTTGCGACTCTGTTGTTTGTGCGGGACGAATCGCACGACGTAGATTCTGGACGGACCACTCCTCGCCGAAAAATTCAACAATGTCGATTGGCTCGGCTCCTAGATTACTAATTAGACGACGCATGTTCTCGGCATTGTGTCCTACCAGCAACCCTCCTACGGATTGCCCTGTCCGCGAGCAGACTAGAATTTTGGTACGGAAACTTACGCGGCGGGCGGCGCGTACAACATCAAATTCCGAAAGGATCGTCTTCGGGTAGCTCAACGGAAGTAGTGCTTTGACCTGGGCACATGCAACATTACTGCGTAAAGTTACCATGTCGTGAATCGTTTTTCGCCCGGCAGTCCGGAATTCATCCGCACGGTCCGTCATTATTTGTATGCTGGCGAGCACAGTGTTTCGGGCTTTTTCAATGGACCGTTCCACCCAGGTTTTGTTATTTTCGTGGAGTGCCGTATACTTCGCTTGAACTTTCTCCATCAGGTCCTGCCTGAGTTTTTTTCTCTCTTGGCTAAGTGTGTCCTTCCCGCTGTCCTCAAGAGCTTTTGATCCTTTATGAGTCGCCCACGTTGTAACTGCACCTACTGCAACGGTACCGACAGCGGCCAAACCTGCCAACCAACCTGAGGGATTCCAAAAGTTGGTAACCGCCCAAGCTGCTAACCCAGTGGCGGCAGCTCCTGCAAGTGGACTTCCAACAATCTTGCCAAACTTGCCAGTTTTCCTCTTGAACTGTCCCCAGTCAAAATGAAATTTCTCACTATCATATTCCAACTTGGCCTTTTGAGCCATATCCTCAATGATAATTTCCATGTCAACCTTCATATCCTTTTCGAATTGCGATATTTGGTTTTGAATGTCATCTACTGTGTTCTTTCGAAAATTAGAGAGCTGGTTTTTAATGTATCCCAATCCCATAATTTTATTCAAGGCTTTGTCGGGGTTTTCTTCTTTACCTGTTGCCACACCATCGACAAATATTTCTACTTCTTGTTCTATGTTGTTAAAATGAGATTTAATGCTACCTTCGAATCGACTCATTGCACGTTCTTGTAAGCGAAAAAATATCTCACGTGCCTCGGTTTCCTTCTGTTCCAGAGTTTGTGCCTCGGTTTTGACATTGGCGAGTCTGATTCGCAAGTCATCTTCAATTTGCTGAAGACGGATCATGAATGCATCATAGGCTGCCTTGACGCGAATGATTATTGCGCGCGTACGGACTAGGTTTATCACATGTTCAGTGATTGCAGTAAAACGGCTTGCTTCATTAAGAGCCATTGCGCACGAGGGATCATCTGATCGCATTCGATGGGCCAAAAACGCAGCCTCAGCACAATAGGGAAAAACGGGAATGTCTTCTGCTCTCAGAGGGGTGTGGTATTCTCGGAACTTGTCTTCTAGGTACCTTTTAATACGTTGGACATGACCTTTTATCTCTTCTGGACGGAATACCAACCCTGGGTATTGGAGAAGGCGATCCGAATTGCCGCATTTGATATTTAGTAATATTATAAGAGGTTTATTGTGACGGATAATTTGAGCCATACGTTCCAGCAAAATCGGTTCAATATGGTCATCACTGATTACCATAGCTATGACATCAGATCTATCAATCCAGCGTAAAGCCTTTTCGCGGACACGTTCGTTGAACCCCTCGAGTCCTGGTGTATCAATCAGTCGAAGGCCCTTCCAATACATAGGCTCTACATCCTTTGTGAAATCCGGAACACCGTTTCCTATGCGCGATCCGTCTCCTTGGATAAATGCCTCAAAGGTCGTGGATTTCCCAGACATAGTTCGGCCAAAGAACATAATAGTAAATTCTCCGATTTCTCTGCGAAGAGTGGCCATTTGCTTGCGGAGGTCAAGCCATTGTCCAAGACTTAGGTCACGATGTCCCTCTAGTGTTGTCTTGATGGCATTTGCAACTTTTGCAAGGTGTCCACGACTCTGAGCGTTGGCGTGGCCTATAGCTTCGATCCTTTCTGAGAGACTGCGAACGATCTTTTCTCCGGTCGCCATTAATCCCTCAATTAACAGAAATTGGGCATGTGCTTCTTTGGCAGCATCGGCTATGATCTTGGCTATATCATTGTCTGCTGTAGCATCAACCTTTCGTCTTGATGTCTTGAGATATGTTTTTTTTATCATGCGTTTATATATCCTAGCTCAGAATTTTTTCCCACGATAACTCCACATTTTTAACGCCGTCATAATTAGAAATTGACATCCTTCTTTGTCTCCTTGTCAATAATTATTTTGATTTTTTATCTACTGCGTTTATACATAACTTTACGATCGACTGAATCGTTGTTTTCACTATACTTTTTCTTAAAACTCCGGCCCATTTAACTCAACCTTGATATTTTTAGGCATCCATCTTTCCTCCGCTATTTCAGCAAATGTTTTCTGTTTACATGCATCTCTCTCACATTCAATGGCAATCCATTGGTCATATTTCTCCCGCCATTTAAGCGCCTTTTTATGCAAGACAAGACATGTTGATTTAAGCCAGTTTTTCAGCTCTAATGAAAACGGTTCTTCAACGGTCATCGGTGGAATTAACGCGACAAGACCTTCCACATCCCGTTGCTTTGTATCTGAATGAAGCAGAATAAACGGTGCCTTATAATGAGGTCCTGTGTCTATATCTTTTTCAGTAGCAGGTGACTCAAGACAATCATGGTATCTTCCACACCGCCGACATTTTTTCATTCTGCCCGACCATTCGGTTAGAAAACATTCCAAAAGGTCAATATCCAAGTTATCCTTTGTAAGGAGATGACCATCAAGTATCGTGATAAAGCAAGGGATCATGATGATGTCGACAAAATCCTCACAACGATAATGATCAAAGGGCATACCCTTTAGAGCAGATAAAATATTTTTTGCTGTTTTTGACGTTGCCATAATATTAACGTTACTTTCAACAGATTGGGTGACAAGCATTATTTAATCTCCGTAATTTTTTAAAGCTATCTTGCTAACTGAAGAGATAAGTGATCGAACCATTTCCGGTGTCTATTTTTTCATGTACTTTCTTTTTGCAATTAGCCAAGGCTTTTTCTACATTTTGTTCTTCTGATTCTGGCATGGAATAGGCCATACGGATTTCCATATTTGTGGATACTGATGGGGGAAGATCAAAGTTGATGCCAATTTTGCGGACGTAATCAGCTATCTGACCGCGAATAATAATTTCATGTCCACCGATTTCCGGTAATAAAAGCCCTGATTTTTCACGTTTTACTACATCCATCCGCACAGCCTTAAACTGTTCCGTATCGCTGTTCTGTATCTGTCGCCAACTGCCGGATTTTGGACCTTCCGCAGGCGACTTTATTTCTCCGATATAAACCTTGTTATCTTTGACGGCTATATAATCAGGTTTATTGGCGTGCTGCCTTCCCTTGCCGGGAATATCCCTGTCGCCGTCAAAATAATTGTACCATTGAGATTTCAAAGCTTCTTCAACTTTTTTATAAAATTCCTTTTTACCTTCCATTATTCAAAATCCTCCTCAAAACAATCTTCGCAATAATCTACAAACTCTCTTTTATATATTTTATCATTTGTAACATCTTTTAATTCATTTGGAAGACCTTTTTCAAAAGTTTTAACCCAGTTTTCATGTCCGGCTTTTGCGGTAGTTTCGTCATCGTATTCATCAACTATTAACGAATCTTCGTTATTGAAGGCGGGATGAATTATTACTGTTACAGATTTCATAGGATTATCGTATAAGGTCGCAATCGTCGCATTGTTCACAGCCGAATAAAGTTCCAACTCCGGTAATGTTTTGGATTTTGAAAAATTATATATGTCCATTATTGTTAATGCGCATGATAATTGTAATCCTAAAGAAAACAATTGTAATCTCAGAAAAGATAATTGTAATCCGAAAATAAACAATGCCGGATCAAGAATAAATATTATTAACAACAGGAAAACGTATTCCAGTTTTACATGAATTAAATCTATCATTATCCGCACCTCTTATTTAAAGCATTGGCCATCATCATGATCTAATTTATTCCAACGGATAGAACCAACCCTTGGGCGGTTCCTGATTTTGGGGCCTGAAAAGCGCCCGCCAGAAAGATTCGCCTTTTGCCTGCACAATAACGTATGGCCCAAATTTCTTATAAACATCTGCCGGTATATAAACAGCGCGTTTCTTTCCGACCAATGTAAGAAATTTATCACCGACAGTGAATTCTGGAAATCTGATGGTCATTTGCTTCTCTCTGGCACTGAAATTCTAAATCGATAACGATACCAGAGGCCCCCTAATATGCCTGTCAGTAATAAGGAAAGGACATTCCCGAAAATAAATACAATATCTTTCCTGTATAATGCATACGATAGAATTAACAACATCCCCATTATCAGAATAGCAAGATAAGAACCGCTCAGACTATCGGCGGATTTTGTCCTATACGTCTTTATAATCTGGGGGATAGAGCTGGCACACATAATCAGTGAACCAGTCGTACCCAGTAGTTCATAAATATTACCAATTTCCATAAGTCATTTTCCTCCTATATTCCTTTTTGTTTTCAAATAAAAAACCTCCCGAAAATGATGAGCATCACTTCAAGGAGGTTTATATTGAAAATAAAAAAGGCCTCCATGAGTGTTACTCAGGAGACCAACTTTTTCAGATCCCTAGGGCCTGTTTATATCCATTATTAAAATGGAGTCACAAGCAATGTTTGACTGTAAAATAATACTGCCGATAAAAGATGTCAAGGGGAATTTGTTCAGTATTTTTATTTGTCACGGGGAAAGTGCTTGTTCTACGATGTTTAGGCATTCTGCAATTTTTGGCAAGTTCTGAAGCCTTTCTTCTTTTTTTACAATAGCATAATAAGAAAAAAAGGAGAAGTTGATCTTCTCCTTTTAGGTTAGTGGCCCCCGACTTTAAAACATTAACGGTAGGGTCATGAATTGATCTTGTTGATAAGCTAAACA
>Ga0209604_1001566_pt1 | contig 18260 bp, 14 predicted proteins | sample AD_UKC097_MetaG_FD_184405 | JGI IMG/M metagenome (GOLD analysis project Ga0209604, IMG submission 184405) | Active sludge microbial communities of municipal wastewater-treating anaerobic digesters from USA - AD_UKC097_MetaG (SPAdes) (version 2) | ecosystem: Engineered > Bioreactor > Anaerobic >... | reverse complement strand
TGCGGGCAGAGAATCCAGAAGGGCTGGTTAGTTATCAAACAGACAGCCAGCGGATTTTCCGGAGCTTTGCTTCTTTCCACTGCCTTCCATTTATTCTTAGCTTTTCTTCTGACGGTGACGGCTGTGGCTTATTATCCTCGTTCAGTGGCGGGCAATGGCGAGGCGGGGTCTTCAGGCGGCCAACCTGCAGTGGGCAGCGATTTTGAACTTTTTGCCCGCGCCGTTGACGAGCTCAACAAAGAAATAGGGCTCGACAAGCAGCTGGCCAGATTGATGGAAGAACTTGAAGAAAAGAAACTGCCGGAATTAGCTCAAAACATTCTGATTATGGATGACCGCATGACCGAGAAGGAAAAGGCCATTGAGACCTGGAGAAAGATAGAAAATCCATACAGAACATATTCCATCAAAAACCTGCTCGACGTTATCAATCAGACCCCCTCCGCCAGGCTCTACGATGAAATTGAGCTGGAGCTTAATTACCAGTCAGCTAAAAACAGCAGGTTTCTCTACCGGCGGCAGGTCCAGTTCGATAAGTGGGCCCGCCGCCAGAAGTCCATATAAAAGGTGGGTTGACCTATGGAAAGAAGACTGAAATTTCCAACTGCCAAACGAAAATCAGCGGGGACCACTACCAGTGCCTTTGGTTCTCCCGGGCGGATTAATCATGATTCAAGCAAATTCTATGGGAGCCGATTATATGAAGGCTTGCCGAGGGAAGAGCAGACAGAATATATGGAAAACCCGGTCAGCACTGATTGTCTCAATAGGGTTTTTTGCCGTTCAAGCGAAAGCATGGAAGAGCTGCCTGAAAATAGTGTCCACTTGATGGTTACCTCTCCTCCTTATAACGTGGGAAAAGAATATGATCAGGATCTAACCCTCAACGAATACCGAGAATTTTTAAAGCGAGTCTGGAAAGAGGTTTATAGAGTCCTGGTTCCTGGAGGCAGGGCCTGCGTAAATTTAGCTAATTTAGGCCGGAAACCTTATCTGCCGCTGCACATTTTCCTGATAAAGGACATGATAGACCTTGGTTTTCTAATGAGAGGGGAAATCATCTGGAATAAGGGCACAAGCGTCAGTCCCTCGACAGCCTGGGGAACATGGCAGTCAGCTAAAAACCCAATCCTCAGAGACATTCATGAGTATATCCTGGTCTTTTCAAAAAAAACTTTTACCAGAAAAGCTCCGAAGAACCGAAAAAATACCATCTCCAAAGAGGAATTTTTAGAATTTACCAAAAGTATCTGGACCTTTCCGGCTGAATCGGCCACCAAAATCGGTCATCCAGCACCTTTTCCCGTCGAGTTACCGTACAGATTAATCCAGTTATATACCTTTGAAGACGAAATCGTTTTGGATCCATTTATAGGAAGCGGGCAGACAGCCATAGCTGCCCTGAAATCAGGGCGCCATTTTGTGGGCTATGACATCAACCAAGACTATGTCCGCTTAGCCGAAAGACGAATAAAACAATATATGGATGATAAATCGACGCCCAGACTCCTTGACCTCAGGTGAGACTAAGCGTAAGTGCGCATTGCGTTTCGATAATATACACCCATAAAACTATCCTGCTAAAAAGATGATGGGGCAGGAAAAGAACTTAATCCTCTTTAAGCTTCTAGCACCTGAAAATAGTCGGAAGCCAGAAGTCAAAATATTATCGCGTATTTTTTTTGGTGGGGCAACGAATCAACTTTTGCTGGATTTTAGACTGAACCTTATTCTATTTACAGAAGAAGAAACCGGCCGGCTTGATTTTTCGGGCGGTTAAACGGTAATGTAAATAAAGGTAATTGAAGAAAAAGGAAATCAGATGAAAAAAGAGAAAAATTTCCCGCATCTATATGGCCCGGTGCCTTCCAGACGCCTTGGGTATTCTCTGGGAGTTGACCTTCTTCCCTTTAAGACCTGCAGCCTGAGCTGCATCTATTGCCAGCTCGGCAGAAGCCAGAAAACTACCATCAGAAGGATAAATCCTTTTTCTGAAAAAAAGATACTGGATGAGATAAAAGAGTTTCTTAAAACTGGAGCCCGGGTTGACTTCATCACTTTCTCAGGCTCGGGGGAGCCAACTCTTAATAAATCAATCGGCTGGCTGATTAGAGAGATAAAAAAAATCACCAAAATTCCGGTGGCGGTTCTGACCAACAGCACTCTCCTCTCTCGGGCCGAGGTGAGAAAACAGCTGGCCGCGGCTGAGGTGGTTGTCCCTTCGCTTGATGCTGCAACACAGCCAGTTTTCGAAAAGATTAACCGCCCGCATCCTTCACTCAAGGTTGAAAAGATCATAGATGGACTGGTCAAATTTAGAAAAGAGTTTAAGGGCCAGATCTGGCTCGAGATCATGCTCGTCAAGGGAGTCAATGACTCACCGGCTCATCTTAAAAAATTAAAGGAAGCAGTTGACAGAATAAATCCGGATAAAATCCATCTGAACACCGTGGTCAGGCCTCCCGCCGAAAAAACGGCCAGGCCTCTGACGCCGGAAGAAATGAATAAAATCAGAGAATTTTTTGGAGAAAAGGCGGAAGTCGTAGCCAGCTTCAGGAAAAAAGAGCAGGAAAAAGCCCCGCCAGATATTGCCGAAGCTATTCTGGCCATAGTGCGACGGCGGCCGGTCAGCCTTGAAGATCTCGAAAACTCCCTCGGCCAGACCAGAGAAGAATTAAGCCTCCAAATTCAGAAGCTCTTACAACAGAAAAAAATCAAGCAGGTCAGTCATCTCGACCGTGATTACTTTGAGCCCGTCTGAAGCAGAGAGAACCTGTAGATTAATTAGCCCCACTCAGGGTGATTTTGTTTCGAGTTTTTTCAATGAGCGACCTGATTTTTTGAAGGCCGCACTTTTAGTAAAGAAGATTATGCAGTCTGGATGGCATTTTCAGGGTTGGTTATGGCTACTAACCAGGCATCCAAGGAAATTGCCGTCACCTTTGTCAACCCTGGGGATAAGATAGAAATATTCTTTTATACCAAAGAAGGAAAATTCAAGAATAAAATAGAGACGAGTCATCTTATCAAATATAAGTTCCCTGAATTCAGGCTTCACTGGCCACCCAAACATCCAGACAAGAGCACTCATCTGAGTATTTGGGCTATGCACTTTTTGGGCACCCAAAGAATTCTTCTGGATTACTGGATAATAAGATATGAGCTAAATCAGGTTACCGAAGAGAAACATTATTTACTGGTCATAGACAAAAGCTCTGGTAAGTTGCTTTACCAGGAAGAACTGGCTGAGAATTTTGCCAGGCCGCTAAATGTCAGTAATGACGTGCTTTGGGCGCTTGAGATTGAGGGAGATATTCCCAAAGTAGCCATGTATAAGCTGGACTATTAAAGGAAAACTTGATTTAAATAATTTCTTTTTACCGCCGTATTTATGCGGTTCGTGTTTATTGATTTTCAACCTCACTTTTAGCTGAAGAGCCTTGCATGGCTCGACAAAGCTGATAATTAAGCATAGGATGAGTCAACTCGAACATTACACTTTCCTTACCTGCATAATAATACCTATCTGCTCAGACGAAAGTCTTGGCTGCAATATGCATGTCTTCTTTCAGTTTCAAGATGTCTTAAAGGAAAGAGTGCCCCCCTTCCTGAATTTATCAGGCCCAATCTTTTTGTCTTATCCCCATCACACCATCCCTATCTAAAAATCCGAAAGCTAACACTGTTAAATCTATCGACTGATCCTCTGGTAGAATATCACCCCTCTTAACATCTATAAACGGCAGACATAGACTTTCAAACTGGATATTAAATCATGAAAATTAACATTTTTTTCTTGTAGGCAAATTAACCAATGAGATGACCCTGGGCCAGGCGGTTCCTGATGGCGGAGGGCGGTTCATCAAAAGCTTTATGGAAAAGCTCGGAAAAATACAAAGGTTGATAGCCAGATTCCCGGGCAATAGTCTTTACCGGTTTGCCCGTGGAGATAAGTTGCCACAGTGCCCGGCAACACCTCGATTTGACCAGGAATTTCTGTAGCGATATCCCCGTTAAGTCTCTGAATTTATAGGAAAGCCAGGATGGAGACCATTCTGCTATTCTTGCCAGGTCCGAAAGCCTGAACAATTCCTGATAAGACTCGATTATTACTCTCTGAACTTGGATTATCTTGTTCAGTGAACTAAAAGGTTCAACAAGGAATTCAGGCGAGCCCGCTCATCAAACCAGTCATGTATGGTTATGACAACAACGGATTTACCAGCCAGCCTTAATCTTTGTGCCTGCTCAAGCCCCCTGTATATGCATGCCGGGCAATCCGTTAATTTGAAAAATAGGATATAATTTTCCTTATTTCTCAATAATTCTGCACCACCAATCAGGGAGCCATCAGAAGAGGTTAACTTAAGCAGTTTCAATTTTTCAAAGTCTATTAAGACATCCTTTCTTGCGGTAAGATCAAGGTGGTTCTTTATAAGGAAAAGCAAATTGGCCAAAAGTAAAACCACAATTATTAGGTCTACAATTCTGAGCCACTCTGCTTTCTTTTTCATCTCAATTTATAAATATTTATAACTAATTTATCAGCTTCTTCATCCAGACCAGGGTCTCCGTTCTCCAGAAAATAATAAAATCCATTTTTCTCTGCAAGTAAAACATCATTGATGAAAAGAGACTTTTCTAAAACAAACGATCCGGGATTATAAAACAAGAGCTCAAATCTACCCTGTTGTTCCATCGGGTTTCTTATTTGCACTATCAGATAATCTTTGCTTATTAAAAACTTTTCTACTCTGGAATAGGAGAGTTCCCATTCTTCATATAAATAAGGAGTAGGTTTATCTGGTCTCTTTAGAAACGTTCCTTCTTTAGCTGGTACAAAATTAGCGGGAGTTTTGAGCTTAATTTCTTTGGTAATTTTTAGCTTTTCTGGGTCCAGTTCGTAAATTTTTGGTTCAGTCTCAATCATTACATAAAAACGATCATCTTTCTTTCTTATAAAACTTCTAATCAGGTGGGCATAATAGTTTTGAGGAAACTCTCTGTATAAGAGTTTTACCTTCAATTCTCCGTTTTCAAATACAGAGATAAAGTGCCCGGCTGCCTTTCTTTTTTTCGAACTAGCTTCATGGTCATAACAGAAGCCGGCAAAAAACCATCGGCCATTATGTTGTTCGGCTGATTCAACAAAAACATTATTCAATCCTTTTATCCACTCAACTTTATCATATTGGTATAGGCTTCCAACTTTTTTAAAAAACAAAAGCTTACCCGTAGTTTCCACATCGACAAGATGAGTCTGGTTAAGACACATAGTTTTCCAATGTCTTATTTCGCCAGGTCCTTCTCCATAGCGAGATATCGGATAAGCGGCTGATTTTGAAACGGCAAATATCCCATCTTTGAAAAACATTATAATTAAATTATCATCATCATCTATTCGTGCATCAAATATATAGCCATGCAATTTAATCTCTGGAAAGCTCCATTTATCAACCTCTACCAAAGTTCTATCTGGCTGCGAAGCTAACAGATTACCTGTCCTTGAAAGGATCAGAAAAATACTAAAAGGAAGCAAGAGAAAAATTAATCTTCTTTTTCGATCTGGCATTTTATAACCTCTCCCTTAGATGGTTCAAAAGGAGATGAGAACTCAAGCATTCTGGCTAGATATAGGCAGTCATTCCCGTTACCTGCAGGGAAATAACCCTTAAGAAAGAAAGGTTTAGATTCCCAGGAAAATTCTTTATCTATTAAAACATAACAATAATTTAGGATATCATCATTACCCATTGAAATCTGGAGACAGATATAATCTTTATACTTGAAAATGTGCATTATTCTATATCCTGTTTCTTCGGCTTGAATATCATACAACCACGCGGGCTTTTTTACAGAAAATTTGCGTTTTTCCTCATAATCATATTCAATATATTTCCACCATTTTTGGCCAAATCGCTTTTCTCGAAGAATTCGGCCATCAAGATTGAGTTTCCAGATATAATTTATCGGTGTTAAGCAGAAATAAATACTTTGTTCGTCCAGGAGAATACGACCTCTTAAGAGAATTTCAGGATAATTTCTCAGTTTGGTTTGAACTCCGCTCATGTCGAACAGGGCTTTTATCCATTTTCCATTTAGATCGTAGAGGTTTATGGCGAGGTTTTTGCTGATATTTTTTGCTACTTCTCTTTTAAATTGAGCGCTCGCTAGATAATTGTTGTTTATAGAGATTCCCTGAATGATATTTGATAAACCTTCATGAAATAAGAGAATACGTCTTTTGAAGATAAGATTATCATCGAAGAGACTTACTTTACCCTGGAGAGGATCTAAAATGAAATAATTACTAGTATTTTTCTGCACCATGCCTATCGCATAGAATTCTCCCGGCCCTTGTCCATAACCACCAACTGCCTGCTTCATCTGGCCTTCTGGCGTGTATACTTGAAGATAGGAAAACCTATTTAAAATTAACTCACCCTTCAAGCCCTCAAAAATTTCAGGTGGGGCAAAGTCCTCTTTCCACATGACACTAGTGGCCTCTTTATTAACAGGAGGTAGATTTAAAATATAGGTTCTCTCGATGCGGAGCCTTTGGGAATAAATCAGAGGTGATAATAAAAGACATGTAGACACAATTCCAATATAGACCACGCTCCTTTTCCGCATTTTAAAAATAAATTATTCCATGAAATTCAATTATTATACTTGCAAATACAATCCCATTCTATAATTGGAGCTGGGCAGTGACATTCCCAATCTGGCCCGCTCGTACTCATAAATCCCCTGCTTAATATAGGACCAAACGATGGGATTGACTCAGCTGTTATCGACAATGAAAAAAAGATTATTAGAGAGCAGATTACAATTAGCACAATCGAGATCACCGATTTTTTTATACCGTGCATAGTTACCCTCCTAATCGCCTTCATTAATAATACAAGAACAATCAGTGTCTTCTGTTTTTGTACAATCGCAAGTCCAAATCGAGTGTCCCATAATGTCGGTTATTGTTGTCTGCCCCCGCTTTTTGATAGGTGCGTTCGAGCTGAGTGGTAAAAGCAAAAAAGTGAATAGTAACAGACTTAGCACTAAGCCGAGTCCCAAAACTTTCTTTTTCCTCCTGTCAACCTCCATTTGTGAAAAACATACTTCTATTTCTCTATAATTTCAAGGAAAATCGTATCAGTTTTATTTTGTTCATATTAGATATATTTAGCCACGGGAATCAAGATGCTCTGCATCTTTTGTGCGGAAAACTATTAAGAGCCGTTAACCATCTTGAAAATTAGTAGATAGTAAACAATTAGAAAAAACAAACCCAAGTCTTGAGGTTTGTTCCCTCTGCATGCTCTAGAAGGCGCTCTGGCCCATCTCCACTAAGGACTCGGCCGAAGCCGCGATTTATGCACTCTGAAAATAGCCAGGGGGAGGAATAGTCATAAAGAAGCTCGCTCAAGAGTAGAACAAACAAAAAGCAAACTTTTATCCTTTTCTGCTGGCGCAACGAATCGAGAAGGTAAACATCGAGCAAATCAAGCAGGAGGTGGAACCGTTCGTCAAAGATCCGGCTTCCTTAGCCGTCTGGTCAAAGGACTTTTTCCTGGACATCGCTTCCAGGATAAAGCTCATTTAGCCAGCTTCCTATCAGGATTATGGACTTTTAGACAACAAATCGCTTTGGCCCGGACTTTCTTCGGGAGGTAGAAGCTACTTTCGTGTAGATTTTCTCGTCAGGCAATGAATTACTGCATTCTTAGCTGGCAAAAGTGTAAACCGAGTTAATCCAGATTAAAGATGTAGCTATTCTGGCCACCAGACTTGAATTTGACAGCGACGAGGCCAAGATTTAGAATTTTGACGGCTAACGAAAAAGTCATGTGGGCTTTAAGGAGGATCAGATGAAATGGTCAAGGCCGGTGAGTATTTCTGTAGCTCTATTAACATTAATCCTTTTGGCTGTCTCGGCTCTGGCCGCCGGGCTGACACCCCTTCAGAAAGCCATTCAGAAAGGAGACATTAAAAAAGTCACTGAGCTTTTAAATAAAGGGGCTAATATTGATGAATGGAACTTTGGCACGCCTTTAATCATGGCTGCCTCATCCGGCCAGCTGGAGATAGCCAAGCTCCTCATTGAGCGTGGAGCCAATCTGAATATGATCGGTCAGAATGGCTGGACAGCCCTGGGCTGTGCTGCTGCCGAAGGCCACAGTAAAATAGTTGACCTTTTAATCAGCAAGGGGGCTGATGTTGAGCAAGCCATGCAGGGAATGAAGACCTGGGCCGAATGGGCCCGCAGTCTTGGAAACAACCTTGACCAGAAATTAAGTCAAGGGGCAATGTTAATTCAAAAACGTGCCGGGCAGGCTTATTATGCCTCCGGTCAGTACGAGAAAGCAGCCGCTGCCTTCAGGGCCCGGATTCAGTCTGACCCGCGAGAACCGCAAAACTACGTCTGGCTGGCCTTTTCTGATCTGGCCATAAAAAAATATGACGAGGCCCAGGCCGCGGCCGAAGCAGCCCTGAAGCTGGCTCCGGATAATATAGATGCCCTCCAGGCTCTGGCCGATACCTTAGCCGCAACCGGGGATTACCCCGGAGCGATTAATTCGCTCAACAAAGCCGTTTCCCTTAATCCTAAAAATCCTTGGGTGCAGATGCGGTTGGGAAATATTTTCTTCAACCTGGGAAACTATGACCAAGCCATCAACCATTTTCGCTCTGCCTCAGAGCTCGCCCCGGACGAGCTTTCACCTCTGAGAAGTGTGATGAACGTCGCCGCTCGAGCCGGAAAATACGACGAGGCCATCTCCGCAGCCAGCACCCTCCTTACCAAGCTTCAGACTAAAGACAGCGGAGAAGTGCTCGGTCTTAGAAGCTTTCTTTACCGGGAGAAAGGTCTTCTCGATGAAGCCGCCGCTGATGCTGATAAAGCAGCTGCCATCGATCCGGCTCAGGACTGGACACATATAGCCCGGGCGGCCGTCGCTTCGGATCGCGGAGATAATGACCTGGCTCTGAATGAAATTTCAGCGATCAAAGACCCGGAAAATATGGTGGCCGCTGTCCTTAAGGTTGTGGCTGTTGCCAGAAAAGGCGACCTGGCTGGAGCTGAGTCAGCTTTTAGCTCGATCAGCAGAAATGTTGCCTCCTCAACTAATGCTCTTGTCATCCGCAACGCCGGCATTCTGCTTGGCCTGCTCGAACCCGTCCGCCAGGCTCATCTTGATAAAGCAGCTTCCTTAGTTGCCGGGTCAAACTGGACAGAAGCCCTGAATGAATATGCTGCCGCCCTGAGAATTAGTAACCAGGCCGGAAGGCAGGAACTCCTCTCCACAGTCAGTGCTCTCTTTAAAAGTCATCCGGAATTAGCTGAACTCCCCGAAGAAGCCCGCAAGCACTCTCTCCGGGCTGAGGTTCTAATCAAAGAGAAAGATCTGCGCGGGGCAGTTGAAGAATATAACCGGGCTTCAGACTTAGCCCCGTTTTGCCCTGTCATCTTTTATAATCAGGCAATACTCTTAGCCAACCTCAGGCAATATAGCCAGGCAGTTGAACAGATGAAAACTTTTCTCACCCTGGCTCCAGAGGATCAAAAAGCCCGTGAGGCGAAAGACCTGATTTATCAATGGGAATTCAGGCTCGAACGCCAGGCCGGCCAAAAATAGATTATCTTCAGGCTTATTCGAAACCAGAATTGACTAATGAAGGTGCTCATAGCCATTATCGGCACAAATTTCACATTCAGATTGAATGACCGTATGACTAATATTGTATTTAGATTTAACCATCTCATTTATCTCAGAGACTATCTGGTTAATCGAATCAATATCATTTCTGTCTATTAAGACATGCGTACTTAGAGCATAAAGGTCAGAGGACAGGCTCCAGACATGGAGGTCATGAATTCCGTTGACCCCTTTTATAGACTCAATATCTTTAGCCAGATTTTCTAAATCAATGTTCCTGGGTGTGGCTTCCATGAAGATGTCAATTGATTCTTTGATGAGCCGAAACGAGCTGACCAGAATAAAGACCCCAATCAAAGCGCTGATCAGCAGGTCAAAAATATTATTGCCGGTAATGATAATCAAGATGGCGGCCAGGATAACACCGACCGAGGTCAGGGTATCGCTCAGAACATGAAGGTAGGCACCTCTGACATTGAGATTCTCCTGCTCATAGCCGTGCATTTTAATGACCACATACAGGTTGGCAGCCAGGCCGATCGTGGCGATGACGAGCATTTCCGGCCCCTTAACGGCCCGGGGCGAGAGAAACCGCTGATAGGATTCATAAAAAATATAAAGAGTAATCAAGACCAGGGCCACGCCGTTGATAATGGCTGAAAAAATTTCTCCCCGGTAATAGCCATAGGAAAATTTGCGGCTGGCTTTTTTCTGCGATAGACGGACTGAAAAATAGGTTAACAGCATAGCCAGCAAATCGACCAGAACATGACCGGCATCACTCAACAGGGCCAGGCTCCTGGTAAAAATAGAGCCGGCCACCTCCATCAGTAAAATAAACGAAGATAGAAAAATAAAAACCTTAAATCTCTGCTGCAACGCCTCTCTGGCGATCATGACACGACCTCTTCGATTAATTCCCTGATCTTATCTTTAGCCTGACTTAAAGCTTTCCGGCCCTTAGCTGTTGTCCGGTAATATTTTCTGATCTTGCCCTCGATGACCTTTTTCTGGCACTTTAAATAGTTTTCTTTTTCTAAAGAATGGAGCAGCGGATAAAGTGTTCCTGGACTCAGCCGGTAGCCGTGGTGGCCTAATTCTTCTATCAGCCACAGACCGTAGACCGGCTGCTCAGCCGCATGATGAAGAATATGGATCTTGATGAACCCCAGAAAAAACTCATGAGTTAAATCATGTTTCATCTCGTATATCGCTTTTCGATATCGGTTTTCAATATATCAAACCAGCTAACCGAAGTCAACGGCTGAACACCTTGGCCAGGTCTCTGCGGAAGAGCCGCTGATTTTTCGCCTTTTTAAGGAGCTGGCCCCGCCAGAAGAGCTCTGACCGCCGCCATTTCTGGTTTTGTTCCGGTGAGGGTATAATGACCGGCAGGAGGGCTTAAAATGGAAAATAAAAGAGATTTCAGCCAGCTTCTTTCTCCTTTTTCTATTAAAGGAGTCGAGCTAAAAAACCGGGTGGTCTTTCTGCCTCATGAACCTTATTACGGGAGCGAAGATCATCTGCCGACCAAAAAACACCAATTCTACTATGAAGAGCGGGCCAGGGGCGGGGTGGGCTTAATAGTCATGCCCAGCCTGGGAGTTCATCCCAGCGGCTATTATGCCTGTCAGGTGGCAGCCAAAACGGAAAGCCTGCCGATGCTTAAAGAAATTACGGCGACTGTCCACTCCTATGGAACCAAAATTTTTGCCCAGCTGACCCACTATGGAAATCAAACCAAAAGTGTCGAAACCCTTCAGCCGACCTGGGCTCCATCCGCTATTCCTGACATGACGGTTAGAGAAATCCCTAAAGAAATGACCGGCGAGGAAATTGCCACACTGGTTAAAGCCTTTGGCCAGGCGGCCCAACTGCTAATGAGAGCTGATTTCGATGGCTTTGAGATTAAAGTGGCTCACGATGGAATTTTGAGGCAGTTTTTATCACCCGCCAAAAATGCCAGAAAAGATGAGTATGGAGGAAGCCTCCAGAACAGAGCCAGAATCGTCATCGATGTCCTCAAGGAAATAAGACAATACATCGGCGATAAACCACTGGGCCTAAGGCTCTGTCTGGACGAATTCATTCCCAATGGCTACTCGATTGATGACGCCATTGAGTATGCTAAGCTATTTAATCCGTTCGTTGATTATATCAACTCTGATTTTGGCACCTGGGAAAGTATGGCCTATAGTCTGCCATCTCTAAACTTTGAGCAGGGGCTTCACCTTAAAGCTATCGCCCGGGTCAAAAAGGCAGTGACCGTTCCTGTAATTGCATCCGGCCGGATCATTCAGCCCGCTATGGCTGAGCAAGTTCTCGAGTCAGGAACAGCAGATTTGATCGGCCTGGCCAGAGGGTTAATCGCTGAGCCCTACTGGGTAAAAAAAGTAGAAGCCGGGGAGATAGATGAAATCTCAGAGTGCACCGGCTGTAACCAGAAATGCATTGGGCGGCTTCTTCAGAACCGGGCCATTAGCTGTGTGGTTAATCCGGCTTCAGGTTTTGAGGAAAATTATTCGCGCGAAATTCTCTTGAGCCGCACATCTAATCCCAGAAAAGTAGTAATCGTCGGAGGCGGCCCGGCCGGCATGAAAGCAGCCGAACTGGCAGCCAGAAAAGGTCATCAAGTCGTGCTACTTGAAAAAAACGATAGCCTCGGCGGGCGAGTGAAGCTGGAGAGCAGTCTGCCTGGGAAAAAAGAACTGGCTGGCACAACCAGATATTTGCAGTCCGCCCTCAAAAAACTAAGGGTTGACATCCGGCTTAATCAAGAGGCCACCGAAGCCGGCCTTCTGGCTGAAAAACCTGATATCATCATTATTGCTACTGGCGCCAACCGCCTGAATAGCCCGGGGACTTATTCAATTGAAGATGTCTTAAACAATAAGGTTAAAGGTGAAAATGTCCTGGTTATGGACTACGATGCCGGTCTGGAAGGCACCGGGGCAGTGGAGCACCTGGCCAATCTGGGCAAGACTGTTCACTGGGTCACAGCCGTCTTTTTTAACGGTCAGGATAATGAAGTTTCCACAGTTCTTCTGCCTATTTATGGACGGCTGGGAACAAAGAAAGTCATCACTCACCCCATGTCAGTCATGGTTAAGTTTGACGATGGTCAGGCTACACTCTTAAATCCATATTTTAACCGCACAGAAACACTCAGTGGGATTGAGGCGGTAGTAGTGACCGGATTAAAAGCAGCTAATAATTCTCTTTATGCCGGGCTCAGGGGTAAAGTTGACAACCTCTTTCTGATTGGTGATGCGGCTGCTCCCCGTGATACAGCGGCAGCGCTGGCCGATGCCTTGAGCTTAAGTACCAATTTTTAAAAAGGATTGCCTAAGGCTGACCGGGCATCCGGTTTTTCAGCAGCATCAGCCAGACTAAGCTCAAATTATGATAGTTTGCCTGAAGACTCTTATTCTTTGTTCCCTTCGACTTCTGGCTGCTGTTTTTGACAGCCGAACCGCTTTTATGCTACTAAATAGTAAGAGGTGTCCAAGAAAAGGAGGGACTATGACCAGACAATCTATGACTTCTGCCTTATTTATCTTCTTTTTGATTGTCCTTCTAAGCTGGCTTCAGCCGGTTTCTATTCAGGCCCAGGAAGTCAATCTTGACGTCCCCTTTGTTCCCACTCCTTATGAGGTAGTGGACGAAATGCTGCGACTGGCTGAACTTAAAAAGGGAGACATCCTTTACGACCTGGGCTGTGGCGATGGGAGAATCGTCATCGAAGCGGCCAAAAGGGCTGGCATCAGGGCGGTGGGAATAGATATTGACCCGGAGAGAATTGAGGAAAGCGAGGCCAATGCCATCAAGGCCGGAGTCAAAAAAATGGTCGAGTTCAGATGCCAGAACATTTTCGAAGCCGATTTTAGTGACGCCACGGTGGTCACCATGTACCTTCTGCCTGATGTTAATATTCGCCTGCGCCCGACCATCCTCAGAAAGCTCAGACCGGGGACCAGGATCGTTTCTCATTCTTTTGACATGGATGAATGGGAACCTGAAAAACATACTTATGTGGCCTCCAGCCTTTATCCTCACTCGGTTTATCTCTGGATTGTCCCGGCTAACATCTCGGGCATCTGGGAATGGAAAATGAATCTCAAACAGAAGAAAATAGGGTGCAGTCTGGAAATTGAACAGCATTTCCAAAAGTATTCCGGACAGCTGATTTTAGGAGACGAAAAAATTCCTCTCCCTGAAGGCAAAGTTAATGGCGATTTGATTGACCTCGTGGTGACTCCTGCCAGTCTTAAGGATACCACCCTGCGTTTCACCGGGAAGGCCATCAAAGATATAATCAAGGGAGAAATTCAGGTTGTCTCCGGGCCTAAGAATTCAAAAGAAAGCTGGGAAGCCAGACGCCGGCCCGGGACAGTCAAAGAAATTGACAGCTGAGTAATTTTTCCTTCGATAAATTTTGCTTTTCTTTCTTTCGTTTTTATGTTATTAAATATTCTTAGCCTTCAGGGTCAGACCATTGATTAAAGAAACAAGCGAATCGAAGGTCGAACCATTTTTTAGTTGCCTTTCAGGGGGATTTTTATAAGTAAAAAACTACACCAAAGGAGTATTTTATGTTTTCCAACACCCATTTTTCAAAGGCCAAAAAATACTGGTACATGGGGAAGTTTTATGACTGGTCCGAGCCAATCTTTCATCCAATGATGCATGCTCTTCACTATGGGACCAGTACTTTTGAGGGGATCAGAGCTTATCTAACAGGCCGGGGTCCAGCCATTTTTCGCCTTAAAGAGCACATCGATCGCTTTTTCCATTCAGCCTCGGTGGTTAAAATGAAGGTGCCTTTCACCAAAGAGGAGGTGATGCAGGCCTGTAAAGATGTCATTAAGGAAAATGGCTTGGATCAAGCCTATATTCGTCCCCTGATGTTTTATTCCTACGGCAATCTCGGGCTGGTGCCGGTGCATTGTCCGATTGAGCTTCTCATTGGGGCCTGGGAATGGGGCGCTTACCTAGGAGAAGCTGGAGATAAAGGCGTTTATGGTTGTATCGTTCAGAAGCGCCGGATCCATAACTCTCAACTCGACCTATCGGCCAAACTGGGCGGGGTTTATGTTCAATCAACCATCAACGGCATTGAAGCCAGACAGCGTGGTTATGATGAAGCTATTTTCCTCAACCTGGAAGGCCGAATAGCTGAAGGTCCCGGGGAAAATATCTGTGTCATAAAGGATGGTGTCCTCCACGCTAATTCTAATTCTGAATCGATTCTGGAAGGCTTGACCAGAACCAGTCTGCTCGAGCTGGCCCCTGATCTTGGTCTAAAAACGAAGGTAGCCCCTATCACCAAAGAAGATCTTTTCCATGCTGATGAGGCTTTCTTCTGTGGAACAGCAGCCGAGGTCTCACCCATGACGAAGGTGGCTGATTTGTCCGAGAATCAGGACAATCCACCGGTCTATACCATAGGAACGGGAAAGCCGGGAACTTTGACCCTGAAATTAGCCGAAGCTTATAAGCAAGCTGCTACCGGCAAGAATCCAAAATATGAAAAGTGGCTGGCCTATGTAAATGAATAAATAGCTAAAATCACTTAAAAATTAAGAACAAATAACTCTACCCAATCTGAGTCGGTAAATCGAGGAGGGTATTTCTATCTAAACTGAATAGATTTACAGATTAAAATAAGGTTATAATTGGGCTGCGCTAAATCTAAAGGACAAAGGTCAGGTCCATGAATATATCAAAAGCCAGAAAAAGATCAGTCATGGCAATAGTCAGCAGTTTTGCCTTCCTTTTTCTTTTTAACCAACTTTCCAATTCGCTTTTTGCCCAGAACCAGAATATGTTAGGCTCCTTAGCCGACAGTCAGAATTTTCAAAGGAAAAGGGTCTCCTCAGCCGATCCAACGGGTGGCAATCGTGATTTTTTAACGATTCCAGCCGGTCAAACAGCTGTTCTGGCTGACCTTAAAGGCCCGGCCATTATTGATCATATCTGGATGACGATCGCCGCCGAGCCATTTTATGGACGGAAATTAGTTCTCAGAATTTACTGGGACGGAGAAGATACTCCATCAGTGGAGGTTCCAGTTGGGGATTTTTTTGCGGTTGGCCATGGTCTCGAAAGAAATCTTATTTCTGTACCAATTGTCCGATCATCCGAAGGCCGGGCTTTAAATGCTTACTGGATAATGCCCTTCCGCTGGTCGGCCAGGGTTACCATTACCAATGAAGGCAGTCAGCGAGTTTCCTCCTTCTACTATCAGATTGATTACCGCCAGGTTGAAGACATCAAGCCTGATGTGCCCTATTTTCATGCCCAATACCGCCAGGAATTTCCCTGCGAAGCCGATCATAACTATCTTATTCTGGAGGCCGTCGGGCGCGGACATTATGTCGGCTGTGTGCTGAGTGTTCTGCAGCAATCAATAGGCTGGTGGGGTGAAGGGGATGACATGATTTTCATTGACGGCAGCGAATCACCGGCGATTACCGGCACCGGCAGTGAAGATTATTTCTCCGACGCCTGGGGGATGAGAGAAGGAAATCATCTTTATTACGGCTGCCCCTTGCAGGAAGAAGATTTTCAGGCCGGAGCTAAGGCTTCAGTTTTCCGCTTCCATCTGCCCGACCCTGTCCCTTTTTTTAAATCAATTAAAGTGACAATTGAACACGGCCATGGAAACGATCGTTCTGACTATGACAGCTCAGTCGCTTACTGGTATCAGACCGAGCCCCACAAACCATTTCCACCTCTACCGTCAGTTGATAAACGTCTGCCCTTTGCCCTGGCTGCTGGCGATAATTTCTTTCTCCCCGTCTGGTTGAAGGTAGAAAATGGCCAGCCGGGCCTGGTTGAATATCAGGACAAAGTCAACGGGACCAAGCTCCTCGGATCTTCTCTCACTTCTCTGCTCACCTCCTATTATGATCAAAGTGGACAGCGCTATCAGGCAATAATTTCTCAGGGGGGAGTGGACGGGACGAGAATCTCTATGAATCTTCAAGCCAGCCTGTCTGATCTCTATGATATTAGAATCTATTATTTAAAAGGACCTGCCTTTGGCAACTGGCGAATCCTGAAAGAAATGAAAGACTCTTCGCCAGCAGAAATTAAAGCTCAAACAGGTAGCAAAGAGCTTCAGAGCGGCGAAAAAGAGAAAAGCGAACAGGATCAGGAGACAGAGGTGGCACAGGAAACACTTCCAGCCAATTATCTGACTCTGGCCAGTGTAACCGCTTATGCTCCTGATCTGGTTATCGATTCAGTAACGCTCAAAGCTCAAGAACTGGCCGCCGGCGAAAATAATTTTCTGCTGGAAGTGGCCGGGAAAGAGCCTAAATCAGCTGGTTTTGATCTGGCCATCATAGCGGCCAATCTGGTACCGACCGGACAAAATTTTGCTCTCGACTGGAATATTATCGGTCCTTTTGAAGCTAAAGATATGTCCTATCTGGCCACACCTTTTCCACCTGAAACTGAAGTCAACCTCAATGAGAGTTATCCGGGGAAAAATAATCAACCGATTGGCTGGCAGACTATCAAGGCCCGAACTTCAGGCTACGTTGCCTTAAATGAACTTCTTCAACCAAATGAGCAAGCCCTGGCCTATGGTTTGACTTATCTTTATTCGCCTGAAGAAAGACAGGCAACACTTCTTCTGGGAAGCGACGATGGAGTCAAGCTCTGGGTTAATGACCTGCTGGTACATACCAATCCTGCTTATCGTGGGGCTTATCCAGACCAGGATCGGGTTAGTGTTAACTTAAAGGCCGGCTGGAACAAAATTTTAATTAAGGTTCTGCAGGGTGCAGGGGGCTGGGGTTTTTACCTGAGAATACCGGATCCTAAGGGAGAATATCGCTGGAGCGTCAGACCAGCCGGAAAATAGAATAACGACCACAGAAAAATCGAATCTGAAATCGCCCTCAGTCAGATTATTTTTATAAAAGCTCAGTCCTCAACACCTCATGACACGAGGGGCTTTCAATTATTTATTTAAAATCTCATCAGCCTTGGCTTTAATTATTTCCAGGGCCTGGCGCACATGTCTTTCTTCAGTTGTTCTTTGTCCGACGACCATTCGGATAGTAAACTTCCCTTTAAGGGTAGTATGAGTCATAAAGACCTGGCCAGTGGAGTTTATGGCCTGGAGTAGCTTACGGTTAAGTTCATTGAGTTCTTCTTCCGGGCGGCCGTCATTCAGGCGAAAACAGACCAGGCTGAAATAAACCGGAGATAGAATTTCAAATCTCTTATCTCTGGCCAGCTCCTCCTTGAAAATTTCAGCCAGATGGATGTGTTTTCTGATGATTTTTCTGATTCCCTCAATACCATATGATCTTAAAACAAACCAGAGCTTTAAAGAACGAAATCGTCGGCCGAGTTGAATGCCCCAGTCACGAAAATTTTTAACCTCAGCATCCACTCCTGTCTTCAGGTACTCTGGATGAATCTCAAAAGTTCTGGTCAGAAGCCGGTGGTCTCGGACAAAGAAAGCTGAACAATCAAAATTAGTCAGCATCCACTTATGAGGATTGAAAACCAGAGAGTCAGCCTTCTCGATTCCCTCCAGAGCCCACCGCTTTTCAGGGAGAATGGCAGCCGTTCCAGCATAAGCGGCAT
>Ga0209604_1001561_pt1 | contig 18288 bp, 16 predicted proteins | sample AD_UKC097_MetaG_FD_184405 | JGI IMG/M metagenome (GOLD analysis project Ga0209604, IMG submission 184405) | Active sludge microbial communities of municipal wastewater-treating anaerobic digesters from USA - AD_UKC097_MetaG (SPAdes) (version 2) | ecosystem: Engineered > Bioreactor > Anaerobic >... | reverse complement strand
CCCTGGGCCTGCCGTTCCTGCGCGCCTCGGTGGACCACGGCACGGCCTTCGACATCGCCGGCCGCGGCGTCGCCTCCCCCGAGAGCATGCTCGAGGCCTGCCGCCTCACCCTGGAGCTCCTCGACCGCCGCGGCCCGGGGAAAGTTGATGGTTGATCGGCGATGGTTAAGAGTTGAGAGTTGAGGGTTGAGGGTTCGTGCTCGTAATTCGTAATCGTAATTCGTAATCGTAATCGTAATTCGTAATCGTGCTCGTAATCGGACCTGGGACCTGGGTTCTGGGACTTGGGTTCTGGGACCTGGGTTCTGGGACCTAGGTTATGAATCCCAGGTCCCAGCACCCAGGACCAAGATCCCGTCTCCCGTCTCCCGTCTCCCGATTCACCTATTCACCCTTTCACCGTGTCCCAAATGTCCGAAGATCAATGACCAATGAAATCCTTTGCGTCCTCCGTGCCTCTGTGGTGAATCGGACATCAAATTTCGTGCTCGTGATCGTAATTCGTAATCGTGCTCGTAATCGAGGCTAGAGGCTCGAGGCTCGAGGCTCGTTCCCAACCCTCTCAACCCTCAACTCTCAACCCTCAACTCTTAACCCTCAACGCTTTCTTTGTGCCCTTCGTGCCTCCGTGGTGACTCTTCTCTTCTCTCCGCTTCGCCCCCTCGCCATTCCATTGACAAAAAGAATCGCTTGGCGTCTTGGCGCCTTGGCGTGCTTATGACCTGGCGCCTTCGCGTGCCGATTTCCCCCTCCGCGCCCTCTGCGTACTCTGTGGTGAATCTCCCCCCGCCGGTTCGCCGCTTCGCCGTTTCGCCGCTTCGCCGGCTCGCACCCTCGTTGGCACACTCCCGGCACAGCGATAGCTCTTGGCGCGGGAGCCCCGGCTGTGCTATCGTCCGCCCATCGGTCACCTGAGGCGGAGGGTACCCCATGGGGAGAGGTCGTTTTCTCTGCTTCTTTCTATTTCTGTCCGTGCTCGCGTGGAGCGGCCGGGCCCAGGCGCCGCCCGGCGACGCCGTCGCGGCGTATGAATACTACCCCGACGGTCTGACCCGGACGATCCGCTACGCCAACGGGGTGGTCTCCGCCTTCGACTACTTCGACAACGGCCGGCTGCGGAGCGTCGACACCCGCGCCGCCGACGGCGCCCTGGTCAGCCGCTACGAGTACGACTACGACGCCGACGGCTGCCGCGTCGAGATGCGCGAGTGGAACGCCACCCCGGCCCGCCGCGCCGCCGACCCGCTCTGGGCCGCCGCCCCCGCCGTCACCCGCTACGGCCACGACAACCTCGGCCGGCTGGCCTGGGCCGAGTACCGGCCCGCCGACCCCGGCGCCCCGTACCGGCGCGTGGAGTACGCCTGCGACGCGGCAGGCAACCGGCTCGGCGAGACCGCCCGCGAGCACGCCCCCGACGGCACGGTGCTCCGCACTCTCAAGGACCGGCGCTTCATCATCGACAACCGGAACCGCCTGGCGGCGGTGATCGACGCGCTGGCCCTCGAGCGGAGCGTCCGCTACCTGGCCAACGCCGCCGGCGACACCGTGGCCCGCGTCACCGGGGTCATGGGCCCCGACGGCGAGATCGTCCCCGGCACGGAGAGCCACCGCCTCCTCTTCGACTGGGACGCCGCCGGGCGGCTGCGCCGGGTGCGCCAGGCCACCCCGGGCCTGGACGGCGCGCTCGTCGAGGAGCTCCTGGCCGAGTTCCGCTACGACTACCGCGGCCGCCGCGTGGCCGCCCACAGCCGCTTCGTCGCCCTGGGCGGCGACGCCGTCCCGGCGGAGAGCCGCCTCTATGTCTACGACGGCGACGCGGTGCTCGCCGAGTACGGCTTCGACGCCGACGGCCGCACCCCCTACCGCGCCCGCCAGTACGTGTACGGCGACGGCCTCCTGGCCATGGAGGCGTATGCGCCCCCCGGCGCCGGCGCACCGTCTCCTTCGCCGGCGGGCTTCGAGCGGGGGACGGCCGCGGCCGGATGGCCTTCACCCACCGGGCCGCCCGCCCGCGCCGGCGTCCCAGGCGCAGGTCCGAACCCGTCCGCCACCCATCCGACGCTCCTCGATCCCGCGTCGCCCCGCATCATCACCGAGGCGGACCGCTTCGCCTCCCGCTCCGGCTCGTCCCCCTGGAGCGCCGCCCCAGCGTACCCGACGCCCGGCTCTTCTCCCGCCGGCACGCCCCCGGTTTCCACCGGCTCCCATCTCCCATCTCCTATCTCCCCGCTCCCATCTCCCGCCTCCCGTCTCTCGTCTCCCGTCTCCCCGCTCCCGTCCCCCGCGGGCGTCTACTTCTACCACCTCGACGCCCTGGGCTCCACCGTCAACCTCACCGCCGCCGACGGCGCCGTGGCCGAGGCGTACCTCTACGACGCCTGGGGCAACTACCGCGAGCTGGACGTGCCGGACGCCGACGTCCCCGCCGGCTGGACCTGGGTGGTGGACCCCGACCTCGACGCCAACGGCCTCTACTGCTGGGCCACGTACCAGGCCTGCCTGCAGGGCGCCTTCACCGCCGACGACGCCGCCGCCCCCGGCCTCAACCGGATCACCTACACCGGCCACGCGTTCGATCCCGCCACCGGGCTGTACCATTTCCAGGCGCGGTTCTACGACCCCGAGGCGGGCCGCTTCCTGTCGGCGGACCCGAATCTCGGCGACCCCGCCACCCCCCCCAGCCTCCACCGGTTCCTCTATGCCTACGGCGATCCGCTCCGGTACACAGACCCCACCGGCCGGATGACGATCAACTACACCGACCGGGCGGCGCTGGCCGGCAAGCGCCCCGCTCCGCCCACGCAGTGGGGCGTCCCGTCGGAGCTGAGCCTGGCCGAGGCGGCCGTCCACTCCGACCTGCGGCGGATCTACGGCGATCCGGCGCACGGCGCGGCCGAGCAGTACCAAGTCGTCGGGGAGAAAATCCGGGACAAGCAATCGCGCTACCTGGCCACCCTGAGCCTGGACGCGGACGACTACGACGCCGGGGGCAACCCCCGCTGGGAAAAAATCTGGCGCGAGTTCACCGCCGCGACCGGCGGTTACGCCCGGTCCATCACGGACCTGAAGGCGCGGCTGTTCCAGGCGGTGCGCGAGGGCGGGGCCGTGGTGGACGTGAGCGAGCTCTTCTCCGACGCGCACGATTTCTCCGCCGCCCTCACCGAGCTGACCGCCGACCGGGTGGCCACCGGCCCGGGGCCCATCGGCGGCATCCAGCGCCAAGCGTCCTATGTGGGCCAGGCCGGCATGGCGCCCGAGTTCACCGCCGCGGCCGGGGCGGCGGGCCTGGCCGCCGACACCGCCGGCTGGGCCTCGCTGGGTCTGGGCGCCTACCGCGCCGGCAGAATCACCGTGGAGCTGATCCAGGCCGCCCGCGCCCTCCCGGGCGAAGGCAATTTGCTAACTAAAATAGGAACCATATTATCCAAACAGTATCCAGATGTCAGAACCGAGTCTGTCTGGAAACTGGGACCCGGTCCTCGTGGTGAAGCTATTGAAAAGGTCTTGGGCCAAAACCTGCCAAATAATTTTCCAATAATTGATCGGTTTGAAAATGGCTTAGCAACAAGTATCAAGAGTATGGATCTGAGCGCAAAAACATATCAAAATCCCCGAAATCTCATCCGAGTAGCGGAAAGATACATTGATTTAGTAAAGCGATTTCGTGGGGCTAAACATGCTGGAATCAGCATCAATGAAGAAGACATCCTTTCAAGAGGACTCGAATTAGCTATTCCAAGAGGTGGAGCAACAATAGAACAGAAACAAATATTAGATCAAATTATAGAATATGGACGAAACAATGGAGTTACTGTAAAAATCATCGAGGTGTACTGATGATAAAATCAGCAACAGCGTATCGGAAAGGCGGCGAAATCATTCTACATGCCGATTCAAAGACGACCGCCGGGGTGTGGATCGCCTCTCCGCCGTTCACCGCGCTCTCGGCAACTGTCGCGGTCGAGGAGTTGGGGATGATTCTGCTGGACACGATTTCGAAGTCAGTCGCTGGCGTACCCCACCCCCGCTCAAAGACCGACTGGGCGGCTGTGCGCGCCCCGTTGTTCCAAGCATTCAACGTGAAATCGATCGAGGCCCAGATGCAGGGGACGGTGTGCTGCGGAATCATGGACGAAGACGGCATCCTGAGAATTCGACCCACCCGAAACGAAGGTGCCCGGGAGGGTTTCGTGCCGGTGCCAGGGCGGGAGATCTGCATCGCCTCGAACGCTTCCCCTCCAGAGATTGGCGCGGCATTGATTCAAGGATTCACGTGGTGCGCCGACTCCGACTTCGTCATCCGGCGGAGCCGGAGTTAGTGGACAAGATGGTGAATTCCCACTCCATCCCCCCGTGCGCGTGTATCGGCAGGCCCGTTCGGACCGCCACGAGAATAGCCAGGCGCAACCCGGCGCAGCCGGGTAGCGCCTGGACGAGCGGGTATTTTAACAGGCGGCGCGCCCCGGGGGACGGGGCGCGGAGAAGCAAAGCATTCGCCGCCACCCGTTCCTCGCGCCCCGCGGCCGCGGGGCGCGATCACTTCTTTTTGTCCTTCTTTCCCAGGCGCTGCCCCGCGTGCGCGGGGCTGCGCCTGGCTATTTTCGTTGTGACTACGTGGACCTTGCCGGTCGATGGCGGGATGGCCGATCCGACCGATGGCGCGGACACAATCCCGCCCAAAAGTGTCAGAAAACGGGGGTGGCTGAGTAGCCGGATTTACGGGCTCAACATTTGATCCTGAGAGCGAGAGTCACTGATATGATCCAAGTCGCGCCTGGGAACTGACAAGGTGTATTCATATCTATTATGAAATACGAACTCATGATCCGCTCGATCCCAACCGCGGAGATCGGAATCCCGGAAACGCACGCCCGGATCGTCTCGGCGATGAACAGCATCTCCCCTCCATGGGGATTCGGGGGATGCGGTGGCCCGCCGGCGCCCAATTGTGGCCGGGAGCTGCTGGCTGAATCCAGATTGTCCAAACATCTCGGACCCGGTGTCCGTGGCTCAATCGTTTACAGCTTCCGAGCCGGACTCAGGGACGCGGGGATGTCGGACGATTTCATGAAGATTGAATTCAATCCGACCAGGCAGGATTACCAGGCTCTCGTACAGGAAGTTTTTCCTAAATATATACATGCTTTCTCGCCTTATTCTGCCTTTGTGGGTGATGCCGATTGGGGTCTGGCCGATTGGCCGGAAGAGAAAAAATGCGTGACGAATTCACGATATGGAATCTATCGCATCTACCCTGTCCACTTTCTGGGAAATGTGCTCTGCCAGAGAACATTCCAGAAGATGCCCGGCGATCTGGTCACCGTGTTGTCGCGAGATTGTGAGCATGTTGAATTGATGGGAGAGGGTGCCCTTATCATCCAGACGAGCCGGATCGTGGGCAAAGCCGAAGCAGATGCAATCAACGAATTACTCTGGAACCGATTGGGCAGGCAGCGTCCGGGCAGCGCCAGTTGAAGAATCGGAACGGAAAGAATATGACTTTGGAACGTTCATTTGTCACTCCGGCTGATCCGGATGATTTTGAACATTGGTTATACGCGATGGATGATGCTTTGCAGAGATTCATCAGCGATCTCGATGAGTCCATCGCATTGAAATTGGATTATTCTGAAAAATCTTTAGAAACGATCGAATCTCTGATCCTGAAACAATATACAAGCGTCGAGAGAATATTGATCCCGGAAGAGTCGTACAGACTGGACGGCCTGGCCCGATACATCGGGGAAATTTTCGCAAAGCAATCGGTGGACGATGGGAAATCCAGCTGGATGATTCTCGCTATGCCTTCCACGGTCTGCCTCAATTGATGGGCTTCAGTCCGCGAGCCACTCCGATTTGTCCCCATTCGCTCGTGACCGCCGTGGATCGCCGTCAGGGAAACTATCTGAGAACCATTCTGGAAAACGTGAAGCGCAGATTGCGCTAGAACTTGAACGACACCCCGGGATTCCAAGCTGTGTGATATGTTCAATCCGACATGATACCCGAGTATCTTGGAACTGCCATGCTTTTCATCCAGCCCGAACATTGCGTGCCCCTGCAGATTATCCCGGAGACCGGTAGTGGCGCCAGACGGCTGGGAGGCACTCCGCCGATCGGGATCGTTCCACCATCGGGATCCACGGGGTTGGCCTACTTCGCCACCCTTCCGTTGGTGGGCAACCCCGCGGCCCATGTATCCATCTTCGTTTCCCGTCTGGAGCAGCTCATGTGTATGCGCGGCCGGGTGAACCCTTCGGGCGGCATCGAAGTGTGCGTCCATTACGCTCTGCCCCGAAATCCCTCGCCCACGCCATGGGACTCGCACCTCTCGGCCAGCCGGTTGGGCGTGGTGTTGAGTTTTTTGATCCCCGCCCGCTCAGCCAACGAACAACGAGTCTGGGGAGGCATGTTTCCAATCCCTGAACAGGTGGCGTCCCAGGCTGTGTGCCGTCCACCTGAACAACGACCAGCCGGTGAGTGGTGATGCATCTTTACATTGGCTCCGTGCTCGGTGGACCCGAACTTGAAAACAGTCAGATCGATTCCGAAATCACTCAATTACTGCGCCTGGTCAAGCAGAAGCGGACACGACTCGATGGAGTCGTGAGCGTTTTAAATGTGGTGTTCCATGTGAGCGGTTCCGTCACTGCCAACAATTTCACCGGAATACGGACCGCCACTTTTTCCAAAAAGCTGAAAACGTTAATGATCCAGGTAGCAGTGCCGGAGGACATCCAGAACCATAACACCCGTCGATTCCTGATTCATTCACTTCAACAAGCCGTCAGACTGGCAGAACCTGTTTTTCACAGAGCAGGCATCGCCTTCGACGCTACCTCCCTGTTGACCCTGATCCATGGAGTGGAATCAGAATATATTCCGACAGCTGACCGGCAAACCGATTAATGAAAGTATTTCTCCTTGTTCGTGGTTACTGAACGAATGGCAGCGCGGATCCTGGAGATGCAGCTTCGCGATGTGATACTGGAAGAAATCAAAATGGCATGAAGATGCCGGCGCCTGCGATGATCGAACGATCGTTGTGCTTGTATCATTGTTGACCGAATGGACTGTATCTTCATCAAGGTTCAATCCCAAGCCGGCGGAGCTGGAACCAGGCGGTCGTCGAGGAAGTGAATGACACTAGAAACCGTGCGTCCGGGCACGCGCTTTCTCCAGCCCCGCGGCGGCGAAGCTTGTGTCCCCCACAGCCCGTCCGGCGGACGGGCGCTACGGCGCCGCGGCAGGCGCTGCTTGACCGCAGTAGGCCGCGCTCCGGCCGGGCGCGGCCCGTTCCCTCGGCACGATCGAGCGGTTCGTCCACGGCTCCGAGTCGCGGTGAGGGTGGATCAGAATCCCGCCGCTTCCTGCCGAGTGTCACGGCGCCCGTCCGGCGGACGGGCGCTACTGCGCCGCGGCAGGCGCTACTTGACCGCAGTAGGCTGCACTCCCTCCGGGCGCGGCCCGTTCCCTCGGCACGGTGGAATGATTGAACCCCGCGGAGGTCGCATCAGATGAAAACTATCTACCTTTAATTCAGGCGTTGATTGATGCACTGATCGTGCTTGAATTTGCGGGCTCAGATGAAATCAACCCTGATACTGCCGTCCGAGCGATGGAACACATCGCCGCCAGCCTGTCGACTCTGGATCCTGCGGATCAATTGCTTCTCCGTGGGCATCTTCATCAGATTGCCGCAGACGCTCAGGACCAGGCCTACAAGGAGTTCATCTCTTCCCTGCCGGACATGCTGGGCCTGGTTCAATAACAAACCTTCAGTCATCAAAAATCCCAAATACCCAAAGACAACTGCCAGATGATCAATGACCAATGAATCTCTCTGTGCCCTCTGCGCCCTCTGCGTACTCTGTGGTGAATCTCCCCCTGCCGGCGGTCGGCCAATTGGATGCGCATCAACCCGTCAATTCTGATCATTGGACTCAAGCGCCGGATCCGGTGACAGGCGATCCTGTCGCAATTGCAACGTGTCTTCCATCTCCCCTTGCGACAGGATCCGGTAACCGTCCGGCCCGCCGGCGGAGGCCGCCTGCAGCGCGTCGATGACCCGGCCCAGACCGGCAGGAGTGAGCCCCATCTCCTCCCAGGCCTCTTCATCCCAGATCACCAGCTGCCAGCCGTTGTCCAGGGTGATCCAGTCCAGATCCATGTCCGGCGCTTCCCCTCTCCCTGTCATCTCCGCGCGCCGCTTGTCTGCTGCCGGCAGTGATTCTTCTTTCACCAAACCGTCTCTGTTTGCGCGACGCATCATCCACCTCTAAAAATAAAAAAACAGGCTGCCGCTCCCCCCTTGCCGCCGGCCCCGTTCCCTGCGCGCGTGTCGCTTCTATCTCCCGGCCGGCCCTGAGCGGCAGCCCGCGGCGCTGTCTGCGGTGCCGCCCGGCGGGGCGCCGTATCCCGCGCGCCCTCAGGCGGCCCTCGTCTCGCGGTCGACGGCCACTGTACGTCCCGGTCGTTCCGTGGCGCGGAACGGAAAACGACTTTCCCCCCAAACGGTTCAGGTATATTCCGGAAAAGGGTTGTTCAGGGAACAGAGGCTCGAAATTTCGGGAACCGTTGATGGTTGATAGTTGATGGGACCTGGGACCTCGGTTCTGGGTTCTGGGCCCTCGCTCCCCGGCCCCAGTTGCCGGAACCCAGGTCCCAGCACCTAGATTCCGGCACCCAGGTCCCAGCACCCAGATCCCAACATCCAGGTCCCAGCACCCAGGTCCCAGGTCCCCGTTCCCGCCACACTCCTCCTCGCCCCCAAATAGTCAATAATATATAAGCAATCACCAATAACCAATATTCCGAAATGGACAATGAAAATTGTCAAATGATCAATGCCAAGTGGCTCCCCTCCGCGCCCTCTGCGTCCTCCGTGGTGAATCTCCTTCGCCGGTTCGCCGCTTCGCTGGCTCGACGGTTTGCCTCCCCTCGCCCTTCCATTGACAAAAAGCATCACTTTGCGTCTTGGCGCCTTGGCGTGCCGATTTCCCCCTCCGCGTCTCCGCGGTTAATCTCATCGCCGCCACCCCGCGAGCCGCGACCCGGTGTGGTACAATGCGGGCAGGAGATGGGCCATGACCGATGCCGACACGCAGTTGCTGCGTGACTTCAAACAGTTGATCGACCGCTTCGTCCCCGGCGCCGAGATCATGCTCTACGGCAGCCGCGCCAGGGGGAATCCCGACCCCTCGTCGGATTACGATTTCATCGTGCTGACAGCCCGCCCCATCCCCGCGGAAACCGACGCCCGGCTGCAGGACGCCATCTACGACTTCGAACTGGATCGGCAGGTGGTGTTCTCGCTCCTGGTCTTTACGCGTGACCAGTGGAGCTCTCCCGGCACGGTGGCGGCCCCCTTCCGCCGCCGGGTGGAACGCGAGGCGGTCGCCCTGTGAACCCGGACGACCAGACCACCATCCGGTATCGCCTGGATCGGGCCGCGGAGGCGCTGGCGGAGGCGCAGCTCCTGCTGGCTCACAGACACACCCGCACAGCCATGAATCGCCTGTATTTCGCGTGCTTCTACGCTGTCTCTGCCCTGCTGCTGACCGAAGGGCACTCGGCCCCCAAACACAGCGGGATCCGGGCGCTGTTCGATCAGCACTGGATCAAGACCGGCCGTCTGCCCCGGGAATCAGGCAAGTTGTTCCGGCGGCTGTTCGAGGAGCGCCAGCGCAGCGATTACCTGGACCTCGCGGCGTACACGCCGGCCGAAGTCGCCACCCTGATGGAACAGGTCCCGTCGTTCATCGACTCCATCCGTCAGATCGTGAACGCCGCGACCGGGGATTGACCATTAAAAATTGTTTGTTGATGGTTGATCGTTGAGGGTTCGTGCTCGTCATCGTAATTCGTAATCGTGATCGTATTCGAGGCTAGAGGCTCGAGACTCGAGGCTCGTTCCCAACCCTCAACTCTCAACCCTCAACTCTTAACCCTCAACCCTCAACGCTTTCTTTATGCCCTTCGTGCCTCCGTGGTGACTCTTCTCTTCTCTCCGCTTCGCTCCTCGCCATTCCATTGACAAAAAGAATCGCTTGGCGTCTTGGCGCCTTGGCGTGCTTATGACCTGGCGCCTTCGCGAGCCATTTCTCCCTCCGCGCCCTCTGCGTACTCTGTGGTGAATCTCTGTGGTGAATCTCCCCCTGCCGGCGGTCGGCCAATTGGATGCGCATCAACCCGTCAATTCTGATCATTGGACTCAAGCGCCGGATCCGGTGCCAGGCGATCCTGTCGCAATTGCAACGTGTCTTCCATCTCCCCTTGCGACAGGATCCGGTAACCGTCCGGCCCGCCGGCGGAGGCCGCCTGCAGCGCGTCGATGACCCGGCCCAGACCGGCAGGAGTGAGCCCCATCTCCTCCCAGGCCTCTTCATCCCAGATCACCAGCTGCCAGCCGTTGTCCAGGGTGATCCAGTCCAGATCCATGTCCGGCGCTTCCCCTCTCCCTGTCATCTCCGCGCGCCGCTTGTCTGCTGCCGGCAGTGATTCTTCTTTCACCAAACCGTCTCTGTTTGCGCGACGCATCATCCACCTCTAAAAATAAAAAAACAGGCTGCCGCTCCCCCCTTGCCGCCGGCCCCGTTCCCTGCGCGCGTGTCGCTTCTATCTCCCGGCCGGCCCTGAGCGGCAGCCCGCGGCGCTGTCTGCGGTGCCGCCCGGCGGGGCGCCGTATCCCGCGCGCCCTCAGGCGGCCCTCGTCTCGCGGTCGACGGCCACTGTACGTCCCGGTCGTTCCGTGGCGCGGAACGGAAAACGACTTTCCCCCCAAACGGTTCAGGTATATTCCGGAAAAGGGTTGTTCAGGGAACAGAGGCTCGAAATTTCGGGAACCGTTGATGGTTGATAGTTGATGGGACCTGGGACCTCGGTTCTGGGTTCTGGGCCCTCGCTCCCCGGCCCCAGTTGCCGGAACCCAGGTCCCAGCACCTAGATTCCGGCACCCAGGTCCCAGCACCCAGATCCCAACATCCAGGTCCCAGCACCCAGGTCCCAGGTCCCCGTTCCCGCCACACTCCTCCTCGCCCCCAAATAGTCAATAATATATAAGCAATCACCAATAACCAATATTCCGAAATGGACAATGAAAATTGTCAAATGATCAATGCCAAGTGGCTCCCCTCCGCGCCCTCTGCGTCCTCCGTGGTGAATCTCCTTCGCCGGTTCGCCGCTTCGCTGGCTCGACGGTTTGCCTCCCCTCGCCCTTCCATTGACAAAAAGCATCACTTTGCGTCTTGGCGTCTTGGCGTGCCCATCGGCTAGCGTCCTCGCGCGCCGCCGCCCGCCGCATCGTCGTAGTTTGCCCGGATCGCCGCCAGCGTCTCATGGAACCGCGCCACAAGCCAGTCGGGGCGGATGAGCCGGGCGCTCTCGCGGAACGAAAACACCCAGGCCAGCAGCTCCCACTCCGACGTGCAGGCGAAGGCGAGGCGCAGCACGTCCGGCGCGGTCCACTCGAGGCGCTGGTTCGGGCTCCAGGTCCGCTCGGCGGCGTAGCGCGCCGCCGAGCCGCGCAGCTCGATCTCCGCCTCGAACGGCTCCCCCTTGATCACGCCGAAGTGGCGGTTGAACACGGCGTCGAAGTCGTAGTCGCGGGGGAACGCGTAGCGCCGCTCCGTGAGCGTCGCGGCGCGGATCCGGTGCACGGCGAGCAGCGGATCGTACTCCGACGTCCGCACCCGCTGGCCGGGCCGGCGCGCCAGGCGCGCGTGCAGGTACATCGCCTCGCGGTGGGAGAAGAGCTTGAGCGGCTTCACGCAGAGCGCCTTCGGCCGCGGCTCGTCCAGCGCCTGGTACTCCAGCGCCACGATCCGCCGCTCCTCCAGCCCCTGGACGATGGTCCGGATGGCGCCCTGCTGCGGCGTGTAGTCGATGGTGCCGGGGCGGAACACGGCGAAGTGGCCGTCGCTGCGCCGGCCGTCGCCGGCGAGCAGCGCCTGGCTCTTCTCCAGCGCCCGGGTCGCCTCGGCGAACATCTCCGCGCCCAGCAGGTGGGCGGTGAAGTCCCGGCACATCAGCAGCAGGTTGTATTCGGAATCGGACAGCGTCATGGCCGGCGGGATCCGCTCCGGCCGGCGGAGGCGGATGTACTTGCGGTTCCCCTCCCGGCGCTCCTCCAGCTCCAGGCGGTGGGCGCGCTGCAGGTCGTCCAGCAGCCGCAGCACCGACTGCTTGGAGCAGCTGAGCTGCCGCGCCAGCTCACCCAGGGAGTACTCGTCCCGCGTGAACAGCAGCTTCACGAACAGGGTGATGATCTTCTGGCCGTAGCTGCGATGCGGATCCTGCTTCGATCCCATGGCACCCCCTGCATCTGTCGTTTGACGTCAGCCACGCGTCCGGCCGGCCGTGCCAGCCTGCGGTCACTCCGGATCCTGGTCTTCTCCTTCTTCCTTGTCTTTCAGATTGCTGATTGAAACGATGAACTGGCTGAATCTGGGGGCGATGACCGCATAGCCCACGAAGAAGCAGAACAACAGCCAGCCGGCTCTGGAGCCATCATAGCGGATGGAGTCCGGATCGGTCAATCCGATGGACGCGGCCAGGTACGGGAAGGCCTCGTAGACGGCCAGCCCCCAGAGCGCCAGAATGAGGTAACCCAGGAAATGGACGAGCCAAATCTGGAAGTCTCTCATGACTGTCTCCTGTTCCATGGCGATCCCATCACCGGTCGTCGCGGACTGGGCCGGCGCAAACAGGTTCGATGCATCACCCACCTCCGACTAATAAGGCAGCCGCGCGGCGCCGGGCCCCCCCGAGACGCGCCCCGGATTGTCGCGCCCTGCCGTGCCGGTCATTCGTCGTCCGCCGCCGGTCATTCGTCGTCCTCCAGGTGCTCCTGATAGAATCGGGCGATCAGCCGGCTGGATATAGGCTCCACCACCCAAAAGCAGGCGCTGACGGCGGACACGAACCAGAACGCGCACGCCGCCGGGTAGATCCCCGATTCGGGGCGGAGGCTGAACAGCCGGGCCAGCCCCGGAAAGCTCTCGTACACCATGACGGAGTACAGGCACATGAAGCAGACCGCGTAGAAGCGCGTCATGATGATCTTCAGGCCACTCACACCTCCACCTCCGTCTCCTTACGATTCCTGTGCCCGCTGCACCAGCCCCTGCCCGCCCGTCACATAATCCAGGGCTTCACTACAATACCCATCGGTCAGTCCGACTATTTCCGCTTCTTCCAAGGCCATATACCGAACAGCCAGGTGACCCAGGCCTGCTTGATCAAGATGACGATGATCGCTATTGCTATGATGCCGAGGATTTGGGAACACAACGCATTGACTTCTCCATTATGCTCTACCGGCATAATGGAGCAATTCGTCTGACCATCCAGACGTGTGTATAAATCTTCGGAAGGCGTCTCAGGGAACTATCTATTTGGAACAGTAACAGCCCATCAGTCTACCCAACAATTCGTTGGCTGTTCGTCGCGGTGTTTCACCCTTTGTCCCACGCAAGAAAAGTTAGCAAAGGTAGTGACCACCCTGCTGAGCGTGTCGCGCGTTCAGTTTTCCCTCAATAAAAGATCTTCTCGGCCAGCTGGTCGAGAAACGTCGCGAACCGTCTGCCGGTCCAGCGCCGGTGTCCATCGGCGAGCTCACGGCAACACGCGTGTTCGCGCTGGAACGCCGGCGTCAGCGACTCGAGCGGCTCCAGCGCCGCCACCCCCAGCGCGCCGAAGGCCGCCGGCACATCCCCGGCGGGCCCCGCGTACGACCAGGCCGCCAGCACCGGCCCGGCGTCGTCGCCGACGGCGAGCACCCGGGCGGTCAGGCCAAGGGCGATGAGCCGCAGCAGCGGCGAGCGATCGCCGAAGCGGACCAGCCGGGCCAGCCAGCGTCCGGCGGCATCCGTGTCCGCCATGCCCCGTTCGCCGACGGCGGGCAGGCCGGCCCAGACGCCCGCGGCGGCCAGGGGAAACACCGGCAGGTCGCCGGCCGGCGCCAGCGCCTCGATGCGTTCCCCCGTGGCGCGGTTGCGGCGGCCCGCTTCGTGTTCCAGGCGAGCCCGCCAGTAGAGGCAGAAGCAGAGGTTCGCCTGTTGCTCCTGCTCGGAGGCGAACCCCCCCGCCGTCTCGCTCCGGCCCAGGAGCTCCATCGCCTCTTCGAGCCAGACGCTGTCGCCCGGTCGGAAGGTTTGGCGCGCCCGGCGGTGGCGCGCCACGAGGGCGCCGGCCACGTAGTTCTGGTTGCGCGGCTCACCGAGCTCGGCACCGGCGCTTCGCAGGAGCGGCTCGCCCCGGTCCGGCCGCCCCTGCAACACGTGGAGTTGGCCCAGCGAGCTCGTCAGGCGGGCGCGCTGGACACGGGCGGTCCAGCCACGGTGGCGGCGGAGCAGCCGCAGCCCCCGGTGCAGCCACTTGGCGGCGTCGCGCCAGCGGTGCAGGTCGGTGTCCAGTACGCCGAGGTTGTTGCAGAGCTCGGTGAGGTCGGTCACGTCGAGGTGCTCCCCGGCCAGGCCCGCTTCCGCCATATCCAGGGCGGCCGCCATGGCCGCACGCGCGCCGGACAGATCCCCGGTGCGGCTGCGGACGGCGCCCAGGGCCCGCAACACCAGAAAACGGTGCCGGAGGGGCGCCTCCGCCGGATCGAGGGCCTGCAGTACCGCCTCCAGGCCGTCCGTGTCCCGGGAATGCTCCAGCCCGTGGATGAGCGCCGGCAGGTTCCAGCCGCTGTCGGGAAGCGGCGTCCCGCCCGCGTCCGGCTCGGCGGCCAGCCATTCCGCCACCGGCATGCCGGCGGCGAGACGGCGGCACGAAGCACCCGCCCCGCCGTCGGCCGCGGCGCCGCCCACCACGTCCGCCCCGGCGCCGTCCATCTCCTCGCGCCGCAGCGCCGTCAGTTTCTCCTCCGTCCGCTCCACCGGCCGGAGGGCGCCCGCGCCGTCCACGTCGCCGATGGCGGCGGGAAGCCGCTCCCCGCGCCGACCCCGAGCCAGCGCATGGACCGCCCGGGCGAAGGCGGCCGAGGCGCTCCGCCCCCGCAGCGGCCGCGAAACGGGCAGGCCGTCGGGCGTCACGATGCGCAGACGGTAGTCGAGGGGACGGAAGCTCGCGCCGGCGCCAAAAACGCCCGGCAGGGCGGCCACGGCGGCGCGGCCCGCATCGACGAAACCGGTTCGGGTGTCGCCGCCGAGCGCTGCCGGCCAGCGCCCGTCGGGCGGTCCGGCGGGGCGGTCCACCAGCAGCCAGGCGGCGACCGCGTCTCCGATGGCGTCGTCCCAGAACAGCACCGGGACCGCCACTCCCCCGCCCGGCGGCGCCCAGCCGCGACGGCGGGCTTCGATTTGCACCGCCGCCTCCTCCAGCTGGCGCTCACGGCGGGCCGGCCGGCCGCCCGCGGCGAGGTGCCGTCGCAGCAGCCCGGCCTGGCCGAGCTCCGCCGCCAGGGGGCACGGATCGAAGTCGTTCATGGGACCGCCTCCGCATCGAGCGCATCCACTTGCACAAACCAGCATTTCCGTCCCAGGCGGAGGCAGAGCCAGCAGGGCGAGCCCTCGGGCGGCAGCTCCACCCGCATCGGCCGCCCGGCGGGCACATCGTACGGCGCGCCGTCCACCCGGAGTTCGTCCAGCTTGACCCCGGAAGCCAGGTCCACCTCGAGCACCCAGCGCTGCCCCAGCCGGCAGACGGCCACCGTGCAACGGCCGCCGTCCAGGTCCGCCTGGTCCGGCACATCCTCCCAGGTGGGGCAGAAGGTGCCGGCAGCGAGGGGAATCGCGGCCACAGCCGGAGCCGCCGCCGGGCGGAGCAGCCGCACCATGCGGCCCTGCCGCCACCATCTCGCCAGCCGGGCGCCCGCCCGCTCCAGATACTTCCACTCCCGGCTGAGCTCGGCCACCTCGTCCAGGTAGGCGGGCGCCGGCGCCTGCAGGCCCCGCCGGTCGGCGGGCCAGGGCGGCGACATTTCCAGATCCAGCTTCGACGCGTCCGCCAACAGGTTTGGAAGCTCCGCGGGGAGTTCGATTCGGCCGCACGCGCGGGTCAGCGCCGCCAGCGGGATCTCCCGCGCGGCGGGCAGCACCACCCGGCCGGCGAAACCGGGCGGCCCCTCCGGACGGAGGACGAGATCCCAAAACGTGGCCAGCGCCGTCCCCGGCAGCACCGGCGCCGCCACCGCCAGTCCCGCCTCCGCGCGGACGGTCACCAGGCAAGCCAGCGACGGCGCCCGACCCCGCCAGCGGCTGCCGTCGGGCAGTCGGAAATCGTCGGCGACTCCCCACAGGGAACCTGCGCGAATGCGGCTTGAGACGGCTCGCGGTGTCGGATCGGGCATGTCAGCGCTCCTGCGGGGCTCGGGGCCCGCTCTCTGGAAGTATGGGGGAATCCTCCGGTCCATCCGGCCGCGCGAGGCGGATCCGGTCCAGAACAGCCGCCGGAAGGTTCGGATGGCGGGTGCGCCATTTCACCTGGAGCTCCTTCAATCGCCTGAATTCGCCGGCGTAGAACGACGCCCGGCTGATCCTCCGCTCGCGGAACCAGCCGCGCGGCGGCGCATGATCGTGGCGGATCCGGTACGCGAGGTACTCTTCCTGATGCGCGGAGAGCTCCGCGCGGGCCGCCGCCGCCAACTCATCGAGTTCCCCGGCCTCGAGCGTCGCCTCGGCGGACGGGGATGCGCCGGCGGTCTGGTCCAGGCAGTCGGGCGACGGGACCTCCTGCAGCCGGTAAACGTATTCGTAGTGGACCAGGTCGGCCGCGTCGGCCACGAAACGGAGCACCTGGTCCAGCCCCAGGGCGGCGTCGGCCCTGGCGTAGAGGAAATCCACCATCTCGGCCAGTGTCTCGGCGTGAATGATCACCGGCAGCTGACTGGATGTCGCGTCACCCCGGACGGGACGCCAGCGGGGATGGGCCTGCCGCCAGGCGTCCACCCACCGGGGCAGCCGCCGTTCGAATTCGACCGGGGACAGCGTGCGGGCGTCGGAGGGGCCGAAGACCTCGAACGCGCCGGGCCGGGCCGGAAACCTCCGCTCCAGGAGCCACCGGATGGAGCGGAGCTTGTTCGCCAGGATGCTGCGCGGCCGCCCCAGGACGTGACGCCGGAACATGGTGTACAGGAGCCGCTCGGCGGCCTGGGAGTCCGCGGCGGTCACCACCACGTAGCGCATGCCGGCGCCGTCTTCGGCGAGCAGCTCGGCGAGGAAATCGGCGGCCAGATCCTCGGCGCCATCGGGGCCCGCCGGACTGCGACGGGCGTAGCGGCGCGCCCAGGTCCGGAACCGGCGCAGGAGACGCGCCAGTCCGCGCCCGTCGGGATCGCGTCCGGCAATGTGATCCCGGAGCAGCGGCAACAGGTCGAAATCCGAAGAATCGACGGCCATGTTTTAACCGTTCCGTGAATGCGTCCATTGTAGCCACAGCTGCCGCCCGGGCCAAGTGATTATTGCATCCCGCGCATCCGCTGGCTCGCGGTGACGTCTGCCGCAGCTTGAATCCGGCAGACACAGAATCGGATCCTTTCCCGCACTCCCATGAAAAACACAAAGCCCCGATCCCAATGGGTTTCATTGGATCGGGGCCATCAATCGGTTTGACGAGCTCCTTGTGGCTAACCCTAAGGCTTCCCACGACATCGCAATCCCCTGTAGTCGGGGCCTTCAGTCGGTTGTTCAGCGTGTGGGCAGGCTCTCTGCGCATTCTGAAAGTGTCGCAATCCCCTGTAGTCGGGGCCTTCAGTCGGTTCGGATGAACTCGTCCAACCCCTCCACGCGGGTGCTGAGTCGCAATCCCCTGTAGTCGGGGCCTTCAGTCGGTTACACACGAATTGATGCGCGAGCTAGTTGCTGCGTATCGTCGCAATCCCCTGTAGTCGGGGCCTTCAGTCGGTTGCGTTGAGGCCACCCGCCAGTTCCTCCACCTTCAGGGTCGCAATCCCCTGTAGTCGGGGCCTTCAGTCGGTTCGGCCGAGTTCAGCGACCGGGGTTACGTGCAGCCTGGTCGTAATCCCCTGTAGTCGGGGCCTTCAGTCGGTTTGATGGACGGGTCCATCTACTTCGACCAAGCAATGCGTCGCAATCCCCTGTAGTCGGGGCCTTCAGTCGGTTTGCATCATCTTCGGGCCTGGCGGGCACGCGAAGTCCGCGTCGCAATCCCCTGTAGTCGGGGCCTTCAGTCGGTTCGTGCTCGCCATCGTGATCGGGGCCGCCCTGCTGGCCGTCGCAATCCCCTGTAGTCGGGGCCTTCAGTCGGTTTGGACACACTGGTTTGAGCGGCGCGGTGGAGTTGTGTCGCAATCCCCTGTAGTCGGGGCCTTCAGTCGGTTTCTCCGGT
>Ga0209604_1001553_pt1 | contig 18394 bp, 18 predicted proteins | sample AD_UKC097_MetaG_FD_184405 | JGI IMG/M metagenome (GOLD analysis project Ga0209604, IMG submission 184405) | Active sludge microbial communities of municipal wastewater-treating anaerobic digesters from USA - AD_UKC097_MetaG (SPAdes) (version 2) | ecosystem: Engineered > Bioreactor > Anaerobic >... | reverse complement strand
CTGCGAGCTGAACCAGCAGACCAAACAGGCCGTTTCCGACGGCCCCGTGCGCATCATCCGCGACAACATGGTCGTCACCGGCAGGGGTTTCGATTTCTCGAATGAGAAGGAACGCATACAAATCATGCACGACACCAAAGTGGTGCTGAAAGGTTTTCGAAGCAGAGTAAATCCGGGAGACAAAAAATGAGCAGACGACGGACCCTTTTGATTTTGGCGGCGGGAATTGCGGCCGCCTGCGCGCCGGCGGTTTTCGCGCAGGGCGGAAAAAAGGAGGTAACGGAGATCACCTCCGAGCGCCTCACCTTCGACTATAACGAGCATTATGCGCTCTTTGAGGAGAACGTGGTGGTGGTGGACCCCGAAATGAAGCTGAAAGCCGACCGGATGACCGTGCATTTCGCGGAGGACAACGAAGTCAAGTCCATCATCGCGCGCGGCAATGTGATCATTGAGCAGGAGGATCGGACGGCCACGGCGGGCCGGGCGGTCTACGATGTCGAGAGCGGCAAGATTCAGCTGGATGAGAAACCGCGCGTCACGCGCGGGAACGACGTGCTGGAGGGCACGACCATCTCCTTCTGGCGGGACCTGAACAAAATGGTTTGCGAACCGCGCGCGCGGCTGGTAATATATCCACAGAGCGGTAAAACATCGCGTGCAAAGACCGTTTCGGGAGAGTAGGATGGTGACCGACAGCACTTATCTGGTCAGCACCGAAGAGCTGGAGAAAGTCTACGGCGGCCGCAGGGTGGTCAGCGGAGTGAACATCAATGTCCGCCCCGGCGAGATCGTGGGCCTGCTGGGGCCCAACGGCGCGGGGAAGACCACGAGCTTCTACATGATTATGGGGCTCATCCGCCCCACCGCGGGCCGTGTGCATTTTGCGGGCCGCGAGGTGACCCGCACCCCGATGTACCGCCGCGCCCGCATGGGCATGGGCTATCTCTCGCAGGAGCCGTCCATTTTCCGCCGACTGACGGTGGAGGAAAATGTCATGGCCATCCTCGAGACGCTCCCCCTGAGCAAGCAGGAGCGCAGGGACCGCCTGGAGTTTCTCCTGAACGAGCTGAAAATCGCCTATCTGGCCAAACAGCGCGCCTACACCCTCAGCGGGGGCGAGCGCCGCCGGCTGGAGATCACGCGCGCGCTGGTGACCAGCCCGACGCTGATCCTGCTTGACGAGCCGTTCAGCGGCGTGGATCCGCTGGCGGTGTATGATGTCCAGCAGATCATCATGGAACTGAAGGAAAAGGGCCTGGGCATCCTGATCACCGACCACAATGTCCGCGAGACCCTCGCGGTGGTGGACCGGGCCTATCTGCTGTGCGACGGAAAAGTGCTGAGAGAAGGAACCAGGGAATTTTTGATCAATGACAAGGTGAGCCGCGATCTATATCTGGGACCGCGGTTCAGCATGTAAACAACCAGAAAGGAGTCGTGTTGTGCAAATCACAGTGACAGGACGACATGTCGACATAACCAGTGCCATTCGCGAATATGCTGAAGACCGGGTGAACGACGCCATGGCCCTCTTCCCGCGCGTGGAGAGTGTGCACGTGATTTTGAGTGTGGAAAAATACAGGCACCGCGCAGAAATCGTGGTGCAGGGTGCCAACCATATCCGCATTGATGCGCATGATGAAAGCGATGACATGTATGCATCCATCGACAGCGCCATTGAAAAGGCCATGCGCCAGCTCCGCAAGCTTCGCGACAAGGTGCAGGATCACAAAGGCGCCGAGCCCCTGGCCGAAGCCGAAGTCAAGGTCAGTAAAAAAGAAGCCTGAAGCATCATCTCAGGGGAAAGGCATCCTGTGCCTGTCAGTGTCGGACAGTTTTATGAGGCTGGGAAGGAAAGCCTGCAGATGGAGCTGGAATTCGGCGGGGAGTATTTTCCCCGCCCGATTCCGGAATCCGCCATCAACCGGCCCGGCCTCGCGCTGACCGGCTTTTTCCGGCATTTTTCATATCGCCGGATTCAGGTGATCGGCCTGGCGGAGTTTGACTATCTGCGCAGCCTGACGGCCGCACTCAGGCTGGAACGCATCCGCGAGGTCTGCCGGCGCGATATCCCCTGCATGGTCCTCACCCGCAACCGGCATGCCATTCCCGAACTGATGTCCGCCGCGCAGGAATACCAGATTCCGGTGATGCGCTCCCCGATGATCACCAGCCGCTTCATCAATGCGGCCACCATCATCATGGAGAATCTGGCCGCTCCGCAAATCCGCGTGCAGGGGACCATGGTGGACATCATGGGCATTGGCGTGCTGCTGCAGGGCCCGCCGGGCCTCGGCAAGAGTGAAACTGCGCTGGCGCTTATCGAGCGTGGCCACAGTCTGGTGGCCGATGACGTCACCGTGCTGCGCCGCGACAGCGAGGGTTTCGTTATCGGCTCCGCGGTGCAGGTGACGCGCTATCACATGGAAATCAGGGGGCTCGGGATTATTCACGTGCCCAGTCTTTTCGGCGTGGCCTCCATGCGCAGCAACATGCGCCTGGACCTGGTGATCCAGATGCAGCCGTGGGATCCCGCGGCCGATATGGACCGCACGGGCCTGAATTCCGAAACCATGACTTTCATGGATGTTTCAGTCCCGCTGATTCGTCTCCCCGTGGCGCCCGGCCGCGACATGGCGCAGGTGATTGAGGTCGCGGCGCTGAATCAGAAACTCAAGCGGATGGGACATGATGCCGCCAAGGAACTGGATCAGAAACTGGTGAATGTTTTAACAGAAAAGAGCCGGATGTGACGGCCTCCCGGACAGATACAGTGTCTGAGCACGTCCGGAAGGTGGAAATTGTCCATCGCCTGGGAATTCATGCCCGCCCGGCGTCGCTCTTTGTAAAGAAGGCTAATGAGTTTTCCGCCGACATCACGGTGGAAAAAGACGGAACCCGTGTCTGCGCCAAAAGCATTATGGGCCTCCTGACGCTGGAGGGATACATGGGCTCGGTGCTCATACTCCGCGCCACGGGGGCGGATGCTCCGCAGGCGCTGGACGCGCTGGAAGAACTGGTGAAGAACAAATTTTTTGAGGATTAGCGGCAGATGCCTGATCCGGCTGCACATGAAGAGCTTGTCCTGAAGGGAATTGGGGTTTCCCCCGGCGTCGCCGTGGGCGAAGCCTACCTGATTGCACCCGAAGTGCTGCGACTGGTCGAGCACGATATCCGCGAGCAGGACATCCCCGGGGAAATCGCCCGCTTCGAACAGGCCCTGATCGCCACCCGCCAGCAGATCCATGAAATCCAGAAACAGGTGAACAAGGCGCTGGGCGAGCGCAAGGCCAGCATCTTCGACGCTCACCTGATGGTGGTGGATGACCACTCCTTCGTGGAGAAGGTTGTCGCCGGGCTCTCCGAGCAGAAGAAAAATGTGGAGGCTGTGGTTTACCGCGTGACCGAGGAATTCGCCGACGTGCTTTCGCGCGTGCAGGACGACTATCTGCGCGAGCGGGCCGCCGATGTGCGCGATGTGGCCCGCCGCATTCTCAGGAACCTTTCCGGGCACAAGCTTTCCGATCTCGCGGGGCTGCAGGAATCATGCATCATTGTGGCCAGCGACCTTGCCCCCTCTGATACCGCAACGCTCAACCGCGACAAAACGATTGGTTTTGCGACTGACCTCGGGAGTCACACTTCGCACACTGCCATCATGGCCCGTGCACTGGAAATCCCGGCGGTGGTCGGGCTGCACGATGCCAGCACCCGTGTCCCGGCCGGCGCCGTTGTGCTGGTGGACGGCACCCGGGGCCTGCTGATTGTCAATCCGACGGCCCAGCGCCTGACCTACTACGGGAAACTGGCGCAGGAGCAGCGGCATATCCGTTCCGAACTGGCGGCGCTTCAGGGCGAAAGCGCGGAGACACTCGATGGATACCGTGTAATTCTGTCCGCCAACATCGAACTGCCGAGCGACAGCGACGCGGTGATCCGCCACGGCGCCGCCGGCGTGGGACTGTTCCGCACAGAGTTCCTGTATCTCTCGGGGGATCATCTGCCGACGGAGGACGAGCAGGTGGAGGCCTATTCCTCGGTGGCCACCCGCACGGCCCCGCATCCGGTCATCATCCGCACCCTGGATCTGGGGGGCGACAAGTTTGTATCCCATATCAACACCCCGCTGGAGGTCAATCCGTTCATGGGCTGGCGCGCGATCCGCTTCTGCCTGGCCCAGCAGGATATTTTCAAGACGCAGCTTCGCGCCGTCCTCCGCGCCAGCCGTCACGAGAACATCCGGCTGATGTATCCGATGATCAGCAATGTGGATGAGGTGCTGCAGGCCAATGAGGTGCTGGAGAAGGCCAAGCAGGAACTCCGGGCCGAAGGCAAGCCTTTCAACGAAAACATTGAAGTCGGCATCATGATTGAAATCCCCTCCGCGGCGCTTGCGGCGGACATCCTTGCGCCCCATGTGGATTTTTTCAGCCTCGGCACCAATGATCTGGTGCAGTACACGCTGGCGGTGGACCGGGTGAATGAGCGGGTGGCCTATCTCTATGAACCCGCCCATCCGGCCATCATCCGGCTGATCAAGCACACGATAGACACCGGCCGCGAGCACGGCATCTGGACCGGCGTGTGCGGCGAAATGGCCGCCAATCTGCTGATTGTTCCGCTGCTGATCGGCCTTGGCGCCGATGAACTAAGCGTAAGCCCGGTCATGGTCCCGATGGTCAAGCGCATTATCCGCTGCCTGAAATATTCCCAGGCCCTGGAACTCGGCGAAGCCGCGCTCCAGTCCCGGTCCGCTTCCGAAATTCTCGCGCAGTGCCGGAAACTGGTTGAACAGATTGCGCCCGAATTGCTTGATTTTGTGGTCTGAGCTTGCCAAAGTGCCCCTTTGGTTTTTCAAAGAAAGGTGATGAGTATGTCAAAAAGATGTTTGTTCACTTCTGAATCGGTGACCGAAGGCCATCCCGACAAGGTTTGCGACGCCATCTCGGATGCGATTCTTGATGCAGCTTTGCGGCAGGACAAAAACAGCCGTGTGGCCTGCGAGTCGCTGGTCAAGACCGGCATGGCCATCATTGCCGGCGAAATCACAACGACCGCCTCGATCAACTATGCCGACGTGGCCCGCGGCACCATCCGCCGGATCGGATATACTGATTCCTCGATTGGTTTCGACGGAAACACCTGCGCGGTTCTGGTGGCCGTTGAAAAGCAGTCCCCGGACATTTCCCAGGGCGTTACGGCCGGGCAGGGCCTCTTCAAGGAGCAGGGCGCGGGCGATCAGGGCATGATGTTCGGCTATGCGTGTGATGAAACGCGCGAGCTGATGCCGGCGCCCATCATGTATGCCCATCGCCTGTGCCGCGAGCTTTCCAGGACCCGCAAGAGCGGCCGCCTGCCCTTCCTCCGTCCGGACGGCAAGTCGCAGGTGACCGTGGTATATGAAAACGGCCGTCCCGTCGCGGTGGACACCGTGGTGGTATCCACGCAGCATGACCCGGACATCACTCATAAGAAACTCAGCCGGGCGATCATTGATGAAGTGATCATGAAAACCATTCCAAAGAAAATGCTTAGCCGGAACACCCGCTGCCTTGTCAATCCCACCGGACGTTTTGTCATCGGCGGTCCGCAGGGCGATTGCGGCGTCACCGGCCGTAAAATCATTGTGGATACATATGGAGGCATGGGGCGGCACGGCGGCGGGGCCTTCTCCGGAAAGGATCCCTCCAAGGTGGACCGCAGCGCAGCCTACATGGCGCGCTATGTGGCCAAGAATGTCGTGGCCGCAAAACTGGCGGCGCGCTGTGAAGTGCAGCTGGCCTATGCCATTGGATTTGCCGAGCCAGTATCCGTGCTGGTGGACACGTTCGGCACCGGCCGGGTGCCTGAAGAGAAAATCGAAAAGGCTGTTCGCAGGGTGTTCGGTCTGAAGCCCGCCCAGATCATCCGTGAGCTGAATCTGCTGCGGCCGATATTCGAAGCCACTGCCGCCTATGGTCATTTCGGGCGCACCAGCGGCCTCGAAAACTTCACGTGGGAGCGGACTGATAAGGTGAAGGCTCTTCTGAACGCGCTGAAATAATCATTCGCCTTGTCGAAAAAAGAACACGGCGGCCGGAAGGCCGCCGTGTTCCTTTTGGGGTGATTATCGCCCGCAGATTGTCGTGCCTGCCGGAATGCAGACACCTTTCCGGCCCCGGTTTTTCAGCAGAAGCCGCCCCTGCAGACGAATGTGATCTTCGAAATAAATGTCGCCGGTGATGGTCAGCGATTCGCAGTCTATCAGGGACGGCGCGCCGCAGCGGAAACGCTCATCAAAGTCTTTCATCAATTTGTAATGAGACGGATCCAGCGAGATATCGATGGTTCCAAGAGTTCGCCGGGGGCTGACGACGACGTGATATTCCTGTGTCAGGTCGTAGATATCCGACCAGAGCGCGAGCAGATCATTTGTGGTTTTTACCGGGGCAAAGCGTGTCCGGGGCACGCAGACGGCCGCGGCGCCCTCAAATGCCGAGATGGCCGACCCCATGGCCGTTTCCAGTTGATAGACAGCCTCGGAGTTTTTGTCGCAGGGATCCACGGTTTTCTGATTGATGATGAGCGGCAGATCCAGGATACCCTGTGAGGCCCGTAGCGCCGCATCCAGCCTGCGCAGATTGATCCATAGGTTGTTGGTGTTGAAATACCGGTGGACGGCGATGTTCTGGAAGGCGTCCAGTTCCGCTGCCGGGCACTGCGCAATTTCCCGCAGCAGCAGCCCGCTGCGGCCCTGCGCCAGATGGCCTCCCTTGCGGTCGGCTGCTGTGCGTTCCGTCACCTCCATCATGAACGGGGATCCGCCGCTCGCGAAATAACCCAGAATGCTGAAATCGAGTGTGGCGCCGAGGTTGTCGGCATTCGACACAAAGGCATATTCGATCCCGCGTGAAAGAAGGTTTTCCAGCACACCGGAGGTGACCAGGGCGGTGTAGATGTCCCCGTGGCCGGGCGGGCACCATTCCATTTCCGGATCTGCCGGGAACGTGACAGGCAGGCCGGTGGCCTTGCTGATTTTCGGCACCTGATGCTGTAGAAAACTCAGGGGAATGTCCGGAGATCCGCTGATGAATTCCTTGTGTTTGTGCAGGGCCGCCAGAGAATCCTCTTCGGTTGAAAAACTGTTCATCAGGACCAGCGGAATGCTGAACCCGAGTTTCCTGCGCAGCGCCGAAACCTGGCAGGCAATGATGTCCAGAAAGGACATGCCGTTCTTGACCGGCAGCAGCGACTTGGCCTTGTCCAGCCCCATGCTGGTGCCCAGCCCGCCGTTCAGCTTGATGATGACCGTTTTGCCCATCAGGCTCCGACCCGCCGGCTCATGCCGTCCGAGGTCAAGGCTGCTGGGCAGGTCCGTCACCGGCCGGATGTCCGATTCGGGAATCTCCATGCGCGCGCCCGCCCGAAGTTTCGCGTAATGATGCAGAAACGTGTCAATGGCCAGCTGCGGCATCCGGACCGCCTGCATGCGCTCGGTGATTTGACGGGAAGCCTCATTTAATGAGCTATTGTCTTTATTCATTCCGTCAGGGAGTGTATTAAACAGATCGTCATGAATCAAGTTCAGGAGATGGAATTGCAGGCCGTTATTTTTGATTTTGACGGGGTTATCGTGGATACCGAACCCCTGCACTGGCGCGCCTTCAGTGAAGCGCTTCGCGACGACGGGCTTGCGTTCACCTGGGAGGAGTATGCGGATCACTACATCGGATTCGACGACCGCGACGCGTTCCGCGAAGTCTTTCAACAGGCCGGAAAGCCTTTGACTTCCGCCCGCCTTGTCGCGCTGATCCGCCGGAAGGCCGATGCCTTCCAGCACCTGATCTCCACAGAGCCTCCCGAACCCTATCCCGGTGTGCTGGACCGCCTGCGGGAAATCTCCGGCCGGCTTCCGCTGGGGCTCTGCAGCGGCGCTTTGCGCGGCGACATCGAACCGGTCCTTGAGCGCTTCGAGCTGGGCTCTCTGTTTGATGCGATCGTGACCGCCGAAGATGTGCAGGCCAGCAAGCCGGACCCGGCCTGTTACCGCCGTGTACTCGAACGGCTCAACGCCGGCCGCCCTTCGGCGATCCCTCCGGCCGGATGCCTTGCTGTTGAGGATACGACAGCCGGCATTGCGTCGGCACAAGGGGCGGGCATGCGTGTGCTGGCGGTTTCCAACAGCCATCCGCCGCCGGCGCTGGCTTCCGCCGATCGCGTGATGGATTCCCTGGTCAGCGTTTCACTTGACGATTTGCGAATATGGTTTGCCGGACTGAAGTGATATGAAAAAACAGCTCCAGATTTTGAGTATCCTTCTTGCTGCGCTTTTTGTGTGCGCGACCTCGCGGGGGCAGGGGGTGTTTTCTCTGGACGGCTTTGCGGTGGACACCCTTGAATCGGAAAGCCCCTTTGCGGAGCGCGACGCCTATTTTGAAGCCGAAATTCCGGCCAGCTATGAGGATTTTGAAAAATACCGGAAGGCGGAGGCGGCTGCCGGCCAGGCGCTGGCGCAGCACCGGGACCTGCTCGCTGCGGCCGAACACAGCATATCACAGGGCGATTGGGAGACCGCGCGCCGCAACATCGAAACTGTCCTTCAGGCCGCCCCTGACAACACGGATCTGCTCAAGAAGGCCTCGCTTCTGTGCGCCCTGGCAGGCGAATACAATGCGGCCGACCGGTATTTTGAGCGCTATGTGCGGCTGAAACCGGACGATGTGGCGCATGTGGCTGCCTGGGCGGCCGTGGCGGTCCGTCAGCGGGCATGGCCGAAGGCTGAAGCCCTGCTGAACCGCGCCTTTGAGTTGTCTCCGCGAAATCTGTCCGCTCATTTTCAGGCTGTTGTCCTGCGCATTGCCACCGGCCGGACCAAGCCCCTGCGGAACTACAACTGGCATCATCTGACTCTGGCAGAAATGTATATCCTGGCAAACTGGATGGAGGCGGACCGTCAGGCGTATGAAAAGATTCTCGGCGAAAAGGGCTTTGACCAGCTGATTTCTGAAACGCTGGGGCCAGTGCCGGTGTCCGCCCTGAGCGAGGTCCGGCTGGCCGCCCAGCGCGCCTACGCGGCCAAAAGGCGGAATCAGTGGCAGCCGTTTCGCGACATCCTGCTGCGGCTTCAGGATCTGGGCGCGCAAAGTTACTGGGTGCCCCTGCATCTCTCGGAGGCGCATTATGCGCTGGGAAGCGCCGCGGAGGCGCTCAATTATCTCCAGCTGGTTCAGCAGCAGCATCCGCAGGTGGTGGACGCCTGGCGGAACGCCGCGTTTGTGCGAATCAAAACGGGTGACTTCGAAGGAGCCATCGCGGATGCGCGTCGCGCCCGCCGCCTTGCTCCGAATGATCCCGATGTGGAATTCACATTGATCTCCGCGCTGGCCGGCGCGCGCCGCATCAGCGAACTGTGGCCGCTTCTCGAACAATGGGCGCGCGGGAACCCCCGGCGCTTCAGGGAGGCGATGCGAAGCGAAGATCCGCTGCTGCAGATCATCCGCGAAGATCCGCGGTTTGGAGCGCTGCAGCGATCTTTGCAGTGACCGGCGCTTTTTCTCCTGTGCATGAAAAGCAGACTTGCACTCACCGGACCTGCCCGCTAGCATAGTCTCCGGATTTATAGAGTGCTGTGCTTTAATTGAAAATCAGGAGCAGTATGGCAGGCGGAAAAGAAGACCTAATACAAGTGGAAGGAGAAGTTGTGAAAGTTCTCCCGGCTACAATGTATCGGGTGAAGCTGGCCAATGGTCACGAAATCCTTGCGCACATCTCCGGGAAAATGCGGAAACACTTCATCCGCATCACGACGGGAGACAAGGTCACGGTTGAGATTTCCCCCTACGATCTCAAAAAGGGCCGCATCACCTTCCGCCACAAAGATTAGGCTTTTCCCGGGCCGTTTGTGCATGCTGTTCCCGCAGGAGAGGTGATCATGAGTGCCACGGGTCAACCGCGCGAACACTGGAACAGTTCTGTCGGCTTTATTCTGGCGGCGGCCGGTTCGGCTGTTGGACTGGGCAATATCTGGAAGTTCCCCTATATCACCGGCGAAAACGGCGGCGGTGCGTTTGTTATCGTTTATCTCCTCTGCATTGCCGTGATCGGCATTCCTGTGATGCTGTGTGAAATCTGCCTCGGTCGGCACACGCAGCGCAATCCGGTCGGCGCCTTCAAACTGCTCAATCCGCCCACCTCCCGCCTGGCGCATTTCATCGGGTCCATGATCATTCTGGCCGGAATCATTCTGCTGTGCATGAGAAACTGGGGCTGGGGCCTGATGATGATCATCCTCGGCTTTTCCATTTTCAAATTCCGCTGGACTGTGGTGGGTGCCATGGGGGTGATTGCCGGATTTGTGATCCTTTCCTACTACAGTGTTGTGGCCGGCTGGACCATCGGCTATTTCATCGAAGCCGTATTGCACCGGCTGGATTTCAGCAATGTAACGGCCGCCGGTGACCACTTCGGCTCGTTCATCGGAAATCCGGATCTTTCCATCGGCTGCCATTTCCTCTTCATGTTTTCCTGCGTGTTTATTGTATACAAGGGAGTCAAATCCGGCATTGAGCGGGCCTCCAAAATCCTGATGCCCGTGCTTTTTCTGCTGCTGGTCCTTTTGATTATCCGGGGACTGACCCTTCCCGGCGCCATGAAGGGAGTGCAGTTCTATCTCAGTCCCGATTTCAGCAAGATCACGGCATCCAGTGTCCTGATTGCCCTCGGCCATGCCTTCTTTTCTCTCAGCCTGGGCATGGGCGCTATTATCACCTATGGGAGTTACGTCCAGCGGGAACAGAATCTGTTCATGTCGACGCTGTCCATCGTCGCGCTTGATACACTTGTCGCGCTGATGGCGGGCCTTGCCATGTTCCCCGCGGTGTTCGCGATGGGATTCTCGCCCGATGTCGGCCCCGGGCTTGTCTTTCAGGTGCTGCCGACGGTATTCAACCAGATTCCCCTCGGGATGTTATGGGCGGCCCTGTTTTTCCTGCTTCTGTTTGTCGCGGCGCTTACGTCAGGCATAAGCCTGCTGGAGGTGGTTACCGCCTATTTCGTGGATGAGCGCAACTGGACCCGCAAGCAGGCTTCTATCGTGTTCGGCCTGATGATTTTCATGCTCGGCGCGCTCTGCGCCCTGAGTGTCGGTGACTGGAATTCGCTGGCTTCGGTTCATGCGGCGCTGCTGAAGGCTTTCGGTCACACCAAAAATTCGTTTTTCGAACTGATGGATTATCTTTCGTCCAGCTGGATGCTCCCGCTTGGCGGGCTGTTTATCTCGCTCTTTGTCGGCTGGATATGGGGAGTTCAAAAGGCGGTGGATGAGATTCGCCACGGGTCACACAATTTCGCCGATGTGCATCTGATTTCTCTTCTGGCGGGACTGAAGGACGATCCTTCTCACAATTCAAATGTTCATGTCATCACGTTGGCCGCCCTGTGGGGCATTTTCATCCGTTTCATCAGCCCCGTGGCCGTGATGATCGCCTTCCTGAACATCATTGGATGGGTGGATTTCAGCCCGAAGGAGCCTGCGGAAGCGCCGCCGGCGGTTGAGGCCGTTAGCGAGCAGGGGTCGAACTGAGCCCGAGGACCCGCAGGGCGCTTTTAAAGTCCTGCGGGAGCAGCGCTTCACAGCTCACTTCCGCTCCTGTCACAGGTGATGTGAAGCGCAGTTTTTCGGCGTGCAGCATCTGGCGCGGCATTGCCCGCAGCGCATCATCTTCAGACCGCCCTCCGCCGTAGGTCCGTTCTCCGGCCAGAGGATGACCGATGTGCGCAAGATGTTTGCGAATCTGATGCGTCCGGCCGGTTACCAGCTTCACGGAAATATAACTGGCCGTCTGGTTTGCCGCCAGCACCCGCAGACGCGTTTCCGCCGGTTGCCCCTCGAGCGGCTCGCTGATGGTCAGCTCCTTCTTCTGAATCAGTCCGGAGGCAATCGCCTTGTAAACCTTGATGACTCCATGCTCCCTGAACAGGGGAATCATGGCGTCAAATGCCTCAGGATGCTTTGCGAAGATCAGGCATCCGGTGGTGCCGCGGTCCAGACGGTGCACCGCCCGCAGCCCGGGAACAAGCAGTTCCCGCCTGAGCCGGTCTTCAAGGCTTTCGGGGCCGTTTGACAAAAGGCCCGCGGGCTTGTCTGCCACCAGATAGTCTTCATCCTGAAAGAGAATCTGCGCGTGGCCGCCGGCCAGACCTGTTTGCTGAACTTCCACAATGTCGCCCGCTTTCAGCCGATGCTGGGCCATCCAGATCCGTCGGCGGTTGACATGCACGTTGCGCGCGTCCAGAAGCGCTTTTGCCTTGCGCTTCGACAGATTCATCCGGTCTGCGATGAAGTCCAGCAAAGAGGAATCCTTTTTCCCGGGCGGCACGGTGAAACATGTCAGATCTTTGTTCATGGGCGCATTATAGCCGCTGCGAGGCAGGCATTCAGCAAATAAATAGACCCTGAACTGTTCCTATTTGCGCGGTTTGTGCTATGTTTTCACGCGAATGAGCTTTTTCTTCACAGGTTCCGGTCCGGCGCTGGGCTACATCGGTCCCGGCGCCGGGTTTGCGTTTGTCGGCTCTTTTTTCATTCTGCTCACCGCCCTGCTGCTGGTTGCGGCCGCTGTCCTGAGCTGGCCTTTTCGCGTGCTGCTGTCGCTTCTTCTTCGGCGGGGGCGCAAGCGCCGGAAAACCGGGGTTCACCGGGTGGTAATTGTGGGTTTGGACGGTTTGGACGCAAAACGCACAGAGCGCATGATGGAGGCGGGCCGTCTTCCGCAACTGAGGACCCTGAAGGAGCAGGGATGCTTCAAGCCGCTTCTTTCGACCTGCCCGCCGATTTCGCCCGTGGCCTGGTCCACGTTCATGACCGGCGTTAATCCCGGCAAGCACAATATCTATGATTTTCTCAACCGCAGTCTCCGCACGTATCTTCCGGAACTGTCGTCCAGCCGCATCGGTTCCGGTCGCAAATCCTACGCCAAACTGCTCCGCCGCAGCCGGCCCTTCTGGCAGGTCGCCGGGGAGTATGGAATATTCAGCACCATCCTTCGCGTACCGATCACTTTTCCTCCGGAGAAATTCAACGGGGTCTGCCTTTCGGGCATGTGCGTGCCTGATCTGCGCGGCACACAGGGTTCTTTTACCTGCTTCACCGACTCTGTGCAGGATTCGCCGCTCGAGGGCGGCATGCAGGTTCGCGTGGATTTTATCGGCGGTCGCGCGAAAACATTCCTGCCGGGTCCGGAATTTCAGCCCGGCGCGCCGCTTCAAGTCCCGCTCGCAATAGAACGGGAGGAGGATGATGCCGCCGTCCGCATCGCGGTCTGCGGACAGAAATTCCGGCTTCTCAGGGGCCGGACCTCGGACTGGGTGTCTGTGCGCTTCAGGGCCGGCCTGTTCCGTTCGGCGTACGGCATCTGCAGATTCTATTTCGCGTCGGACGAAAAGGGTTTCAGGCTTTATGTGTCCCCGCTCAACATAGATCCGGGCCGCCCGGCTCTCCCGGTTTCACATCCCCCGTTTTATTCCGTTTACCTGGCCCGACTGATAGGGCCGTTTGCGACACTGGGTCTGGCCGAGGACACCTGGGCGCTCAACGAAGGCGTGATAGGCGACGATACCTTCGTGGAGCAGGTGTACTCCATTCACGAAGAGCGGAAGGCGATGCTGATGGAATCGCTGAAGCGCGTGAAGAAAGGTATCGTGGCGTGCGTGTTTGACGCTTCGGACCGCATTCAGCACATGTTCACGAGAGACGGGGGAGAAGGGGAGGCCGTTGTCGAAACCATGTATGAGAAGATGGATGAACTGGTGGGCGAAGTGTCCGCCCGGATGCGCGACGGCGATTTGCTCATTGTCATGTCCGATCACGGCTTCACCTCGTTCCGGCAGGGCTTCAATCTGAACGCCTGGCTTCTCCGCGAGGGATGGCTTCACCTGCGGCCTGGTGCGAAAGAGGATAAATATCTGCAGGCGGTGGACTGGTCAAAGACACAGGCCTATTCCTTCGGGCTGAGCGGAATTTACCTCAACCGCAGGGGTCGCGAGTCGCAGGGGATTGTGGACGATGCCGGGGTCCGGCGGCTGAAGGAGGATATCGCAGCCCGATTGAAGCTGGAAGACGCCGTGCTGCAGGTCTACGATGCGGATGCCGTTTATCGGGGCCCCTATGTCAAGAACGGGCCTGATCTGATTGTCGGTTTCCGAGAGGGCTGGCGCGCTTCATGGGAATCCGCGGTGGGCACGGTCCGGACGGAGGTCGTGACGCAGAACACAAAGGTTTGGCAGGGCGACCACTGCGTGGATCAGTCGCTGGTCCCCGGCGTATTCTTCTGCAGCCGGCGCCTGGCTGACGATCGGCCGCTGTCTATTGCGGATGTTGCGCCGACGGTCCTGGAGGCCCTGGGGGTGCCCGTTCCGGCCTATATGGATGGATGCGCCGTCACCTTGAAATCGGGGCGGCAGTGAATTAGTGTAATCAGATGAGCAGCAGGCAGAACAAAGGTCTATATACGCGCCGCGATTTTCTGAAAACAGCCGGCGCGGCAGCGCTTGCGATGGGCGTCGCGGGCTGTCCTGCTGTGGTGCGGCCCTCCAAGGGCAGGAACCGGATCATTGTTCTGGCCGTGGACGGAATGGACCCGCGCCTGATGCTGGACTTTATCCGTGCCGGGGGGATGAAGAACTGCAAAGCCCTGATGGAGCAGGGCTGCTTTTATCCGCTCCGCTCGAGCGACCCTCCGCAGAGCCCGGTGGCCTGGTCCAATTTCATATCGGGAACCAATCCCGGCGGCCACGGCATTTTTGATTTCATCGCGCGCGATGCTCCCACTCTGAAACCTTTTCTTTCGACCTCGCGGATTTCCCCGCCCGACCGTACTTTGCGCCTTGGGAAATTCAGCATACCCGTCTCCGGCGGCGAGGCGGAGCAGCTGCGCAAGGGGCCTGCCGTCTGGGATATTATTGCACAGGCCGGCATTGATTCGACCGCCATCCGCGCCCCGGTCAACTTCCCGCCCGTTCAGTCCGGCGCGCGCACAATTTCAGGTCTGGCCACGCCCGATATTCACGGGAGCTACGGCATTTTCTCCTTTTTCACCGACAGTCCGGAATACCGGGACGGGCCGGTGTCCGGCGGACAGATTCAGAAAACCTATGCGTCCGCCGGCAGGTACCCGTGCGTGTTGAAGGGCCCCGCCAACACCTTCCGCCGGGACGGGGCGGGGGTGGATATTCCCTTTGAAGTTCAGACCGACGCTGGCCGGACCATGGCGCAGATTGTGCTGGGTGAAGACCGCATCATACTTCGTCCGGGCGAGTGGAGCGAATGGGTCCGCATAAAATTCCCGATGCTGCCCGTGCTGGCTTCGGCATCAGGCATCTGCCGGTTTTATCTGAAGCGCACAGAGCCGCATCTTGAACTGTATGCCTCGCCCGTCAACATTGACCCTTCGGAGCCGGCGCTCCCGGTTTCTTCGCCGGAGGATTTTTCGCGCAGGCTCGTTCGGGAGGTCGGCTCGTTCTATACGCAGGGCATGCCCGAGGACACCTCGGCCCTGTCCGCAAAGGTGTTCGGCGATGATGACTACCGTGTTCAGGCCACCCTGGTGCATGAGGAAACCCTGCGGCTTTTCGATCACGCGCTTCACACGTACAACCGCGGTTTCCTGTATTTCTATTTTTCGTCGCTGGACCTCAATTCACATGCTTTCTGGCGCACACTGGACGCGGAGCATCCGCTGCACGACCCGGAGGTTGTAAAACGGCACGGGGATTTCCTCCCGTGGCTCTATGAGAGCATAGACTCCGCCGTGGGCCGGGCTGCAGGTCTGATGGACGAACATACGACTCTTTACGTGATCTCTGATCACGGCTTCACTTCGTTCCGCCGCCAGTTCAATCTGAACTCGTGGCTCATGGACAACGGCTATGCGCGCGCCCGCAGCCGCTTTGACCGGGGGCATGCGTCTTTCTTCGGGGATACGGACTGGTCCGGGACCAAGGCCTACGGGCTGGGAATCAACAGCCTGTATTTGAATCTGCGCGGCCGCGAGCCGGAGGGGACCGTGGGTCCCGGTGCTGAGGCTGAAGCCTTGAAGGATGAACTGATTGCCCGGCTGAAAGCGGAGCGCGATCCGGCCACCGGCCAGCCTCCGGTCACCAATGTGTTCCGGCCGGAAGAAATCTACAGCGGACCCTTTGTAAGCCTCGCCCCGGACCTGATTGTTTGCTACAACATGAATTATCGGGCGTCGTGGGACACCGTGCTCGGGAAGTATCCGCGCGAAGTGTTTCTCGACAATCTGGATCCCTGGAGCGGAGATCACTGCATGGATGCGCAGTTCCTTCCCGGGGTGTTCCTGTGCAGCCGTCCGTCCGGGCTGCGCGATCCGGCGCTGACGGATCTGGCGCCTTCTATTTTATCGAGTTGCGGCATTCCGGTTCCGCGTGAAATGACCGGAAGGGATCTGTTCGCATAGGCGGGAATCATGTTTCTGATCTGCGGTTTTAATAGAGTCGTCAGTGCGGTCTGTGCCGCGGTCATTGGCCCGCTGATCGGGGTGTCCGGCTGGCTTGCTCTCGGAGCTGTCTCGCTGCTGACGGCACTCATTGCCCTGCTCGTGTTTAAATACGGATCGAGCCAGAGCAGAATCAGGCGGGCAAAGGATATCGCCCTGGCGCGCATTCTCGAAATCAGGATATACAAGGACGACCTGTCCGGCATCTTCGGGGCCTTCGGGAGAATTCTGCTTGCGACCGCCCGCTATCTTTCGCTCTGCCTGTTTCCGCTGCTCGGCATGATGATTCCGATCGGCCTGATGCTGATTCACATGGCTGCCTGGTTTGAATGGCGCCCTCTGCGGAATGGCGACACTGTTCTTGTGACGGCGGCCATGGACGGAGAATCCCTCCCTGTGCTGGAGTCTTCATCCGGAATCCGGATCGAAACGGAAGCCTTTGTTGTGCCGGACCAGCCGGCCACATGGCGCATTTCCGTCGTGGATGATGCAGAGCCGCAGTGGATAGCGGTGACGGCCGGAGGGGAGCGGTTTGTCAAGCAGGCGCATGCGGGCGAGGCCGGGCCGGTTTATCCGTTTCTTGATGCATTTTTTCCCGGAAAACTTGCAAACCCTGTCGAACCGCCGCTGCCGCCGTCGGGCGCGGTTCATCGTCTGGAAGTGCAGCATCCGAAAAGCGGGCGGCACTGGATTGCGGGCTGGCTTGTGCTGTCCATGGCGGCGGGTCTCATTTTGAAATATCCCTTGCGCGTGGAAATTTGATAAGGTGAATTCATCATGTTTAAGAAAAAAATAGCACTGGATCCGGAGCTGTACGCGAAACTGTCAAAACTTTCCGAAGCGCAGGGATGCGCGTCGGTGGAGGAATTTGCGCTGCACATTCTTGAGGATGCCGTGAAGGGCCTTGGGGATGATGCTTCTGAGGAAGAAGTCAAAAAACGTCTCCGGGGTCTGGGATATCTCGAATGACCGGAGCCTCCGCCAGAACAGTGGTGGTGGTGTCCGGGCTTCCGCGTTCCGGCACTTCGCTGATGATGCAGATGCTTCAGGCCGGCGGCCTGCCGCTGCTTTGCGACGGGCAGAGGGCCTCGGATGAGGATAATCCACAGGGGTATTTCGAATTCGAGAAGGTGAAAACCCTGAAAAGCGATTCCTCGTGGATGGCGGAAGCCGCTGGCCATGCCGTCAAGATCGTCACCACGCATCTTTATGATCTTCCCGCTGGATATGATTACAAAATCATATTCATGGAGCGCGACCTGCGTGAAATTCTGCTCTCCCAGAAAAAAATGCTTCGCCGCCGGGGCGCGTCTGATGAAGGGCCGCCTGACGAAGCGATGTCCGGCCATTTCCGGCGTCATGTCGGTCGGCTGAAGGAATGGCTGTATGAGCAGCCGCACATCGCGGTGATGTTTTGCAGGTACCGGGACATCATCGAGGATCCGTCGCCGCTGTGCAGTCAAATTGCCGCATTCGTCGGCCGTCCTTTGAATGTTCCGGCCATGCTTGGCGCGGTGGATGAAAAACTTTACAGGAACAGGGCATGAAAAAATTCGCGGGGCTGACACTGATGCTGATTCTGATCGCGGCCGGGGCCTGGCTTGTTCTGCGCCCGGCGCCGATCAGCCTGCTGATCATCACGCTGGACACTACGCGGGCCGACCACCTTGGATGCTACGGGAAGAGCGATGCCGCCACCCCCAATCTGGACCGCCTTGCCCGCGAGGGCGCGCTGTTCGAATACGCGTATTCGGGCGTTCCGCTGACGCTTCCATCGCACACCACCATGATGACCGGCCTGCGTCCGCCGGAGCACGGCCTCCACATCAACGGGGAAAACGCGGTCAATCCGGAGATCGTGACGCTGGCGGAAATCCTGGACGGGAGGAAATATCGCA
>Ga0209604_1001537_pt1 | contig 18587 bp, 18 predicted proteins | sample AD_UKC097_MetaG_FD_184405 | JGI IMG/M metagenome (GOLD analysis project Ga0209604, IMG submission 184405) | Active sludge microbial communities of municipal wastewater-treating anaerobic digesters from USA - AD_UKC097_MetaG (SPAdes) (version 2) | ecosystem: Engineered > Bioreactor > Anaerobic >... | reverse complement strand
CATCAGCTCGTTTACTCATTTTCGGTTTTATTAGGCAATAATCTTTTAGTTTGCCATTAACAAAAAAGCCAACCCCCGTTGCGGAAGTTGACTGATCTACGCTCATTATTCGTTTCATATTTCCTCCCAATATAAAAATTAGGGGTAAGTTTTTATTTTAACTTACCCCTTTCTATTAATCAAACAGTTTAGATTTTATTTCTTTCTTTGTGGTCTTAGTGGACTTTACCTTTTCACCAATAATCTCACGGACACTTTTTTCAACATGAGGCAACATCCATGACAAATCATCATTTGCATGAACATCACACTTATCTGCAAAACTTTCAATAGCCTGTTCTTTCGTGAACACGCCACTTCTGTACTGCTCGATAGTCATGTGAACCATATAGTGTTCCATCGTATCGGCAACAAATCTCCAACCGTGGGTTTGACCACAAGTAGGACAATAATCATGCTCCTTACCACAAACCCAACACTCTACTTTATTACCCATGCTTGATTACCAAGTGAAGTCCTCATCAGCGACAGAGATTTCGTAAAAACTTTTATCCTGATCACAATAACTATATGCTAAGTTCAAAGTCACACTAATGGTGTCGTCGAGGTTGAACCCGATAGTGTTGCCAGTCTGAGGTTTCGAGTTCTTGGCAGTGATCCACAGCGCACGAACTTTACTCTGATCGCAGAGGTCGACTGCAAGAACGAGGAATCTAACCTTTGCAGCATCAGGGAACTTATCAGCCGCATTAACAACCTTAACACCAGCAGCTACAGAATACTCATAGATTACCTCAATTCTTGCGCCAGCCTTAAATATTGTAGCATCTGTAGGGAAGTAAACCCTGTGATTTGTAGAATCATAATAGAACTTAGTAGATGTAGCTGCGGCAGCAACCTGCTCATAGTTTTCGTCAAGAGAGCCATCAGTTGTAAGTGTGTGGAATGAGATCTTATATGTTCCACCTGTCTCAGCAATAGGAGTCTTATTAAGAGTTACATAACCAGCAGTTACATCAGCAGGCTTGAGTGTAAATCTCTCAATGTAAGGCACTCTAATAGGAGCGTCATTTGTAGCATCCTGTCTCTCAGTACCGTTGAGGGCAGCCACGAGAGAAAGATCAAGGACGGAAGAATCGAAACTAATCTGACAAGACTTATTTCTGTCGATTGAGAAGATTACAGAACCGTTAGAGTCACGCTTTTCTGTTACCTCTCCGTCCTGTGTGATTTGCAGATTTTCTACATTCGATACCATCCATTTGATTGTCTCTGCTGAGTCAAATGCCCAAGCACCGATAATCTGCTTAATAGCAATACTATTTATAGCCATAAACTACCACCTTTCTTATAAATTTTTGGTCTTGATTGGACGCATCCAATCCAAATCAGTTTTGTGAATATTCTTAAATGACACCGTTCCTGCATAAAGCCCTCTATAAAGATTATCAGCGTTTTGTTTATAACCCATACGAATTATAGCATCAAAAAACTGCCCAATCCTCAATCCAAAAACCTTATCGTAATCGTGCCATTCACAAGCAAGAGAAGAAATAAGAGGAGCGTACTGAGAATTGTCTCCAAACAAGTCTTTTCTACGTTGTGCCCTGTCTATATTTTTCTTCTGTTGCCTTATCATTAAATCGTGCGTAAATTTATTCTCACACGACGTTAAAATATTCTTTGGCAAACAGTGCATACGTCGCACATTGTCTGCGATACGCTCACGTATAAGTGAGTCGATTATAACGCCATCACTATTAGCTAAGATTAATTCTCCGTCTTTTTCAATCGGTCTAAATTTAGAGAAGTCTAAATCGCCAAATAGCAATCTTGACGTTTCTTTTTCAATCCCCGATACCAAGATACAGAAAAGTTCAAAAGGTTTGATTTTTTCAAAGTCAATGCCCATTTGATCTAAGTAGTATGGCATATCAAAAGGCTCAGATGTGAGTGCGCTAACAAGGCTTAAATATTCATTCTCACCAAATTTAGCAATATCTCCTATAGTGGGTTGATATAGAGTTATACCAACTCCAATATCAAATGGCTCGCCTCTGAGTAAGCGAATCTCATCAACTGCAAACATTCAATCACCCACAAACACCTACAACATCCACAGCCTCAAACACAAGCTGTCTAAACCTGTATGTCGTATTAACGCTACCCGCTGTGTCCGACTTTAACTGAAGCGTACCCACACCGAAATCCTGCCGCCCCTCATATTTTTCTTCTATGAGTTCTGCAAGATAGTCCATTCTCGTACCGCTTTCGCCCGCCATATTCATGTGCATATCCTCTTGGTGAGTGAGCACATAGAACACGATGGTCGGGTGAACCCAAATGTTGCTGTCGCTACTGCCGTAACGTGTGCGACGCTCTGGTATGTCGATCTCGACAAGAATATAACTGCGCACCTGTTCCTCTGTTTGAGGGATAAAATAGTGGCAAAATATTCGTTTCCATACAAGGTCGTCAGGATCTTCATCAAGATTTAAGCCGAGAGCGTTTATGATTTCGTCGTCCTGTGAAAGCTCAGATACGATTTTGTTTTTCCAACTGCGTATGCAAGAACTCTTGCCCATCTCTCAGCACCTCCTTAAACCGCCCCAATTACGTCAACAAGCAACTCGCTTCGCTGACCACCACCTGCGACTTCTACTTTAAAAGTTGCCCCAACTAAAGCCGAATCATTAGCACACCTGACAACACATTTGTTATCAGTCTGCGTAATTGTCAGCTTGCCGTCCAATAATGCGGAATTAACGAGAGAGAACACAACTTCATTCTCTGTCTCCGCTGTAAAGGTCTTACGTCCACCTATTCTAATAGAAGGACTTCCGCTAAATGTTATATTAATTGGATTTGGATGTGGTATGTCGTTAGGATCAATGTAGTCACAAAGCATTAAGTCAATCCTGTCTGTCTTGGGGTTGTATTCACATTCTGTAAATGTTATACGCATGATACGCATTTCGTTGTATGAGTACGGGACTTTTGATGTTGAAGTTATTACATAAGTTTCAGGACTTTCAGATGCAACATCAATGAACATTCTCTTGTCACGATATAATTCTTTTGTTACGTCATCAAGAGAAATCCAACTCATAAGCTGAATATAGCCAGTCTCCAAGATATTACCATTTCTTTCGACACCTGTGTTGTACTGGGTGGCATCTGCGGTGTATGTTGGATAATAATATATATTACCATCTGCATCCTGCCATTTAAGCGTGTAATTACACTCGTGCAAAACGGCTTTGGTGTAAATTTTGTTAGTTTCTGGCATGGTCATAATCAAATAAATTTGAGTGTTGCCTAAAGTGTCTGTCGCTTTCACATATTTATACTCGGCAAGATTGTCCGACATTCTTGTAAGAATCTGCCGTTTCCAACCCTGAGTATAAGCATCAAAATCCCTATTTTGAATTATAGCTTGAGTTTCGACTTCTACTTCAAATTCGCCAGTTTCACCATTGAATTGTCCGCGACAAAGTTTTACATCATCTCTTAAAGGCGTTTCGGTGATTAACTCATCAAAACTATCTGTAACCCAAGCATCCCATTCGTCCTTTTCAAGACCGTTCAACATTGTAGGTTGAGAATTAATAACATACCATTCTTGCATACTACCACTTCCCATCAATTAAAAGCATGAGTTTTCTGTTTATGCAACAATTCTTGAATACGTTGTAACTCCAAAACCAAATCCTTATATGTTACATTTTTAGATGAATCACTACCTGTTAAATGAATATCTTTTCCATAAAAACCATTTAACTTTTCAGCCCTTGACAATTCTCTTGTAACATATTCAGAATACATCATTAAGCCCAATGTGTACACAACGGCGTGTTGTAATTTGGAATCAAATTCCATAGTACTTTCATCGTAATTTAACGTATCAACTTCCAACTCATATTGAGCTAATGATGACATGAACCATTCATCTTCTAATCCCTCTGGTAATGCAGTTTTTGCCATCGGGTGAGAATGAAAACTTTGAATGACATCATTTTTAGTTGTTACATCACCCAATGTAATCACCACCTTAGTTAATTCTCTACAGTCATTCCTGTGTATTCTTCAATAAATTTAATTTTCTTATAGTCATTAAAGTTCAACTTAGATACAGCCTCGACAAGCATTTTCTTTTCGGCAAAAGTAACAGCAAGTTCCTCAATGGCTTTCTTAAACGCTGACATATTTTTAAGTCCGAACGCATCAGAAATTTTCTTTTCATCTATAATAGATTGAGGCTCTGTCTCTGTTTCCAAGCCCGTGTAAATTCTCGTTTCCTTATCATCAACATAAATCCAAGGATGCTTACCATCCTGAGTTTTACCCCAGAATAATGTACTTCTTGACTGTACTTTAGAAACAACTTCCGATCTGCTAATTAAAATTGATGTATATGGGGGGATATTAACTTCTCCCTCCCCACTTATCTTTCTAAAACCAACAGGAAAGCTTGTGACATTTTTTATCATTATGCTCTTGCTCATATCGAATGAGTCCATTATAAATCCTCCTTTATTGATAATAGGGGACGAACTACATCGTCCCCACTATCTTAACAAATAATTATTCGGTAGTGTCAATAAGACCTATCTTGTATTCCTCGCCCTTTGCAACATCAGCAGCAACTTCAAGGTCATATCTAGTAAGAAGTCTACCAGCTGAAACATCAGTGGCAGTCATAGATGTAAGACCACCACGAGTCCAGAGTTGGATAGGAGAAGCAACACCTGTAGGAACAACAAAGATATATTCGTCATTAACAATCTTGTCGAACCATGAACCAGCAGTATTTGTCTTACTGAGGTCATATGCGTTATCAATACCATAAACGCCAGCACCCATTATGCTTGAAACATAAGCGTTCTTACGAATCTCGTTCATAGCATCCTGAGAAATATTGAGGTAAGGTGTTGTTTTCTGTAAATCAGAGTATGTAGCAATATCATTAAGCTTAATAACAGCAGATGTATCACCAACCAAAGTTACAGCACCAAAAGGACGAGCCTTATTGATTACAGACTGAACGTTAGCTCTTGTTACACCAGTTACAGCGTTCTTAATTGTTGCATTAGAAATAGCACTAGTAACTGTATCAAAAGCAAAAGCAGAAGCCTTATTTCTCATATCTGTCTTAATATTTTCAATAAGAATATTCTCTGCACTCATATCTCCAAACTGAGCCTTACGATAATCAACCTCGTAACCAGCAGCAAGAGAAGTTGAAGGTACGGTATACTTATCAGCATAGTTAAAGCTGAAAGGAACATCTCCATTAAGAGCCTGACCTCTTGTATTGATGCTCTGCTTTATAACCTTACGCTCAATTGTCTCATCGTAACCAAGATTCTCATATCCGCCGAAGAATCCAAGAAGCTTGATTTCCTCAAGGAGTATTGGATTAACAACATACGCTCTTATTGCGTTCAACTCGGAAATAGCAGATGTGTCTCCACCTTCAGCTCTTGTATTCAGTTCCTTAATCTTCTTTACACACTGGTCGCCAACTTTCTTACCGTTAACGTCCTTTATGTTCTCAACATCCTTGCCCTGAACAAGTGCAGAAAAAGTTTCAACAATAGGAGACTTAGAATTAAGTCCGTTATGAACAGTGTCCTTGCGGCAACCATTCATTTCATTTATTTCATATGTTCTCATATCTTTTACCTTCCTTTCTATCAAAATTATTTGGTAGCAACCTGTACAAGCACTCTAACGCCAATGGGAAGAAGTTTCATAACCTTAAAGCAGATATCACCTTTAGTTGCAGTATCTTCCTTAAACTTGAATGTTGTATCATCAAAAGTAAGTGTGTCATCTACAGCAATATCTGCATATGTTCCTGTAACATTCTCCTTTGTTACATCAAGTTCCTTACCTACCCAATTTGCAAGATTAAAGAGATTTACATACTCGCCCTTTTTAATTGTACAAGCAAGGTCATACTCTTTATCTCCAACCTGAGTATTAAGAACGATATAAAGGTCATTACCAGTTGCAGGAGCTTTAGTTACCTTTGAAGCTCCAGTATATGTAAGACCAACAAGTGCGCCATTGGGCATATCTGCATGAGCCTTAACATTAGGAGTGCTGTGTGCAGAATGTTCAATCATTTCAACAGTATGTACTTTTACCATAATAAAACCATCCTTTCTTTAATAAATAGAGCCTTCAGTAGAACCATCAGCCTTTGCCTGTGGTGTAAATACTTCACCATAGATATCAGCAGAATTTGTTTCTACTACTGTTGTTTTTTCGTTTTTCTTTTCTAATGACTGCTTACCAATGCCACGATAAATAGCATCAAGTACAGTATTAATTTCTACATTGGTTGGGTCTGCTTTAAATGCTTCAATCTCATCTTTCGCAAAATCCTTCTGTTCCTCTGTAAAGTTTGCAATAGCAGAACTAAGCTCACCAAGTCTTTCCTTTGCCTTTGCTTCGCCAAGAGCTATTTCCAAAGCCCTCTTTTCTGCCCAAGCTCCATCAAGTTCGTTTGACTTCTGTTCAATCTCAGCTCTAACTGCGTCCAGAGCAGCCTGAATTTCTGCAACAGATGCATTAAGCTCTGCAATTTTAGCATCCTTTTCTGTTATTGTCTGATTGAGTTCTGCAATCTGAGCTTCATACTCGGAGTTCTTTGAGTTTGTTTCTGAAACTGCGTTCTTTACAGAATCACAAATCAGATTAATTGTTTTCTCATCCATTGTCTCATCCTCACTTTCTTGTTTATTATCATTTGATTTATTTAAAGAAGCTGCTTCTAATACAACTGCATTTTCATCTGCTTCTTTTACACTTAGTATTGCGCTGCCACTAAAATCAAATTCCATAGGAACACGGTATTCATCCGTTATCTCTCCATCATAAACGATATGATTGTCATTTTCTTCCGTACCCACAATTTCAATTGATGATTTAATAGGATTCTCTAACATATTATCCTTTAACCATTTAACAAAATTAGGATAACGCTGATTATATAAATAACCTTCACCAACCAACACACGTTTTTCTTCATTATTGATAGTGATGTTTTCGATTTGAGCCTTTTCAACCACGCCTACCGTTTCAGAATTTTCAAAAACAGGTATTTCATTTCCATTCTCATCCAGTATTGCATCTGTATATCCATGTCCTAATGGAACTGTTTTTGTTTCATCGGTAAATTCACAGCACAGTGGCATACCTTTAACACTGTCAAGATTATTTAAAATGTACTTTTCATTCCAATGCAAGCCATTAAGATTTGTGTCTTGCTCGTTTTCATGGATGGTGAGAAGTGCTAATTTAATATACCTTCGACCACCTTTGGTTTTTTTACTTCCCATTTCAAGAAGTGTATTCATTTTTCTCACCACCTCTCTTTGTACAACGATATAAGTTTTTAACTATTTGGTTTTGGTTGATTATTTGAATTATTAGTTTTACTTCTTATAGTATTTTCGTTTGTGGGATTATCAGTAGTTGGTCTACCACCTTTGTTATCATTATCACCATCATTACCAGATGTGTTATATGATGTCGCATTAACAGGATATTTGTCTAACACTTTTTCTTCTAATTGTTCATCCAACATAGCGAAATAAACTTCTTTTGAAATGCCAGCGCAATTAGCAAGATAAGCAAGTGACCCTCTACCAATAGTAAATAGCTCTTTAGCATTATTAAAGTATTTTTCTCTATTCAAATGAGTAATAGGTAAATAATTAACTTCAGTATCTATGTAACCCATATCCAAAATATTATAATTAATAACCTTATTTAACTCAGAAACTATACCATCAATCCATTCAAATAATTGAGCAGTAACCAATTCCAAATTGGTTTGCTGTGCGCTAAATGAAGTAGTACCGCTTGCGTTAAGTAACGAAGCAGCAAATCCTAAATCTGTTCCAACTTTTGTATCAAGATTGGATTCATAATCGTTATCAAATAAATCAGTTTTAATATCTATGCTGTCAATCTTAGTACCAGCAGCAACAGAGAAAAACGTTGTTCCACTAACACCTTGTTTGGTTTGCACCGCACTTTTAACAGCATCGTGCTGTTCCTTTTGCTGTTGTTTACTCAACGCAGATGTACCAGCGGTCTTACCCTCTGGGAATGTTTCGTATATAATTTTATTATTAATTTTTCCAAGAAGATTTCGCTTAGTATTTCTAAAATCGTCTGAATATATAATGTCTTGAATAGCACCAAGTACAAGAGGTCTACCCCAAGATTCATCCAAATTGGACGATATTTTATGTACAATTGTTTTAGTATTGTCAAGCACAAACATTTGTTTAGTTTCTTTATTACTTTGCCACAATCTATAAGCATCTGTAAATTCACTGGGGTACATTTTTAATTTGCTTTCTGCACTATCAAAATAACTTAAATCAAAAGCAACAACATATGAATTGTTTCTTGTTCCAACAATTCTGCAATAATCTGTTGGTAATGATTTAATCGAAACATTAAGACTTGCAAGCTTTGGTTTTAATACATTAACTTCCATTATAGATTCTGCCTGAAACTGACTTATAAATTTGTTTTTATCTTCTGGTTTCTGACCTGTATCTAAATAATAAAACGCTATACCATCAATACATCCTTTGAGTATCGCATCTCTAATGAACTGCTTGTGTTTTATTTTGCGTAAAACATATCTCATTACTTCTTTATTAACTTTTGATTTAGCATTATTAATATAATTGGTAACTATATAATCCAAAGAAGGAAGTGCCTTCATGTAATCGAGCGTATTTCTAACAATGCCATCACTTGAATAAAACCTACGAGAAATAATTCTAAGCTGTTCATTATTTGCAGTAACCATAGGTTCTTGAATTATTGCAATTAATGTATCTATTGAATAATCTCTTAAAATATTAAAATAAGTATTTGTGGTTACATCATTATGATACCAATAACTATTAACCTCATACGCTCTTGAATCAATAGAAGATTTTGTAACTCTATGAATTTTTGCCATTACGTCCTCCTTTCTTTTTTTAATTCACAAAAACTGTACTTTCGTACTCTTTATCAATAGAGATGTCTTTAGCAAATTTTTCAACATACCAAAGCATATATATTAATGCAGACACTCTATCTTTGTCAACCTTTCTTGCGACTCTTTCAATAGTAATGCCGCCATTAGCTAAATGTTTCATTTTTAGATTAGCGGCTTCTTCAATAAAAGCATCAGTCTCAATATAAGGTCTAATTAAATTTTCAGAATTAGCCCATTCACTTTCGGTAAAATCAGTTTCTAATTTTCTTTCTAAAAGTTTTAACTTTGCACTTTCGACATAATCAATAAAAGTTGTAACTATTTCATTTTGACACGACTGTGCTTTTAAGTTGTATAATATTTTAGGAGAGTTGGGGATTTCAGGTTCATTATCATCGTTAATTGTGTCCCAACATCCTAAATTTTCACCAGTTACAGGGTCTATTGTTTCAGTAAGCAAAGCATCAATTAAACCAGCGCCCAAACCGTTACCATCACAGATAACCATTTTCGCATGGTATTGTTTTTGTGCTTGCTTTACTCTAATAGCCTGTTTATTAAAATTATATATATTAGGAACGTTAATAATATCAATTATCTCAATCGCAACAATTCTTGAACCATCGGAGTTGCGTTTTACTCTGCCAACCACAATTGACGATTGGTTGTTTGAAGTTTTTTGACTTCGTGCTACATCGACTCCCATAAAGATTTCATCACTATCTGTAATCTTGGATGGCTTAACTAAAACTCTACAACTCAAAAGTTTATTTATGTTTACCAGCGCACCTTCCGATGCACCACTCCAAGTTTGTTCGTAGTTCATATTAAACGCCACTATTGACATACTTTTTTTCTTATTAAGTATCTGACTTTTGCTTGAGCCTCGACCATACCAACAAGGGAGCATCCAGTTCGAGCCAATAACTATTTTACCATTAATTTGCTCCATTTCATCGACCGTGCTCAGTAGCCTATGGTATTCATCGCTGCCTTTAAATCCAGCAGTTGTAAAGAAATTAATTTGCTGATTTAACTCACATGGGTCAGGAATACCAAGTTTGCCTACAGTTAAACGAGGTACTTCGACAACAGGAGCAAGAGCATCTTCAAATAATGCGTTGTTCAATAAGGCAGATTCCTCTATACTTAAACGATTTCTTCTTTGTCCCTTGGTTGATTGAGCGTTTGCAATAGCATCTATTTCAGAACCATTCTTAAACTTTATAATAGAATATCCCTTTGAAAACTTTGGTTTTTCATCAAGTTCATTTAACAACAAAGGATAGAATTTTGTTATCTCATTCCACTTTGCAGATAGAAGGTCAGCGGCATTTTCTTTTGTTTGAGCCGAAACAGAAAGCGTGATATTAGGAAATAGTATGGCAACAACAATATCGGCTAATATTTCATTAAAAGTTTTTCCACTTCCACGAGGTAAATCGCCGTACATGCTAAAAAATCTAACTGCACAACGTAAAAAAATTCTTTGGTCTAAGTGGAGATTTAAACCACCCTTTTGAGGTTTTATCATATCAAGAAGTAAATCTGGATAAAATTTAGCCCAGCTTATAAAATCATAATACTTAACCAAATTTTTGCCGAAATGTGTATCATCAACTAATGCTTTTACTCTTTCATTCGCCATCACTATCACTTCCTATATTATAATCCTTTGGCAGTTGAATAAATTTTTTTACCGCATCACGATTTTTTTCTGACGTATCATCTGTAAAAATTCCATAAGGGTCGCCGTATTGCGCAATATATTCTTCTTTTTTTCTATCATAAAAAGCATACACTTCTTCGTAATCAACCGTTGGCAAACCTTTGAGTTTTCTGCAAAAATTAATATAACACCAGATAATAAAATCAGGAGCATCATTAGGCGCATACTTAAAACGTGGTAATATTTCAATAATATCTGTAGCTTCTTCTACTGCTTTTGATATCTCACTAATTGTTGTGATACCACCCTGTAAATCCGCTTGCGTTAATTGTTTTGGAGTTAGCTTAGCTTGTTCCGCAGATGTCTGAGCTGCTTTATTCCATTTTTCCGCACTCGACACATCTCCCTTGGCAGTTGCTTCTTCTTCTTGTACTTTAAACCTAATATATGTCGCCAAAGCTTCTTCATGAAGATTAGTTGTCAATTGATAATTTTGTTTCAATTTATCATATTTCTTTTGCATCTTGCGATATTGGCTTTTGGTATATCCCTCTCCAAACCTATCAATAATTTCTTCTGTAACAGTAAAATCATTATCTTGAGTTACAAAAATTTCATCTGTATATTTATTATGTTTTTTTCTTTCCGTAGAAGAAACAGTTGTAGTGGTTGTACCATTTAACTGTAAACTTTCCATAAATGAAAGTTTTGAGTATTTTGGCAAAGAAGATATATTTTTCATATACTTACCAATAATATCAGTAAGCTGTCTCTGTCCATTAACCGAATTTTCTACCTCGTCAATTGACATATCAAGCACCTCTGGCACAAAAGGACGGTCAATGGTCATAAGCATCTTTTTAAATCCTTCTATGTTTATAGAACCATCTAAGTTTAATGAAGCTGCTTTTATGCAATCCTTGCATACATTTACATACTTTCCGTCACTGGACATAAGCGGATTAGATGCCACATAAAAATGAACTGTTGAAAGTTCTCTGTTGCAATTTGTGCAAGTCTTTTTAGGTCTTTTGTTTTTAATGGGTTTATTTGTACTACCCTTTGGTCTACCACGACCAGCCATATTGCAGTCTCCTTTCGTTGTATAAAAATGTGTAATAGGGGAGGAGACAACCCCTATTACGTTGCATTTATCAACCTCATGCGGTCAATAAATACTTAACTTGTTTTGCCATAAAACCCATCAGTATTCACAATATAATTCCCATTACAATAATTGATTTCCACATCCCTATTTGATTCAGTATTACAAATGGGACATTTTTCGTGGGGATTATATTGACTTATTTTTTGTTCTATTACAAAATGCTTGTTACACTTGGGGCAGATATAATTATATTCTGGCATACTTGTCTCCTTATTTTTTTATTGGATTAGTCTCACATATCATTGCAATGCTCGACCACATATGCCCCGACAATCGGGGCTTAGGAGGAATATATGATTTGTAGATTTCTAATAAAATGTGGGTTTTATTGTATGAGAATAAATTTCCCAAATGAGAAAAATTTTCCCAAAACATACCACTTTATGGGAATTATTTTCCCATCGTTTTAACACTATTTGGCTATATGTCGTAATTTCCTTATTTTTTTTATTCTAATTCTCAACCCCAGAGAGTACCCTCAAACAATCCGTCAATTTCTCTCTTTTCTTTTGTGCCTCTAAAATAAATTCTTGGATTGGCAACAATCGATTTTATCTCAGTATGAGGTGCTTCTCTTGAACCAGTGCTACCAACATAAATAACAGCTTCACATAATGCGCAGGTTTGCTACCTGTCCGTAGCCTACCAATGCGCAGGTTTGCCTTTCCACATTAGGTCGTGGCAACCATAAAAGTCCTTGCGTAGTCAGCTTGTAGGCAAAACAGAGGCTTGCAAGGCTCAATTACGCTCGTAAAGAGCCGAGTCTTATATAGTGTCGGTAAACGACTCTGTTACACCGCAGATTTGGCGCGCGCCATTATCATAATATCAACTTATGCGGAACGGATTATGGGTGCGCCAATAGGCTATGCTCAAATGGCTATTGTATCCATCAAGAAAACAGTTTCACCACCAGAGCATCTAAATCCTTCTCCAAAGCGGGAATGGAATTAACCGAAACGGTATTTTTTGCTGCAAGGTGTATTTCTTTCGATTTCATTGCAATCTCCAAATGCAATGAATTATTTTTATCAAATAATGGTATAGCAACATATTTGAGTACATCAACTCCTCGATTGGTTGAAATTGCATAACCGTCAATCACGTTTGTAACTGAATTAGAATTGATGATACCACATACATAATATGCTTCCATCTCGTCATATACGTCAAGCATTAGTACCTTAGAATCAACTACAATGGGCTTGTCCTCTGAAAACAAGGTAGGATCAGCATTTGGTATGGATTCAAGATATGAACCGACAACAACAGCCGACATACTTCCTGTTTGTTCTTTCCAAAGTACTTTATATGGAGAATATGTGTATTCGCCTACGTTGTCTAATCTATAAAACGGTTGTGTATCTTGATTAAAGAACTTTCCGTTTTGAATGCGAGTATCCAACAAGACATCATGGTAATAATTAAGCCATATGTAAGTATCAGGCGCTGTTTGAGAAAGTACATCAACAGGTATTCCGTATTTGTATGTTGCAGTATGCGGAACGATCATAAATTCATTTGATTTAACTTTCCACTTTGCAATGTTTCTTCCTCCAAGCATAGGAAAAATGTAAGTTTCCTCTACTTCTCCTCTATGTACTCCCATATCAATTACATCTTGCCTGCGCTGTCTTGACATATCGTTTTCAATGATTAGATTACCATTTTTCTTTCTAACTGGGGTTTTGAGGATATATACTCCTTTTGCTCCAGCGGGTTCTATCCCTTTACGTCCTTTGTAATGACGAGGTTTGTTTTTATCGAGTACATTGTTTGCAAAGCTCATATTCCCAAGAGTAAGCCACGCAGATTGTATATCATTCAAATCAACAGGCTGGGCGATCAAATCCTGATAGGTCAACCAATTTGACACCATGTCCCATTTTGCGTGAGAATCAATCTTTCTTCTATTAGTCTGTGAGTAAACACGATATGTATTCATAGGATAGTGCATCTTGTTACCTTTAGAGAACCTTATTGCAACAGTTGGTATAGTGAATAGCTTCACCTTTGAAAAATCATGCACTTCTTCAACGGCAAAAGGAACACTTTGGTTGTTTCTTATAATTTCAAACTTTCTAAAACCTTCTCCGCCCTTTGTTGATTTTAGGAAAGAAGCAGGAAGTAAAAAGACCATACTGCCGCCTTCTTTGAGGTACTGATCTACTGCAACATAGGTGACAGCCATTCCAAAATCATCATGCGTGGTTTTTTTGTCATAGGCATTTTTCTCGAATATTCCATAGCTTTGCCAAATGGTGAGAGTTCCCGTCCTATAACTGCGGCTCATAGCTTTCCAAGCAATCCACGGCGGATTACCCACAACATAATCGAATTTATCTCTTATCATTGTAGGCGCAAAGCTATTCCTCAAAATAATAGACCAGAATGAATCTTTACCACTTCGATGTAAAACATAAAGCTGATCGAATAGTTTTTTTACAATAGGAGCATCGCTTACATCTACTAATTTTTTCGCTATTACAATGTTCTCGAAATTTTTATAGTCGGCTTGTTCGTGGATACTTTCGCTTAATATAGTCAGAAATTCGTTTCCTAAAGCGAAACTTTTAAATTTAGGCAGCTCTATCGTACCCACAGAGGTCTCTAAATTCAAAGTATCTCCGTTCTCCTCAGTATATACAACAGGTGATAAGATTGAATCTGCAATGAAAATTGGAATATTTACGGCTTCACCAAAATCTTCGTTGCTGTTAGCAAAATAAGCGGAAAATAGTATAAGAATGTAATTTGCTTTGGCTGCAACAACAGAAATAGGGTTTATATCAAAACCGACAATGTTATTTGTTATAGTTTCAATATCGGATTTGGTGATTACACCATCATTATTTTTAATGATTCGCTTAATTGCGTGAGTGAGGAATGTACCTGAACCAGCAGTAGGATCAATCAATGTTTTGTTAATATCACCGCTATATCCGACCATATCAAGTGAATGCTCAACTATCCAATCAGGTGAGAAATACTCTCCCATTAAATGGCGCATTTCTTTAGGAATAAGCTCCATATAAACCTCTTGAAGTATATCCTGCACTTCTTCTGGCTTAGTTACGAATGTTGTAAGGTCAAAGCGATCAAGGTGCTTTAACGTATCATTTACCACCTCAACCTCAAAAGTATCATCAGTGTAGGCAAACCATTCAAAAAAGTGTGCTTCAAAAAAGTTATTGACAAGTCTTGCGTAATTAACAGAAGTGCCATCAAACAACCGATCAATTTCGGGCTTTGTCAGTTCTTGCTGGATAGTAAAATTCGGATCAACTAATTGCGACAAAAAAGAATAAACAAGGAGCTTTAGGAAGATATTGAAAAAAGTTTGCATAGAAAAGAGATACATCTTACTGTCAATATCAGTTTCAGTGTCAATCCCATACGCCTCTTTGATCTTTGAAGATACTTCTGTAAAATCCGTTGCTTCAGTATCAACTCCATACATGATACCAAAAACTCTGTCCCATTCCTTGTAGAGTGTTCTTACCCTATTGCTACCATCAAGATCGTAAAGATTAAATTTAACCACATCATATATCTTGATTATTTTTTTGCGAACAAAATCGCTTTTTACATTTATTGTATCTAAAAGATTTGTTTTATTCAAAGTCATTTTTCTTTGCTGAGTGAGAAGCATAGAAAGACGCTTTAAACCGCTTTGAAAATCCTTTACTTCATAGCTGAATGCAAGATTAAGCTGGAACGGAATATTAGTTTTAACCTTTGCGGTATTGATTGTAGCTTTTTTTGTTGAGGGTACAAATCTTGCAAAAATAAACTTAACTCCATCAAAGCCTACACCAATACCTGATTTCAGCTTGTGTTCTACCAGTTCCTCTGAGTCGCCATCGTTAATCCCAGAGCTACTGATAATGTAATCATAAAGTCCATGATCTTTGCTGTCCCTGCCATAAAGTGCTTCGTTTACGCCCTTTGGTGTGCGAAAATAATCGTTTTTCTTAAATTCAAACGATATATTTTGGAATGTAGCATCTGTTCTGCCACCTGCAAGTAGATTATCTTCACTTTTATAGTGATTGAGCATAGACGGATTAACTACTGTTAGGATTGGTTTTACAATATCAGAATGAAAATGAATTTTAACATCATCTTCATTTCTAAGAGACAAGCTCTTAAAACCCTTCTCTATCTTAATAAAATCCATGTTACTGTTTCCTTTCAAGGGTTAGTGCGATTGTATACCAGATCATTATAGCACATTTTTCAGATTGGTCAATAGCTATTTTCCAAAAAATCAGCGTATTTTGCCTTTGAAAAAGTCATTGGTCATAGCGATTTAACAAAAACCACAAATAGAAGGTCTTACCCCCATTCACAGGGATAAGACCATTCCTTAAAAAATATACATTTATTCCTGAACCTCTCTCATCATGGCAACCCCGTCCCGTCATTTATTTACTCGCCACAGCTTTAGGCGAGAATTACAAGCCGACTTGCGCCGAAATTCTAATCAAAATACATTCTCAAAAATCTGCGCTTCAATCTTGAATGGCGCAACCTTTGCGTGTAAAGGCAGAGTTACTTCTTTTGCACCGCATTCTACAAAATACATAGCGTTATCTACATATGCCGACTCATCACTCAGAGCCTTTTCACAAATCATCTCGCCACTATCAAATAATGTTATAAGCATATTGCCATCGTACTCTTTGACACATTCGATGTCTGCATAGGCTTCATCTGTAAATTCGCCTCGCATAGCAATGCTATTCCCATTAACAACAAATGTATTAAGAAGCTGACATACTCCGAGCGCATCCTGCCAATTCACTATAAGGAACGCATCTCCGTTCTCCATAGCGGTGCGCACAAACTCGGACGTAAAGTCCTCGTATCTCTCGTATTTCTTGCAAACAGATTCAGATATAATCACTTAGTCCACCACCTTTATTGTACCGCCGAAAACAAAATCTTCGGGAACTCTGCTACCAATTGCAGATGTGTCTATGATATGTGTGCCTTCACCCTTTGCGACAAAACCACTGTCGAGAATAGCTTTCTGACACCATACATCTCCTTCTTCTCCGTAAGTCAAAAGCCACGAATCGGCGTAACCGTCATAATCTTCACGAGTGAGCTGAAAGTCCTCAATATAGGTATCAGGCATAGACATAATAAGCTTTGCTATTTCTTTTGCATTCTCATAATCGGTGACAAGTGATACGCACTCGCCCTTGCTATGAGCCTTGAGCATTTTTGCAAATACCTTTTCTGTATTCATAAGATTCTCTCCTTTAATTTAATTTAATAGTGTGCTTAGTGACAAGTCCGTTTCTTTCTTCAAAAATGAGCATTGTCGCACTCGCATTAGATGATCTCATAAGGCTGGTACTATAATCATCAATACCAATAATACTTCCAACTGAAATCCCTTCACAATCAAAACCATATTCTTCGGCGTGATGTTTGTGTCCACCTATAAGATAATCCACTCTAAGCCCATAAAGCCTTGATAGGTTGTCAATAGCAGTCTTGAGAGACTTTACTTCTCCGTGTATTCCCATAAGATTATATCCAACGATATTAGCGTAGATATAGCCAGTAGGATTTTGAGTAATAGTTACACAAGGATTATCCTGCAAGCGTGTCTTAATAGTATGAACAATTACCTTGCTAAGGTTTTCTCCCTTAAAGGCATTTTTAGGAGCAGAGCAAAGTCTAAGCTGGTTATGATTACTGTCCTCTACCATCTGCAAATCCACATTTACAAATTTGCTGACTTCATTTATCCAATTAGCCATGAAATCGGCATAGATAAGGGTAGAGTCAATAACACCCCATCTGAGCTTAAACAAATTGTCGGTTAAGCGCAGAAGTCCATCGTTATCATCTCCAAGACCAAAGATATGCAAAGATGTTATATTCTCTCTCTTGCAAATTTCCTTGATCTTATCTCTCAAGTACCACATACGCTGATAGAATATTTCAGGACTATAAGAATTAATAACTTCGCCAAATAAGCCTTTAATCTCAAATTCAGTATTAAAATGCGCATCAGCCAAACACAAAACAGCACCACGATTTGATTCAGGTACTTCTCTATACTGAGGAACATCAAGAGGGGAGAGATTGGCAATTGCATCATATATACCTTCTTCAATCATTTCTTCTCTTGCGTTTTCTCTGAGCCATCTGTTATATTCAAGTTTTTCTGTTTGAAGTTTTTTACGTTCCTTTTCGAGTTCACGCTTTTTAATATCAAACTCCTTAAATCCGTCCTCGCTCGTCGCAAATATATCTTTACAAGCATCATACATACGGTCGAAATACTGCCATGCCTTGCGATATGTGCTTTCGTTATAAGCAAGATTGAAACGTTTGTTAAGTGTATCTGCTACTTCATTCCAATCCTTATACAACTCTTTCTTTGAGCAAACCTCATATATTGCACGAAGCTGTTCTGTTGTGAATTTTGCTTTTATAACTATTCCTCCCCATTACTGAATCATAATTCAGTTACTTTATTTTCAGTTAATTATACGATGTCAATTGACTCGCCAACTGAGATTGAAACTTCTGAACCATTGAAATCATCAAGCAGACTTGCAAGTTCCAAAGCCTCGCCATCTTCGATTTCTATAACAACATTATTGTTATCTTTATCTACATTTAGAACACCCTTGATACCAAGTGAGTTCTTACGTACCACATTTGCTTTTGCCATATTTATTTCTCCTCTTACACAAATCAAGATT
>Ga0209604_1001534_pt1 | contig 18595 bp, 16 predicted proteins | sample AD_UKC097_MetaG_FD_184405 | JGI IMG/M metagenome (GOLD analysis project Ga0209604, IMG submission 184405) | Active sludge microbial communities of municipal wastewater-treating anaerobic digesters from USA - AD_UKC097_MetaG (SPAdes) (version 2) | ecosystem: Engineered > Bioreactor > Anaerobic >... | reverse complement strand
CTCTCTATAATTCTATAATTCTTTTCATGTCTGATATTTTCGCTATTTCTTCCCTGATAACCAGAGCTCTTTTAAATTATCGGTGGTTATAGGCACAGATTTTGGGTGAAAGTCTGTTGATACTAACTACATAGATTGGAAAAAAGTCTGTGGTTGATATCAAGAAAGTAAAAAAGCAGCGCCTTATTGAGGCTGGGAAGAATAATGCAGGCCAATTAAACAGCCAACTTTCCAAAAACTGGCTAAAGCATTTAAGGTGGCGTCTTACCGAGCGATAAAAGGCTGTCTGCCAGGCAATGAGGGATGCCAGAGTAAATGCTCCCGTCAATTTGTTTTAAATTTCAAAGGGGAACATGAACTTAATTGAAGACAGAAGGTAATTGCTGGTGTATAAGAATGTTCGCTATTTGATCTAGGAGGATGAGCCATCGTAAACTCTCCTTTTAAAGAGTTCAACCTTAAGAAAGGAGGTTTTACTTACGATGGCTCAAAGAGATTATAAGAGAATTTTACAAGGATTGCTAACTGGATTTTTGGTGGAGGAGGATCCGATAAAGGCGATGCTGGAGTGGTTATTGACAGAGCTGATGCGGGTGGAGGTGGAAGCAAAGGTAGGGGCACCGAAGGGCAAGCACAGCAAGGAAAGGAAGCCCAACTATTCCGGGTATCGGGTGAGGCGGCTTAACAGTCGGGTAGGGACGATATATCTGGTTGTTCCAAAAGTTCGCAAAGGTGGCTACATACCGTTTTTTGTGGCAGAGAAGAAGAGGAGCGAAACGGCGCTAATGAGCCTGATTCAGGAGGCCTTTATCAACGGGGGTATCTACGAGGAAGATAGAGCGGCTGGCAAAGAGTTTGGGGGTGGAAGGGCTCTCGGCCTCGCAGGTCTCGGAGATAACCAGGGGGTTAGATGAGCGGGTGGAGGAGTTTCGGACCAGGCCTTTACAGGCGGAATATCCGTTTATCTGGGTAGATGCACTGTATGAGAAGGTTCGGCGGAACAACCGGGTGGTATCCCCAGCCATAATGATAGCGCACGGAGTAGACTTAAAGGGGCAGAGGGAGATATTAGCGGTGGAGCCGATGTGGGAGGAGAGTGAGGACTCCTGGCGGGAGTTTATGAGGAAGCTTAAGAAGCGTGGGGTGAGGCGGGTAGGGATATTTATCTCTGATGCTCATCAGGGAATACAGGCGGCGGTGAAGAAGGAGTGGTTGGGCACAAGCTGGCAGAGATGCAAGGTCCATTTTATGCGGAACATCCTGGCTAAGGTCCCTCATCGCGTCAAAGCTCGTCTTGCAGATCAACTGAAACTTGGCATGGCCCGATTTTTGAGGTATAACTTCAAGTTTTGTGATCGGCCTGGATATTTTGTCCGATGGACAAGAGGGCAAAAATTCTTAGGGAAGGAGATTCAGATGAGCATGTTTTGTTTCCAGTGTCAGGAAGCATTGAATAATAAGGGCTGCACTAAAATCGGTGTCTGCGGGAAAACCTCTGACGTGGCCAACCTGCAGGATCTTCTTATTTACAGCCTGAAAGCGATTTCGCTCTTAAATCAAAAGGCGCGGGAAAAAGGCTTGAACCGCGAAAAAACAGACCGCTTTCTGATAGAGGGGTTGTTCTCTACTGTCACCAACGTCAATTTTGACCGGAATTTCTTCCTGGAAAGAATCAAGCAGGCCGTGGCTCTGAGGGACGAAATAAAAGGCGAGCTCAAGAAGGCTGGGGTTGACGTGGCCGCCTATGAGAAGATAAAAGCCATCTCCTGGACTTACAGCTCAGATGCGGACCTGGAGGCCATGGCTCCTGGGGTGGGAGTCCTGGCCACACCGGAAGAGGACAAGCGGTCGCTCCGCGAACTGGTTATCTACGGGCTCAAGGGGATTGCCGCCTATGCCTTCCATGCTTACCAGCTGGGTTACAGGGATGAAGGGATATTCGAGTTCGTGGAAAAGGCACTGGCGGCCACCCTGGACGAAAGCCTGAGCGTCGAGGAGCTCGTGGCCCTGGTTCTGGAGACGGGTAAGTACGGCGTGGAAACCATGGCTCTTCTGGACAAGGCCAACACTTCAACCTACGGGCACCCGGAAATAACTAACGTTGATATCGGGGTCCGCAATAATCCGGGCATCTTGATTAGCGGGCATGACTTGAAGGACATGGAGGAGTTGCTGGAGCAGACGGCCGGGACCGGGGTGGACGTTTACACTCACGGCGAGATGCTGCCGGCTCAGTATTACCCGGCTTTCAAAAAACACCCGCACTTTGCCGGGAACTACGGTAGTTCCTGGTGGCTGCAGTGGAAGGAATTTGAGACTTTTAACGGGCCGATTTTGATGACCACTAACTGCCTGATGCCGCCGCGCGAATCGTATAAAGACAGGGTTTACACGACGGGGGTGGTCGGGTTCAGCGGGCTGAAGCATATCCCGGAAGGAGCGGGTGGCAAGAAGGATTTTTCGGAAATCATCGAACACGCCAAGAAATGCCGGCCGCCGGTGGAGATCGAGAAGGGCGAAATCGTCGGTGGATTTGCTCATCATCAGGTGATGCAGCTGGCGGACAAGGTGGTCGAGGCGGTTAAGAGCGGGGCCATCAGGCGGTTTTTTGTGATGGCCGGGTGCGACGGCCGGATGAAGAGCCGAGAATATTACACCAAGTTTGCCAAGGCCCTGCCCAAGGACACGGTAATTCTTACGGCCGGGTGTGCTAAGTACCGCTACAACAAGCTGGGGCTGGGAGATATCGGTGGCATTCCGCGGGTGCTGGACGCCGGGCAGTGCAACGATTCGTACTCGCTGGCGGTGATTGCCCTGAAACTCAAGGAACTGTTCGGGCTGGATGACGTCAACAAGCTGCCGATTTCCTACAACATCGCCTGGTATGAACAGAAAGCGGTCATCGTGCTGCTGGCCTTGCTGTATCTCGGGGTGAAGAATATCCACCTGGGGCCGACGCTTCCAGCCTTCCTGTCGCCGAACGTGGCCAAGGTGCTGGTGGAAAAATTCGGAATTGCTGGCGTGGGCACGGTTGAGGGCGATTTGAAGCTTTTCCTGTAAAAATCTAAAAATCGGGACACCCTAGATTTTTCCGATTTTTTTGGGAAAGAATCTGGTTCACCTGCGATTTTCATCCTTCTGGCCGACATTAAATTATTGTGGTTCATCAGACATTTTAATGGGTACCAGGATAAAGGTCTAATCCGCCTCAATGGAAGTAGATAGCGATTTTAAAGTGTTCTCGGTTACGAAAGCCACAGGCCATTTTCTTGATTGCCTGGATAGTAGAGTTAAGTCCTTCACTTACCGCATTGGTGATTCGATGCTTCAGGTAAGTCAGAATATTCCGCAGGTATTTACGAAACATCCGAGCCACCTGTTTTATAGGGTTCAACCTGGAACGAATAGCCCAGGCATACCAGGACTCAAAGTGTTTGGTCGCCCAGCCCAGAGACTGATAGCCCCACAGCTCCCTGAAGCTCTCTTTGATAGCCCAGGCTCGAGCCGTCTTCAGCCGCTTCTTTTTCAACCAGGAAAACAAACTTCTCTTCTCAGGGGGAAGGTTTTCTTGAGAATAAAGCCAAAGATACTTAGTTCCAGCCAACACCCCCAGGCCTTCACTCTTCAGCTCCCGATGCTCTTGCTTGCGGACCTTATCTACTGCTTGAACCAGGTGCGTCATCAAATGATAGCGGCCAAATACCAGCTTCTCTTCCGCCCCTGGCACATGCTCCCGAATCGAGGCCAGATAAGGGTCCCAAATATCAGTAGCAATAGCATCAACCTCCTCCCTTTGAGCCAGACTCAACAGGCTAAAATACCCATCCAGACTCTCTTTCCGGCGGTCGTCTGCTATATACTCTACCCTGGCTTCTCCCAGGTCATAAACCAGGGTCAAATAGTTGTGTCCTTTGCCCAAACTCTTCTCATCTACGCCCATCTTTTTCACCGCCCGACGCTTCTTCCTCCTCTGCCCACGCCTCACTGCTCGTTCCATCAGGTTCCAGGCTTCATCCCAGCTAACCCGCAGCAGCCTGGCCGCCCCCTCTATGTTCGCCTCCTTCAATACCTCTATCGCCAACCTCTCAAAAAGCACCGTAAACCGCGAATGAGCCTCCGCCCAGCTCACCTTCACCTGCCTGACCCCATGAACCGGACAATTAACCCGAGGTATCCGAGCGTGAAGATAGGTCTTAAACTGACAGGTGTCCAGATGACGCCAGACCCGCTCCGGCGCATGATCATACACCGTAAGAAGCTCCCCGCATTCAGGACAAGGCCAGCGCATATTCTCCTCATGAACTACCTTAACATCAAGTTCCGCCTGACTCACTCTCCACGGCTCTTCAATCCCCAAAATCTGACGATAAAGTTCTTTAACTTCCATAAAATTCGTTCCTTTCGGAGCTATTCTATCTCACTTGCCTACCCATTAAAGTGCCGGAAGAGACTAAATTATTAAAAAATTAAAAAGGAAATAGAAATGAAATCACAATCTTTTAAAGAATTAATTGTTTGGCAGAAAGCCCATCAATTTGTATTGGCAGTTTATAAAATGACAAAAGTCTTTCCGAATGAAGAATTATTTCTACTAACATCTCAATTCAGAAGATCTGCAGTTTCTATTCCTGCTAATATTGCTGAGGGATTTAGAAAAAGAGGTAAGGCTGATAAAGTAAGATTTTTTAATATATCAGAAGGCTCACTTGAAGAATGTAAATACTATTTAATATTAACTAAAGATTTAGGATATGCAAGAACAGATCAGGAAAATGAATTAGCAGAAGAAGTGAGCAAATTATTAAATGCTTATTCAAACAAAATTCTGTCATCTAACTCCTGACTTCTGTCTTCTGGAAAGAAACTTATGAACGCAATAGAAGTAAATAATTTAACAAAAAAGTTCGGCGCCTTTACAGCAGTTGATAATGTAAACTTCACTGTAAAGCAAGGAGAAATATTCGGTTTCCTTGGAGCAAATGGTGCCGGTAAATCCACAACAATAAGAATGCTGATTGGAGTATTAGAACCAACTTCCGGAGATGCTTTAGTTGGCGGGCACAGCATTATGAAAGATCCGGAAATGGTAAAAAGAAATATCGGTTATATGTCACAAAAGTTTTCCCTTTATAATGATCTGACAGTAGCGGAGAACATTAGATTTTATGCCGGTGTTTATGGATTGGACGGTAAAAAGTACGAAGAAAGAAAAAAATGGGTTTTGAAAGTAGCTAATCTTGAAAATATGGAAAATGCTCTCACCTCTTCTCTGCCCGGTGGAATCAAACAAAGATTAGCACTTGGAACTGCAGTAATCCACGAACCTAAAATTGTTTTTCTTGATGAACCGACAAGCGGAGTTGATCCGATATCAAGAAGAAATTTTTGGGATTTGATAAATGACCTTTCTGCTGGCGGTACAACTGTTTTAGTAACAACTCATTATTTAGACGAAGCAGAATTTTGTAACGATATAATTCTTATTAACGCTGGGAAGATTGTTGCTCAAGGAAATTCAAAAGAATTAAAAACCAATTATATAAAAAATTCAATTCTGGAAATCGAAACCGATAGAACAGTAGATAGCTTAGAAATTTTAGAAAAGGAAAAATGGGTTGGCGAAACTTCCGTATTTGGTAATTATATACACATAATCTTGAATGATGATACAATTACTGAAAAAAATATTATTCAATTGCTGCAAGAACAAAATGGGATTAATGTCAAGCGTGTTGAAAGGATTGTCCCTACCCTCGAAGATGTTTTTATTCATTTAATTGAAAAGGATAAAAAATAAAATGTTCAATAGATTTACTGCAATTGCAAAAAAAGAAATAAAGCAGCTCAGAAGAGATACTAGGATGTTATTCATTATTTTCTTCTTCCCTATTGTGCTGCTAATAATATTTGGGTATGCGATAAACTTTGATGTTAAACATATTAAAATTGCTGTCTATGATCAGGATAAATCTGATTACACGAGAGAATATGTTAATGGATTAATAAGCTCTGAGTATTTTGATCTTGTAACTTACATCCAGGATGAAAGTGAAATTAAAAGATTATTGGATGAAAAAATTGTACAAGCAGTAGTTGTCTTTCCAAGTAATTTATCAAGAAAATTATTATCGAAACAGGAAGTAAAAGTCCAATATCTTATTGATGGTGTTGATGGCACTACTGCAAGAGCAATTCAAAATTATGTAAACGCAGCTACTTATAATTATTCAATTAAACTTACTAAAGAATATTTAGCGGTTACCGGTAAAAACTTGTATGTACCAATAGATCTGCAGCCGAGGTTTTGGTTTAATCCGGAATTGCAATCAACTAAGTTTCTGATACCTGGTTTAATGGGAATGATTTTAATTGTAACTGCGGTAATATCAATATCGCTTTCAATTGTGCGAGAAAAAGAAAGAGGAACGATAGAACAAATAAATGTTTCTCCTCTTTCATCGTTTGAGTTTATTCTTGGGAAAACCATTCCGTACATTTTAATTTCTTTAATTAATGCTATCATAGTTCTCCTTGCTGGCTATATCTTATTTGGAATTGTAATTAAAGGAAATATGTTTTTGCTGCTGTTAGGAACTCTAACGTTTCTATTTGCAGCATTAGGATTAGGAATTTTTATTTCAACAGTTGCAGATTCTCAACAAGTAGCATTTCAAGCGGCTAATGTTACATCACTGCTTCCATCATTCATTCTTTCCGGATTTATTTTCCCTGTCGAAACAATGCCAATAGCGATTCAAGTATTGACTAACATTACTCCAGCGAAATTTTATATAGTGATTCTAAGGGCAATTCTTTTAAGAGGTGCGGGAATCTCAGCTTTCTGGAATCAACTAATTTATCTCGGAATATTTGGAGCAATTTTTATTACCCTCGCAATCATTGTAGATAAAAGATCAAAAGGGAAGAATTAATATGAAAACGATTTATCATTTTATAATTAAAGAGCTATTACAAGTTAAAAGAGATAAAAAAATGCTTGTAATAATTTTTATGGCGCCAATACTTCAGCTAATATTCCTTGGATATGCTGCAAATATGGACGTGGATATTGTTCATACAACAATTTATGATCAAGATAAAACTGAGACGAGTCGCAACTTTATAGAAAGTCTTGTTGAAACCGGTTACTTTAAAATTGATTACAATGCAAACAGCTATGAAGAAATAACAGAATTGCTCGAACATGGCAAAACGCTGGTTGCGATTATAATTCCAAAAGATTTTGAAAAGAAAATTAATCGCCGCGAAACAACACAACTTCAAACTTTATTTGAAGGATCGGATGCAAGTAAAGCATCTATGGCTTTAGGGTACATACAAGGGGTGTCAACAAGGTTTTCACAAAATCTGATAATGGAAACCAAAGATAAATTAGGAATGAAAATTTCGTTAAGCGGTTCACTTACTCCGGAAGTAAGAGTATGGTACAACCCGGAAATGAAATCCAGAATTTTTATGGTGCCGGGTATATTGGGATTGGTTTTAATGATATCTACAATATTATGGATGTCGATGGCAATTGTTAGAGAGCGAGAAATTGGAACGATGGAACAGTTAATAGTTACTCCGATAAAAAAATATCAACTATTACTTGGCAAACTAATTCCATTCACAATGATTGGATTTGTTATTCTCTTAATTGTTATGATTATTATGGTCTTATGGTTCGGTATTCCGGTTAGGGGAAATATTTTCTATCTGCTTTTTGCAGCTTTACTTTTCATATTATCAAATCTTGGTATTGGATTATTTATTTCGACAGTTTCAAAAACCCAACAGCAAGCGATGATGGCTTCCGTTTTCGCTTTGATGATGCCAATGATTTATCTATCTGGTTTTGCATTCCCGATTGAAAATATGCCAAAGTTTTTTCAATACATCACCTATGCAATTCCATTAAGATATTTTATTACCATAATTCGCGGAGTAGTATTAAAAGGAATTGGTATATCATCACTTTGGTTGGAAACATTAATTCTTTTTGGAATGGGTGTATCAATTTTAGTTTTAAGTGCAAATAGATTTAGTAAAAAAGTAGAATAATAAAATATACAAGAGGATAAAACGAAAAACATAAAAGCAAAATTCTGGCATGTCTCCTTTCCAATGCTAATTGTTTTATTGTTGGCAATAAATTTTGGTAACCAATAATACAATTGCTCAATCAAAGAATTCTTACAAAGTAATTGAAGTAAAAGACCAAATTACTGAAGTGCTCGATCTGTGATATGGCTATGTGGGGGGCAATGGACATTTGGTGCATCACTTCGCCAAAAACGGTCAACCCAATATGGACTATCTTACCGCTGTGAGAGCGAGGTTCGGACAATGGATTTTAGATTTATGTCAAAAACCTTATGACCAAAACTGGCTTAACTATCAGCACGAGATAGCCAAGCGACATCATAGCACCAAGAAAAACAAAACTGATGGAGTGGACGCAGCGCCTATAATTCACTTACGCTATATGGTAGCGTTTATCTATCCTATTACAGCAACTATCAAATCATTTTTGGCAAAAAAGGGACATTCGCAATCTGACGTAGAGGGCATGCACAATGCCTGGTTTAAAGCCGTTACACTTACGGTCATTTTATGGACTTATCCTTACATTAACAAAGGTGAGTTTTAAAATAAAAACATTTATCAAAAAAGTTGGAATGGCTAGACTACTTTTCTTTCTGGTGAAAGGACTGGTCTGGCTATTCCTTCTATTTGATATTAAAGCAAAAATCTAAAAAATGGAAGCAGCAGTTTACGATACCTATGTAACTAAAAAAGACGGAAGTGTAATGCACTTTGACATTATAGTTCCTGCCAACATAAAAGATACAACCATCATTTATAGTTATGGCAGAGAATATTTAAAAACTAAAAGGCAAGAAGGACAATACTTATCTTCAAAAGAATGTAAATTTTGTCATATCGAAAAAGTAAAACCACAATGGGAAGAACATATTAAGCTAAAAGGTTATTATATTTATGAAATGGAAAATTGTGATTAATGGAAAAATCCGCATTTGATTTGATAAATCAAAATAAAAGCATTGAAAGTAAAATAGTTGCTTCATTAGAACGCATTTCGCAGGCATTCAGAGTTTTACTTTGGAATGAGAGCAAGGAATTTTCTCTTACTCCTATCCAAATCCAAATATTAATATTTCTACTTCATCATTCGGATGAAAAAAGAAAAGTCAGTTATCTGGCTGATGAATTTAATATGACCAAGGCAACCATAAGTGATACCATAAAAACACTTGAACAAAAAAAACTAATCAAAAAGGAAATAGAAGAACACGACACAAGGAGTTACATCATTCATTTAAGCAAGGAGGGAAAAGATATTGCCGAAAAAACTTCTGTGTTCGCAAAAGAAATACAATCTCCAATCGAAAAACTTCATCCTTTAGATAAAGAAAATTTACTTTTATCATTGCTCGACATTATTCGCAATCTCAATCAATCGGGAATTATTTATACTGACCCCCTGAGGAGATGGACACCTCAAAGAGATAGAGATTATACTGGATAAGGAGGTGTCAGGATGCAGCTAAGGAAATGGAGTTCAGAGGAGAAGATGGCCATAGTGCTGGAGGGGTTAAAGGGGGAAAAATCGGTAGCTGAGATTTGCCGGGAGCACCAGATAAGCCAGGCGTTGTATTATCGGTGGCGGGACAGGTTTTTGGAGGCAGGTCAGAAGGGGTTAAGCAATGAGGGCGGTGAGGATGAAACGAAGGTATTGCAGGCTCAGATAGAGAAGCTGGAGAAGATAATAGGGCGGCAGACTATTGCGATTGACAGTCCACGGGGCAACGCTGAAACCGAACGGGTTATTCGGACCATCAAAGAAGAGCTGCTGTGGTTAAATGAGTTCGGCTCCTTTGAAGAGGCTGAGGCCAGAATCGGTGCCTGGATGGAGGAAGACTATAATCGGCTTTATGTCCACTCGGCTCTGGGCTATCTAAGTCCGGAAGAGTTTGCTCAGCAATGGGCTCAAACACAGGAAGCTACCTCGCAGGGAGCCCAGATATGAACCAGGTTAAAGCCACAGCCTGTAAGCTAAACCAGATGGATTATTCTTTTGAAAAAAACTCTATCTCTCGGTGCGAGAAAAAGTGTCTTGCTTTTCGGGGTTCACTACAAACCTCTATGCAATGGTAATTTCACGGGAAAATCCTACTTACCTGGGTAAATACAGATTGAAGATGGGAACAGGAAAAGAATAGCTTTCTTAGATTTTATAGACTATGAATTTAGCCTCAAAACGAAGAAAAGATAGGGCATATTGAGAGAAAAAATAAGGCAGAAGAATTATAATTTAATCTGCCCTGATAATGAGAAAAAGAGGAGTTTTTTTGATTAGCCCTTGCCTGGTAGCCGCTGGCCTAGCCGCCTCTTTGGTTATTTCCCCGCAGCAGGTGACAACCAGCGTCCGTGTCTATGATGAAATTTTCCTTACCGATACGGGGCTACTGGCTCTTCCCGAGAAGGCCATCGAATTGACTTCTGAAACAACTATAAAGTCTGATTATTTCAAAGCGCCGGTCTTCATCAGCGGGGGCAGGAGCAGCGATGGGGCTCAATATCTTTATTGCTCAGCCAGCGGTTCACCTGTTCTGAAATTCAGTCTGGATGGAAAATTAGCAGCCGAACTTGGTCAGAAGCAGAATAAACCAGGTGGTTATAATTTGGTGAGAAAAATAAGAGTCTCCAGAAATGGCGCCTGGCTGGTTGCTTATGAAGCTGATAAACAGGTTTTTGAATATCTTGATACCACCGGAGCAATTAAGAAAAAGAAAAAAGCGGCAGAAGTCGGTGATTTTGCAGTCGATGATAGCGGGAATCTTTATGTGGCTCACCTTGTTCACGAGAAAAAGGCACCGCTTATTACCATTTACAGTCAGGCCGGTCAGCCCATTACTTTTGGAACGGCTCTGCCTCTTCCCCATAGCCTCGAAGAGCTGAATTCGGTTTCGCTTGCTCTCGATAATTCTGGCTGTCTTTTGTTGGCCTTCACCTATTTCCCAGTTGTTCGCCGCTATTCAACGTCCGGGGAACTAAGGGATGAATACCGGATCGATACTCCGGTTTTGCAAGCGAAAGAAGTTTATAATTTAAAATTAATAGGGGAGGGAGTCGCCTATAGCAGCCGCCGGGCTGGTTATCGACCTCTGACTCTAAGCCTCAAAACTTCCGGAGACAAAATTTACCTCCTCGGTTGCCACCCGCGCTTAGAGATTACGGAACTTGACCATGACGGCCATTATACCGGTGTTTACTGGAAAGAATTCAGGGATATTTATCAGGCCGTTGATTTTGAGGTCAGCCAGGCCGGGCAGGAGATAAAATTCTGGGTTTCTCACGGCCAGCCGGCTCATTATGAGGTTGATATCTTTAAAAGGAAAGAGCCTGGAGAAGAGGGCCTTAGAGGAGAAATTGACCGGTTGACAGAAGAGATAAATTTATACCCGGAAAATTACATCGCCTATATTAACCGGGGTGTTGACCGGCATCGCCTGGGAGATTATGCCGGAGCCATCAATGACTTTTCGAAAGCTATTGAGTTAAATCCTGAAGCAGCTCTGGCTTTCAATAATCGTGGGCTATCAAAAATAAAAGCCGGGGATCTGAGCGGGGCGATAGTTGATTTTAACCGGGCAACAGAATTGGCTCCAGACAATGCTTCTTTCTTTTATAACCGCGGGGTTACTTATTTTTTAAATAAAGATTACCGCCGGGCACTGGCCGATTTTGAGCAGGCTCGAAGCCTTGATCCTCAGCTGGAAGATAAAGTCAGAGAACAAATTGAATTCTGTCAGAAACAACTAAAAAGCAGCTCCAGATAGGTCGCTCGCTTTTTTATTTTCCTTTAAGATTGGTCTCAAATAGCTTGAAAATGCGGCGATATTCGTCCAGCCAGGAGGAAGTTGTCCGGAAAGAATGATTTTCTACCGGATAAATAGCCACCTCCCAGTTTTCCTTGCCCAACTCTATCAAACGCTCGACCAGCCGGACGGTATCCTGGAAATTGACATTGGTATCCATCATCCCGTGGCAGATGAGCAGAGCACCCTTGAGGCCTTCTGCCCAGTAAATGGGAGAACTCTGCTTGTAGGCTTCCTGGTCTTTCTGTGGCAGATTGAGGATATCCACCGTGTAAGCTGGATGATAGTGAGCCCAATCAGTCACCGGCCGGAGTGCCGCGCCAGCTTTAAACACTTCGGTTTTAAACATAGCCATGAGCGTCAGAAAACCGCCATAACTTCCGCCAAAGCAGCCAAAGGCCTCAGGACTAACCTGATAATTATTAATCAGAAATTTAGCTCCATCCACCACATCATCCAGATCTTTACCACCCATGTGACGATAAATGCCGGTGCGAAAATCACGACCGTAGCCGCTGCTTCCGCGGTAATCGGCATCGAGAACATAATAGCCATGGTCGCGCAGGAAATTATCGAACATATACTCACGGTCGTAAGTACTCCAGCCGCGGTGAGCATTCTGAAGATAACCGGCACCATGAATAAAAACGACAGCAGGCAGCCCGGGACGCGGGTTATCCGGTTTGAACAGCCTGGCATAAATTCTGACTCCATCCCGCGCCTCGAAAGTGACAATTTCGGGGTCATACCAGGGGTAGGCTCTGAATTCATCAGTGGTCGACAGCGTTATCTGCCGCGGCTGGCCAGCCGGCAGCAGGCTTTGGAGATAAAGTTCTGGCGGGAGATTGGAATAAGAATGAATGATGGCCACTGCCTTTTCATCGGGCGAGAGATAAAATTCATTGAGCCCGGTTAAAGCTGTAAGCTGCGTCTTCTTCTGCGTTTTAAGATCCAGCTGATAAAGGTGCCTTTCACCGGGATGAACTTCGTTGGAGACAAAGTAGATTTTCTGGCCATCTCTGGAGAGAAAAGCCTGAGTCACTTCATATTTGCCCTGGGTAAGGGGCTTTATTTCCCGGGTGTCAATGGCCAGTTCGTAAAGCTGGGCATAACCTGACTTCTCGGAAATATACGAGACGTGGCGGCTGTCCGGCCACCAGACAATGCCGGTCAAACCAAGCGGCCCCACCCAGGCCTCATCATGAACATTTTCAACCGGCGTGGTTTTCCCCGTAGCCGGGTCAAGAAGCCAGAGCCAGGCATCCTTGCGGTCTTCAGCTTCTCCCTGAAGGAGGCATTTTTTGCCATCTGGAGACCACAGCCACTGGCCCGGATTTATCTGACGCTCGCCCTGACCGTAGTCAATCCAGGTAACTTCACCGGTATCGGTCTTCATGACGCCCAGCTTATAGGCCGCTGGGTTTTCGGCGGCTTTGGTGTGAGAAGGGACTGATTCTGTATATCCTGACCTCGTTACATAAGCTGGAACCATGGCTGTTTTTGCTCCCAGATCCTCGTTCAGCATAAAAAGAACATGCTTCCCATCGGGTGAGGGCTCGGCCGCCAGGAGCCGCTGCTTTTCAGTTAGATAAAATGGTTTTTTCCTGGTTGTCTGCTGGCTCAAAGGGGGCAAAAAGTCCTGGCCACGCCTTAATTGCTCGCCACCTTCAAAACCCACCCTGAAAACTTCCTTGAATAATTCCCGCTGCTGATCTTCATACCACTTTTCCACTTCGCCGGGCGCTTTTGGAGCCGGTGGTTTCTCTCTGGTAAAAGAGGTTAATTGCTTTAGACTACCGTCCGCCAGAGACAGGAGATAAAGGTTTTCCTTAGCTAAAAAGTAAATACCTTTCTCGTCAAAGGTAAAACTGGCCCCGCTTGTTCTTTCTGGGCCGGACACCAACTGTTGAATTTTTTTATCAGCCAGACGGTAGAGAAAAATTTCTCCATTTTGAGTGATGAGCAACCGCTGATGATTCTTATCCCAGCTCCATTGCGAACCAAAACGGCCAAAACCGAAGCCAGCACGTCCGCGGAAACGGCCGCCACCGAGCTGTCCGCCATCGGGTGGATTATCTAAAACCTGCTCCCGGGTAATTTTGACCGGGACTGGATTTTTGAGACTCACCGCATATATTTCTGGGGTTTTCTCTCCAGGCTTTTTCCATTGAAAATACAAGGTCTTTCCATCAACTGCCCAGGTCGGGCTGGAAGGCGGGGTGCCATAAAATTCCTGACCGGCCATTATTTTTTCTAAGGACAGCTGTGGCTTGCTTTTCTGAGTCTCGCTGGTTTGAGCTCCAGCCAGAGCCGGATTAAAAAACATGAAACCCAAACTCAGGCAGAAACAGATGATAAAAAGCCGCCACCAGAAATTAGTTTCACTGTGTTTAACTGAGACTTTGCCTTTCACCGCCATCTCCTTTTCGAATTTATATTGGCTATCTCTTTAAATTTGTTCTGTTAGAAGCTTAATCCTGAGGTCTCCGTACCCTTATTTACATCCTCGTTAATTAGCTTTAATCACTTTTTCCGGTCGACTTTCTGTCTGGCCGAATCAAATAATTTTCTAGCGGCCTTAGACTGTCTTCGTTTTTTTGGTATTGGCCAGCAAGCTTTCCTGGGTGTAGAGATGTTCACGGGTAAGAGCCAGCTGAGCTTTTAACTGAGCTTGAATCTCTTCTCCTGGCACCAAATTGAGGGCTAGTTGATACTTTTCTATCAGCTGCTTTTCACCCCGAAGGGTGCTCTCGAGAGCCTCCAACCGAGTTTTCCCCGGGTAAACATAAGGCATGGGCATCGAACTTTGCTCGCCACCGTTCTCTACTGGCTGGACATTCTCCAGCCGGATGACATCTCCCAGCTTAACCAGCAAGCCTGATAGTTTGTCCCAGTGCCGCATATGATTGATTGAATTTTTAAAAAGCCTCTGGCCGAGGTCCTGATGCTCGCTAAAGAGAAGGACATAATAAAGATATTCATGCATCATCGAGTTTTCGAGCCGGGTGAGTTCATGAAGAATTTTAAGATCCTCCCGGCTGCCGGCCTCAGGATTGGGCTTAAAAATCAACTCTCCGGATAGGCCTTCTTTTTCCATCATTTTAATCATGGCCTCAAACTGACGGCCGTGCCTCGTTTCATCGGCGGCCATGTTGAAGAGCATATTCTGCAGTTTTGGGTCACTGATATTGTCGAATTTAGCCTGCTGATAATACTCTGTTACCTCATCTTCGGTGGCCTTGTCTCTTCTTAAATTATCTATGATTAGCGGGTAGCGTTTGATAACCGCTGTCCGGAAGGAAGGTTCGGCTCCGATTTGTTTTAGAAGCAGGCCTATTTGCAGGGCATGATACATCTCATCTATCCCAATCTGAATGGCCTGAGCCCGGACATCGAAGCGGTCGTCCATGACCGGATCACGATAAAAATATTTAGCCTTGGGCATGGAGTAGGCATGAATGATATATTCAAAGCTAACGGCCCATTCATGTTCAAGAGCGATGTTTAAATACTTAATGAGGCTTTGGCGATCAGCAATCTCATAAAATTTTTCCATTAATTGTCTTCCTTTCTTTCCCAATTAGTCTGTAATTAAAAAATTATATCCATTTTGGGGGTGAAAGAAAACTGGTTTTTCCGGCTCGAAAATCACCCTCCAATACCCCTGGAGGGGTGATTGAGTTAAATTCCTGCCTATGGAATCCTACACTTGCCTCTAAATGAGGCAGGCCAAGGTTGCAGAGGAAAGGGAGGGGGCAGGAGATCTCTCTCCTCTTTCCTCCCGCTTTCTCTCCCAGTCCTCGGGAGCTTTTTCAGCCAGGACTTATTGGGGTTAACTTTTCCTTTCAACCAGTCAGGGTTTTTCTGGATGCTATCTATTACAGTCAGTCTCGAATTTTCAGCTTATTAGCTCCTCGTCTTTTCGCGGCCTGCCTTTTGTTTCTTTCTCAGCGCTTATTAAAATCAATCTTATATTCAGTTTTGACTGTTAATTAAGTATAATTTTTTTGCCTTGACTCCAATTGAGTCTCAGATGTTATCTGGCTAAAGCTGGAGGATAAAATGACTGATTTTGGCGGTGCCCTGAAGAATCACAGCCTTTACCCTGACTTTGTCCTGGGAATAATTGGTGTTCCCTTTGATGAAAAATCAAGTTTCATCCGGGGAGCAGCGGCCGGCCCGGCGGCCATCCGACGGGTATCAACCGGCAAAACCTATAATGCCGACACGGAATTGGAAGTTGATCTGGCTGAAGAAACAGTGCTGGTTGATCTGGGTGATGTTGATACCTCAGGCGATGCCGATAAAACCTTTGGTGAAATTGAGAAAACTGTAGCGGAAGTGGTTAATCGTGGTGCCATTCCTATTATTCTAGGCGGAGATCATTCGATTACTTATCCGGCAGTCAAGGGGATGGCCAGTCGATTTAAATGTCTGGACATACTCCATCTGGATGCTCATCCCGATATGTACAAAGAGCTGTATGGAGATCGTCTGTCGCATGCCTGCCCTCTGGCCAGGATCCTGGAAGATGGACTGGTCAAGCAGTTAGTTCAGGTCGGGCAGAGATCTTTTACCCCAGAGCAGAGAGAGCTGGCTCGAAAATATGGTGTTAAGACCATCGAAGCCTGGAAGGTGGGCGATGACCTTATCCTGGAATTCAAAAATCCGCTTTATATTTCCCTTGACCTTGATGTTTTTGACCCGGCTTTTGCTCCGGGAGTTTCACATCATGAGCCCGGTGGTTTGACTTCGAGGCAGGTGTTTAATTTAATCCACCATCTTCGGGCCACTATTGTTGGTTTTGACCTGGTTGAGCTCAACCCAACTCGAGACGTGTCGGATATCACCGCGGCCCTCGCTTTTAAGCTCCTGAAAGAAATCGCCGGCCGGGCGATTAAACCCAAGCCGGCTGAATAAATGGCTGAAATGAAATTGAGGGGAGGCCCAAAAATGAAAAAAATTAATCTTTTGCTTCTTTCTTTATTGATCTTAACTCCGCTTCTTTTTGCTGTCCAGAATCGGGCTAAAGTTGATTTCAATCGGTTCTTCCTCGACCGGACAATGAGAATTGATTATTATCACCTGGGCGATAACCAGCAGGAGGTCATAGCCCTGGATAAAATTTACGATCAGGGACAGTGGTCCGGGCCGGTTAAAACTCTGATTGATCCTTTTATGAGAGGACGCTATTGTGCCCGGGTCTATGACCAGGCCACCGGCCAGTTAATCTTTGCCCGGGCTTTCGATAGCCTGTTTGGTGAATATAAAACTACTGATGAAGCTTTAAAAGGCATCAAGCGGACTTTTCAGGAAACTGTCTTAATTCCTTATCCGAAGCAGAAAATCAGTCTGGCGATTGAGGTCAGGGATAAAAATAATAATTTTCACCAAATTTTCTCCCAGGAAATAGACCCGGCTTCAATTTTTATTATCAAAGAGAAACCTGAATCCGGCGTCAAAGTCTATGAGCTTTTAAAAAGCGGGCCTCCCTCGCAAAAAGTAGATCTGGCTTTTCTGGCTGAGGGCTATACAGCGGCGGAAGAAGCGAAGGTCAGGAAAGACCTCGATAAATTTGTGGCTGTCTTTTTCTCGCAGGAGCCTTATAAAAGCCTTAAAAACAAGTTCAATATTTATGGAGTGTTTAAACCGTCAGCCGAGAGCGGCTGTGATGAGCCGGGCTACGGGCAATTCAAACAAACTGCTCTGGGTTGTAGCTTCGATTCATTTGGCTCTGATCGTTATCTTCTGACCGATGACAACCGCCGGCTGAGAGATATTGCCGCCAATGTTCCTTATGATGCTTTGATGATCATGGTCAATCATAACCGTTATGGTGGCGGTGGCATTTATAATCTCTACTGCACCTTTACCACCGACAATCAGTGGTATGAATACCTGATGCTCCACGAATTCGGGCACTCCTTTACGGGGCTGGCTGATGAGTATTACACTTCTCAGGTCGCCTATAATGAATTTTACCCGCGAGGGGTGGAGCCGGTTGAACCCAATATAACCGCGCTGTTGAATCCCAGAGAGGTCAAGTGGAAAAAGCTCCTCACACCCGGGATAGCTGTTCCGACACCCTGGGAAAAAGAAGAATTTGACCGCTTTGACCTGGCTTACCAAAAAACCAGACAGGAACTCAATGAGAAAATTGCCAGAATGAAGAGGGAAGGGGCGCCTGCAGAGGAGATAGCCAGACTCGAGGAAGAAAGTGAAAAATTGTCGCTGGAACAGGGCAAGAAGGTTGAGGAATTTCTGGCCAGAAGCAAATATGCTGGGAAAGTTGGCGTTTTCGAAGGAGCAGGTTATGCCTCCACGGGTCTTTACCGGCCAGCGGTTGACTGCATTATGTTTACCAAAGGTAAAAAGCCTTACTGCCCGGTTTGCCTGGAAGCGATCAAAGCAATGATCAAATTCTATGCTGACTGAATAGCTGCTCTAAGAAATGAGGACAGCTGAATAAAAGATAGTGGTAAATAACAGGCAGAAGGTCTGTTATATCAATCAGCTCTGGTCAGTGGTTTCATGATCCTGGCTGGCCTACCAATCACATTTTAATTTCTACCTTTAGCTTAGAGAGGAAAGTGCGGGCTGTTGTCAGCAAAAGGGGGGTTGATGATGGGAACCAAAAAGGTGGGGGCTTTCCCCAGCCCGCCCAGGAAAGCCATTATCATTATAAGCCA
>Ga0209604_1001532_pt1 | contig 18612 bp, 26 predicted proteins | sample AD_UKC097_MetaG_FD_184405 | JGI IMG/M metagenome (GOLD analysis project Ga0209604, IMG submission 184405) | Active sludge microbial communities of municipal wastewater-treating anaerobic digesters from USA - AD_UKC097_MetaG (SPAdes) (version 2) | ecosystem: Engineered > Bioreactor > Anaerobic >... | reverse complement strand
TTTACACTATTCTTCTAGAATGGAGAACTTAAATGCCAGTACTTACCTGGGACTCCCTTGGCGAACGGTTTTATGAGACCGGTGTCGACCATGGGGTTCTTTACATTGCCAATGCTAGTGGGGTGTACGACAAGGGTTATGCCTGGAATGGTTTGGTCTCTGTGACCGAATCTCCTTCGGGTGCCGAGTCGACGGCTCAGTTCGCTGACAACATTAAGTATCTTAACCTGGTTTCGGCTGAGGAGTTCAGTGCAACCATCGAGGCGTTTACCTATCCTGAGGAGTTTGGGCAGTGCGATGGCTCTGCGTCGCCTCAGGATGGCATCCTCATTGGCCAGCAGCAGCGTAAGATGTTTGGTCTGAGCTATCGCACCCTTCTGGGTAACGATGTTGATGGTCAGGAGTATGGTTACAAGCTTCACCTGATCTATGGTGCTCAGGCAGCCCCGACCGAGAAGTCCTACTCGACGGTTAACGACTCTCCCGAGCCGATTACCTTCAGCTGGGAGGTCACGACGACTCCTATGACTGTTACGGGCTACAAGGCTACTTCGTTCATCTCTATCAACTCGACTAAGGTTGATGCAGATGCGCTTGCTGACCTTGAAGATCTGCTGTATGGAACCGCCGGCTCACCTGGAACTGTGGCAAAGCTTCCGACCCCGGATGAGGTCATTGCTTTGTTTACGCCAGTTGGACCTTGATTTACCCTGAAAGAGAGACTAGAGAATGTTGATACTTAGAGTTCCTGGTATTGAACTATTTGATGAAGCCCTTCAAGTTTTTACAACTGAAGATTCGTTTACTTTGGAATTAGAACATTCTCTAGTCTCTCTTTCAAAATGGGAGTCAAAATTTGAGAAACCATTCCTTGGCTCTGAAGAAAAAACAGATGAAGAAGTATTAGCTTACATTGAGGCTATGATTCTTACTGAGGAATATCCCCCAGACGTTCTTAATAGGCTTAGTAAAGAAAATTTTAAACAAATCAATTCTTACATCGAAGCAAAGATGACTGCTACATGGTTTAATGATAAAAAGCCAGGTAAAAAAAGCTCCGAAGTAATTACAGCAGAACTAATCTATTATTGGATGATTACTTTTAATATTCCAATTGAATTTCAGTATTGGCATTTGAATCGTCTGTTTACATTGATTAAGATTTTCAGTGTGAAGAATGCACAACCTGAGAAAATGTCTAAAAAAGATCTTTTAGCACGAAATCGAGAGTTAAATGCTAAAAGAAAGTCTGAACTTGGTACTACTGGATAGGAGGGTAGTATGACCCGTCTAAGTTGGAACCAAGATCTTAACCGAAAGTATGAGTTTGGTGTCGACCGAGGTGTTATTTATTTAGATGATGGGGTATCTGCCCCTTGGAATGGTATAGTTAGTGTAACCGAAAGTCAATCTAACAATATTACTTCTTATTATTTTGACGGTAAGAAAAATTTAGATGTAACATCTACTACGGATTACAAATTATCGTTAAATGCGTTTACCACACCATGGGAATTGAATCAAGCCTTAGGAATGACGTCTGTTGTTCCTGGCTTTGTTTTAACAAATCAACCAAAAACAAAATTTGATTTTTCTTATCGAACTCAAATCGGTAATGACTTGGGTTATAAGATTCATCTTGTCTACAATGCTAGTATCACACCATCAACATTAAATCGTTCAACCATAACTGATAGCGCGACTTTAGAATCTCGTTCGTGGGATATTCGTACTGCGCCTTTAGTTTACCCAAATCAATCACCTTCGGCCCATATTGTTTTTGATTCTACAAAAATGCCTCCGGAGGTTCTTTCTCTTTTAGAGTCTATTATATATGGAACCTCGACTTCAGATCCTCGACTTCCAACATTATTTGAGCTTTCAAATATTTTTGAGGTTTGGAATCCATTTAAAATTGAATACAATAGTTCTGGTTTTTCGCTATTAGTCTCTGATCTAGGCGATATTTCAGCTACAAAAATAGATGGAATCTTTGTTATTTTACAAGACACGCGTTTAAACTTGACTTCAAATTCAGGTTTTTATAGATTGGAGGCTTAAATGCCATATGATCTTTTTCCTTCTGTTGATGAAAATTTTAATTTTCCTGAAGAAGTAAGAGTTCAGTTAGCTAAAAGTGAACAGTTGCGAAATCTTTTAATTCCTATGTCTGAAACTGTTCGGGATGCTCTTTCTGGAGAAGAGCTTTGGTTTGGACGTACTATTTTTAATACAACTTCTAAGAAAATTGAGAGTTGGACTAACCCTGGTGTTTGGGTTGAGTATTTAGATGATACATATGATTTTCCAGAGCCTCCTCCGTTTTGGGATGAAAATTATGATGTTCCCGTTCAGGTACGTTCTCAGTTAGCTAAAAGTGAGCAACTTCGTAATATGGTCACTCCTATGTCTGAAACAGCAAGAAATAGTCTTCCTGTTGAAGAAACATGGAACGGTCGAACTATTTTTAATACCACTTCAAGAAAACTTCAGGTTTGGTTTGAGACAGCACAGGGTTGGTTGTCGGTTTTAGATGAAAACTATGTGCCTATTCAACCAGAATGGTGGGATTTTGAGCCACACTTAAACTACTATTTTCAAGAGTATAGTCCTCAAAATTATACTTCTTCAGGACGACACATAGCTACTGATTCTATGGCATCTTCTATTTTTAACATAGAGTTTTATAATCCTATCGGAGCCGAACCATATTCTAGCCATTCACTCATTATTCCATCATATTGGGAAGTGCGTAGTGGTGATTTACAATATCCGTCGGGCAATCTTCTTATAGATTATACAGCTGTTGGCGGTGGAATTAAAACAGGATTGGTTAGAGCTCATAACGGAAACTATACAGGTGGGAAATATCCCTTTGGATATTTTGAACTTTTGTATGTTTCTGAAGGAGAGTATCTTCCGTTGAAGGCCAATAGTCCACATCTTTTGACAAATGGATGCAAAATTTCTGGTCAAATTACTTATTATATTTCTAATGTTTATTAATTAAGGAGATTTTTATGAGTGTTCCTTTATTTGCAGGCGTAGATAATGATAAAAATTTTCCTCCAGAAATTCGAGAGCAGTTAGCTAAAAGTGATGAATTAAAATTTACAATAGTGCCAATGTCCGAAACACAAAAAGATAATTTAAGCGAAAAAGATTTATGGCATGGGCGAGTTATTTATAATTTAAATAAAAAAGCTATTGAAACTTGGAATTCCATTACAAAGACATGGAATCTTAGCTTGACCAGTAATTATACACCTCCTGTGCCAACACCTCCTTGGGATCGTTATTATAGACTACCAAAAGTAGTTCGAGATAGGTTAGCTTTAACTTCGGATTTTAAACATATGATTGTATCTATGGATCATAAAACTCGATCCGAGTTAACTCAAGATGAATTATGGAACGGAAGAGTTATATTTAATACTACAATAGAGAATCATCAAGTTTGGAATGATGAGTATAATATATGGATTACTTTGTTAAATGATACTTATGTTCCGCCAAAAGTTCAAAGAACTTGGACTGATTGGGACACAGTTATATCATTGACAAATGGTCAAGAACTAGAAACAACAGTTTATTATGTATCTGGTTATGTGAATCAAAACGGTCGGGTTTCTTTAATTGTAAATGCAGGTGTTCAGAGTGAAGATGTGCTTAACACGGGTCTTCCTCTTAGAGCTTCCCTTCCACTTCCAAACGCATTACCATCTGGTTTGACGGTTTTTGGACGGTGTATTATTAAGAGATGGATTCCCTCTCTTAATAAACACGTTGAAGATCCAGGTCACATTGTTTTAGAAGGTAACAGTCAATATATGCTTTTTTATTATGAAGATGTTTATAATGGTGTGTTAGGAAATGCTGTTGTTGACGCTGTTGACGATCAAGGTTATGTCCGTGTTTTTGGAAATTTAATGTATGAGACAGCTTAGAAATCTTTTTAAGGAGGACTCCTTATGAGTAAACTTGTCTGGGATGAAATTGAAAAACGATACTTTGAGACAGGGTTAGATCAAGGAGTCTTATATTTATCTGATGGTGTTGGCGTATCTTGGAATGGTCTAATTTCTATTGAAGAATCTTTAGAAGAAACAGATGTTACTTTATATTTAGATGGCGTTAAATTAGATCGTATTGGAAAAGAAGGTGAATTCAAAGCAACCTTAGTTGCCTTCACCTACCCAGATGAATTCTTGCCATATCAGGGGTTAGAAAATTTTGATGATTCGGGAATGCTGTTAACTGGGCAAAAACCTTTGTCTTTTAATCTTTCTTATCGAACTTTGGTTGGAAACGATACACTTAGCACGGACTATGGGTATCAGATTCATATTTTGTATAATCTAACAGCTTCTTTACAAGATCATAATTATGAAACATATTCATCTCAACCTAATGCCTTGAATTTTACATGGTCTTTAACTGGAACTCCTTCAGTAGTTGACGGATTTACTCCAACAGCACATGTTATTATAGATAGTCGTTTTATCGATGAAACGATATTATTGTTTATCGAAGATACTCTTTATGGCGTAGATAATCAAGAAGCAGTTTCAATGCTTCCATCACTTGATGTTTTGACTTCTCTAGTTCAACATTTCTCACCAAAATCTATTACGCCTGACTATATTTCTGGCTTTTCGTCTTTTGTCGAAGGGTATGGAGATTTAACTGAAACGGGAATAGATGGTTTATTTCAGAGTTTACCACGAACAAGACTAGTAACTACAATGAATTCCAGGTATTACACTTTAGATGAATAGGAGCTCTAGTGATTACTATCTCTTCACATGGAAGCTTTGAAAACACTGAAAAATTTCTTAAGCGTATGTCTGACAAATCCATTTTTGACTCACTAAGTCGTTATGGTGAAGAAGGAGTCCAAGCTTTAGCTGAAGCAACACCAAAAGATAGTGGTGATACAGCCCGGTCTTGGACATATGAAATTGAGAGAACATCTACGTCATATGCAATCATATGGAGTAACACTAACGTAGTTGATGGTGTTCCAATTGCCGTTCTTATTCAAGTTGGACATGGAACAGGCACCGGGGGTTATGTCTCTGGTAGAGATTATATTAATCCGGCTTTACGACCAGTATTCGATCGAATTGCGGCCAGTGTTTGGAAGGAGGTGACTGCTGTATGAGTACTGTTGACAGTCGAATTGTCACGATGAAGTTTGACAATTCACAGTTTGAAAGAGGCGCTAGCACGACTATTAGTACTTTAGATAGGCTTAAACAAGCTTTAGGCCTTAATGGAGCTACCAAAGGTTTGGAGCAAGTGCAAGACGCTGCAAACAGAACAAACCTTAGTGGTCTTGAAGGTGGTATTACTAAGATTAATGCTGGTTTTGCTGCCATGGCTACTATTGCAGTAACCGCCTTAGCTACAATTACTCAAAAAGCAATGTCTGTCGGTGCCCAGTTAATTAAATCTTTAACACTTGATCCTGTTATGGATGGTTTTAGAGAGTATGAACTCAAAATGGGATCGATTCAAACCATTTTGGCAAACACTCAAAAAGACGGAACAACTTTAAAACAGGTTGATGCTGCTTTAGAAGAGCTAAATAGGTATGCCGATAAAACAATTTACAATTTCGGCGAGATGACTAAAGCTGTTGGACTGTTTACAAACGCCGGCATTGGTATTGAAGATGCTACTGCTATGATTAAGGGTTTCTCGAATGCTGCCGCTGCTTCTGGCGCAACAGCTGAGGGTACTGCTCGCGCTCAATACCAGTTGTCTCAAGCACTTACTACTGGCACCATCCGTCTTATGGACTGGAAATCTTTAACCAACGCCGGTATGGGCAATAAGAATATGCAGAATAGTCTTATTGCTATTGCAGATGCTATGGGTACGTTTGAGGGAAAATCTATTACAGCTAAAGAAGCTGGAGATAACTTCAACGGTTCTCTTGAAAAAGAGTGGTTATCTGCAGATGTCATGGAGCAGTATCTTAAAATCATGGCTGGTGAAGTAACGCCGGCTCAAATGAAGGCAATTGGTTTATCGGCCGAACAAATTAAGTCGCTTCAAAAAGAAGCAAAAACAGCAGAAGAAGCAGCGGTAAAAGTTCGTACCTTTAGCAAGTTGCTTGGAACCATTAAAGAGAGTATTGGTTCAAGTTGGTCTGCAACGTTTGGTATTATTATAGGTGACTTTGATGAAGCCACAAAATTGTTTACTGATATTAATAGTGGTATTGGTGAAGTAATTAACAAATCAGCCGAAGCTCGAAATAAAGTTCTTCAAGACTGGAAAGATCGAGGCGGTCGAGACACTTTAATTGACGCATTAGCAACAGCAGTCAAAGGTCTTGGAACGATTATCAAGCCAATCACAAAGGCTTTCCGTGAGATATTTCCTGCTAAGACAGGCAAAGAACTTTACGATCTTACTGTTCAATTCAAAGAATTTGCAGCCAAGATTAAAATTGGTTCTGACACTGCCGAAAAGCTAAAAGAAACATTTAAAGGCTTTTTCTCCATATTTTCTATTATTAAGCAGGTTATTGGTGGAGTAATTGGTGTACTTGGTGACTTGATTGGTACAATCGGAAAAAGCTCCGGTGGTTTTCTGACAATAACTGCCAATATTGGTAAATTTATTACTGGTATTGACGAAGCTTTGAAGAACGGAGATAAACTTTCTAATTTCTTTGAAACGTTAAGCACCATACTTCAAACTCCTGTTAAGCTTATTCAAGAGCTTACAACGTATGTTGTTGCCTTCTTTAGTGGATTTGATATTTCAGCTGGAGATGCTGTAAATTCTGCCTTTGACCGAATGGCCCAAAGATTGGGACCTTTGGCTATTCTATATCAAGCTCTAGAAAATGCTGTTGGAGCTGTATCTGAGAAATTCAGATTAGCTATGGAAATATTAGCTCCATATGTTCAACAAGTCCAAGATGCATTTAAAGCGGTGGGTACTGCTGTAAAAGAAGCATTTTCTGGTGCCGATATCAATAATTTGTTTGATCTGATTAATACAGGTTTGTTTGCTGCATTGGTTCTGGCTGTTCGTAAGTTCCTAAGGGACTTCAAGATTGACTTTGGTGGTGGTTTCATTGAAACCATTAAAGAAACGTTTGACACTTTAACTGGAACGTTGCAGGCAGTACAACAAAATCTTCGAGCTAATGTTTTGGTGAAAATAGCAGGAGCAATTGGTGCAATGGCTGCTGCTATGATTGCGCTTTCTTTAGTCGATTCAAAAAAGTTGACGCTAGCCACAGTTGCTATGGCTGGAGCTATGACTCAACTCATGATCGCTATGGCTATCATGACAAAAATCGGTGGAATGACTGGCTTTGTTAAGGTGCCTGTTCTTGCCGGCAGTATGATTTTAATTTCAGCCGCTGTTATTATGTTGGCTCAAGCAATTAAGACCTTGTCTAGACTTGACTGGGAAGCGTTGGCTAAGGGTATTATTGGTGTTTCAGCGTCTATGGGTGTCTTGGTTATTGCATTAACACCTTTAGCTAAAGCCTCTGGAGGTATGATTGCTACAGGTTTAGGGCTTATTGCTCTGGCCTTTGCTATGCGTGTCATTGCAAGTGCTGTTGAAAAGTTCAGTACTATGGATGCAGGAGACATTGCGAAGGGCTTAGTTGCTGTCACAGCAGCTATTGTTCTTCTCGGATGGTCTTTAAAGACAATGCCTCCAAGTTTGCCAGTCATTGCTCTCGGATTAATTGGTTTGGGCGCTGGTTTACTTCTCCTGTCTACAGCAATTGCCAAAATGGGAGAGATTCACTTTGGTAAAATACTCCTTGGTGTTGGTATGTTGGCAGCAGCCATTGTTGGGATTGGTATGGCGCTCGGTGCTATGCCTCCTAACTTGCTTCCTATGGCTTTTGCATTAGGTGTAGTTAGTTTAGCTTTAATCGGTATTGGTCAAGCCATCAAGATGATGGGTAATCTGTCTGGAGATCAAATTGCTAAGGGCTTAATTGTTCTATCTGCAGCGTTTGTTATTCTTGCCTTTGGACTGAACGCTCTTAATGGAGCTATTATGGGTGCTGCTGCAATCTTGGCTGTTGCTGTGGCACTTAACTTCTTAGTTCCTGCTCTTAAAGCTTTGGGTAACCTTACTATGAAGGAAATCGTAGTTTCCCTTATTACCTTAGCAGGTGCTTTGACCGTCCTTGGTATCGCTGCTTATGTGATTAACGGTGTGAGTGTTGTTATGCTTGCTCTGGCTGGCTCTTTGGCTTTACTTGGAGCAGCAGTAGCACTTACAGGACTTGGTTTCCTCTGGTTTGCTCAAGCTATCCAGATTATTGTGGATCTCGGAACTGCTGCAGCCGGCGCAATGGGTCTAATGCTTACTACTATTGTTCAAGCAATCCCACAAGTTATGAACGCATTTGCTGAAGGTATTGTCAGGTTTACTAAGACAATCACTGAGAATATTCCTTTGTTTGTCACGGCAACCATTAAGCTGCTTAATGCAATTCTGGACACCATTAATGAGTTAGCTCCTAAAATTGCTAAGACGATGTCTAATATTCTTAATCTGATGCTTGACTACTTGATGGTAAACTCGCCTAAGATTGTTCAAGCTGGTTTCCAGCTTATGATGGACTTTATGAATAAGCTTCGAGATAATATTTATCAGATTGTTGATGTTTCAGCTGAAATTATGCGTCTATTTATCAAGGGTATTGGCGATAAAGCAGAACCACTTGCGGATGAAGGCGCAAAGACTGTTGTTAAATTAATTGACGCTATGGCTAACGCTATTCGAAACAACAGCAAGGGCGTACAGGACGCTAGTCGTAATCTTGCTTCTGCTGTGATTGCTGGATTTATTTCTGGCATTGCCGGTGGTATGAATGGTATTATTCAAGCAATTCTTGGTATGGCATCAGGCGCCATTAATGCAGCCAAGAAAGCATTTGGTATTGCTTCTCCTTCTAAAGAGTTCATGGAGATGGGTATGTTTGTCGATCAAGGTTTAGCTAATGGTATTGATAAATATTCTTATGTTGCCAATAATTCTGCCGAACAAATGGGCACTTCGTTAATGGATACTTTTAAGAGTTCTATTGAAAATATTGACGCCTTTGTTTCCAAAGATATGAATTTAAGTCCTGTTATTACTCCTGTTCTAGATCTGACAGATATTGAAAAGGCTAAACTTGACGAAGAATTGACGAAAAAGCGTAAGATGTTGAGTATTCCAGGCTTATTTGTGGAGTCTTCAACGAATTATGCTGATTCTATTGCTAGTGATTATCAAAATTACTTTGCTAACGGGCAAATGCCTACCGATGGTACAAACACACCAACAACGGTTATGTTTGAGCAGAATAATTACTCACCTAAGGCTCTGTCTGAGGTTGAGCTCTATCGACAAACGAAGAATCAACTTGCGTTGGCGAAGGGAGTTCTTACTTCATGAAATTTACTTCTATTAGGCTAAAAGGTCTTTACACTATTGATTTGCCTATTTCAAATATTAGAGCTACAGATCCATATCTTTTAAAATCTGCAGAAGGGTTAGGACCCCCTGAAGTTAATGTATTTATTTCCACAACCACTAATATGGATGGATATTATAAAGGACGACAAGCCCAGTATAGAGAAATTGTTCTTAATATAGGATTAAACCCAAACTACCAAAATGATATTACAATTTCAGATCTTAGAACGGAATTGTATGGATTGCTTTCGCCTTTAGCATCAGATTCTTTTGACATTTTTATTTTAAATAATGATGTTGAACTAATGCAAGTACAAGGATATATCAAGAAATTTGAGATAATGCCTTTTACTGCTGAACCAGAAGTTCAATTAACAATATCGTGTCTTAAGGCATCTTTCGAATCTCCAAATACTATATTTGTCGAAACTATCTCAGATACTTATCAAGAAGTATTAAATTTGGGAACTGCTGAAGCGGGATTAATTTTAGAAATTGAATTTCAGTCTGAGTGCACAAACTTTACCATTTCTGATTCTCGTGGAAATACGATGGTTATTAATCATGATTTCTTTGAATTGGATATTTTAAACATAGATACTCGTCCTGGAAATCGGTCAATAACATTACAAAGAGATAATACGATTGAAAGTATTATTTACTCTTTAAGTATGCAATCTGAGTGGTTATGGTTATATGGTGGTTTGAATGTAATTACAACTCCAAACACCGAGTTTGCATGGAGGACTTTGTCCTATATTCCTCAATATTGGGGGATTTAATTATGGATGTATTACCTTTAGACAAATCAACATATTATCCAACAATGCTATTTGAAGATTATAGTTCATTGATTTGGACAGAACGATTTAATACGTCTGGTGAGTTTCAACTAACATCATCTAATATCCAAAAAACAATTGAGACTTTTCCTTTAGGTTCTTTAGTGTCATTACGTGACACAACCGAAGTCATGATGGTTGAAACTCATAGCATCGAGCCTAATAACTCAGATGGAACGCCTCAGATTACTATATCTGGTAGATCGCTAGATTCTTTTCTTGAAAACAGAATTCTTTTACCCATTATTTATGGTGAAAGTTGGGAAACATTACAAGAATATACGCCCCAAGAAATGATTTGCCTTTTGTTGTGGAATGCTTTAGTCAATGACACGGGAGAAGATCCAACTAAACCTTCTGGTGTAGGAACTTTGTTATTTGATTATTTAGCTGTTGTTCCTAATTTAGTTGTATCTTTAGATTTAAATAGTTTGGATGAAAAGCCGCTTAAACACAAATGGTCTTTAAGTTCTGGTGATGTGAGTACTACACTTTTAGATATTCAATCGGCGTATTCGATTGGTGTTAGATCTATAAGACCCACACAAGAGTCTTCGGCGTATTCCCGTGTTTCCTTTCTGGTTAGCTCAAACCGAAACATTCGTGGTAAGATGAGTCTTGAGTTTATAGAAAGTGATCCTACAAATCTTCGTTTTGATGTTTATAAAGGCATAAATCGAACAATTCATCAAAATACTGTTACACCGGTTATATTTCATGAGTCCACAGGGCATTTAATAAATCCAAAATACCTTAGGTCTATTAGGGATTATAAAAATAATGCTGTAGTATTAAATTCTAAAGAACTCAATGCTTTTCCTCCTGAATCGATCACAAGCCCAAGTACTTGGAACTCTAACACCAAATACTACGAGAGTGATGAGGTTTTCTTTAATGGAAGTTTTTGGACAGCTATTAAAGAACCTGATATTGGTGAAGAACCAGGAGTAGAAATTTCTGGAAAAGTAAACCCATGGGCAGTATTTAATCCTTATTACTATTTAGGTGTAAATAGTATCAATGCATTAAGTGCTCTTGGTGAGACTGAAATTTACAGACGGAAAATTGTATCTATGGCTGATAGTGAAATTTCACCGTATAGTCCATATAAATACGGGCAAGATTATTTTCTTGGAGATGTGATTACGTTTTCTGGGAGCTATGCTTCTGAAACATCGATGTTTATTAATGAGATAGTTCGAACCGATAACGAAGAGGGCGAATCTATTTCTCCTGGTATAATTCATTATTCAGATATTTCGGAATCTGGTTCTTCTTTATATTTTGGTAACGAAACATCAGAATCAGGTATTGATGCAATTGGGTTTGATCGCAGAATTACTTTTATTGATGCAGGAACTGTTGGGTTTGATGATCCTGAAATTACTCCAACATAACGAAAGGTTTTTAGGTGAAACAAGTTAAGACACTTTTTATGAGTTTTGCGCCAGTAGTCGTTTCAATTATTTTATGGGTTTCATATAGTCTTTATAATGAAATTCTTATTCTTACGACTGCGATTATCATGTCTTCGTACGCAATTGTGTTATATTTGAGCACAACTAAGAAAAGATTTGACGGAGTCATTGAGATTACTGAAACTGAAGAAGGCGGAAAGTCATTTCAGTTGATTATTAACAAAGATCCTGAAACTTTTCAAGATCAAGATCAGGTTGTTTTCCATTTCAAGAACGTCTCATAAATTCGCAGGCTAATCTTAGCTTATAATGAGACCTCTACGAAAGGAAAAGAATGCTGTTTAAAAAGCAGAAGAACCCATCAGGCTTGGATTCTGCAATCTCTGATGTCCTCAGTGATATGAAAGGATTCACATCTGATGCCGCTGAGTATTCAAAAATGGTTGATCAGCTCGTCAAGCTCCATTCCTTGAAAGAATGTGAAAAACCTCAAGGATTCAGCAAAGACACGCTGGTGATCGTCGCTGGAAACCTGATTGGTATCGTAATGATCCTGTCTTACGAGAAGACAAACGTGATTACGACCAGAGCCCTTCAGTTCATGCTGAAAAAAGGCACTTTCTAACCGTAAATCTCAGAAAACACAGAAGTTGTGTGAGAATTAATAACTCTTACATAGCTTCTGTGTTTTCTGAGATCATCGGATATGAATTTTGCAAAAAATCCCGGGGGGATATTCCACAAAACTCGCAGGTTTTACACAGCATATAATGAGACCTATGAAAGGAATATCATGTCCGAAAACAAGGAAAAGAACACCAACTCGTTCGCAAAAGAGATGGCTACCCAAGCCGTATCGGCCGCTGTTGTCAGCGCCGCCGCCACTTTGGGTACCTATGCTGCTTTCGCCGCAGTTGGTTGGTACATCCAGAAGAAGAACGACAAGTCCAACAACTAGATCCCCAAGCTATAACCCCTTAAACAAGGGTTATAGTTTTTTCTCGTATATTTTACATAGGCTATAATGAGACCTATGAAAGGAATATCATGTCCGAACTTTCGCTTGAACAGAAAGCTACGTGTATCACAGCTGGTTTAGCCCTTGGCGTAACCATATTTTGGATTCACAAAGCTACCGACAAGCTTTACGACAAAATGACCCAACACTAGACTTAAAAGCAAGAGTCCTTTAAACAAGGACTTTTGTTTTCGCATATTTATCATAGGTTATAATGAGACCCCTATGAAAGGAAATACCATGAACAAGACTATTGGTTATTTCGCTATTGGAGCAATCGTCATCGACTTGGTTGCTGTTGCGTATGGTGCATACTACGTGCACAAGACAAAGCAGGAACTCGAGAACGAGATCGAAGCTGCCAAAGCTGAAACGAACAAGACCGTCCAGAAGATTGGTAAAGCTTTAAGTAGCTTTGAGGTCTAAAAGCTAAGAGCCCCTAACAAGGGCTTTTAGTTTTTCGTATATTAATCATAGGTTATAATGGAGAACAGGTCTACATGCGTTGTATGCGTGTGGATAGTTAGCTAACGCGGCTCCTATATTTTTTCTCGTATATTAATCATAGGTTATAATGAGACCTATGAAAGGAGACCTCATGAAGAACAACCGATTCATCCAAAACCTAAAGTACCAAGCTGAAGAGAACCCGCTCGCTGCAATTGCCATTTGCACAGCAGCCGCTGCAATGCTGCTGAAGCTCATGCAAGCCAGCACCGAGTACAACAACTCCAAAACTTGGGAAAAGGAAGTTGAACGTCGTCGATTGAAAGACCTCTAAGATCCCAAAGCTATAACCCCTTAAACAAGGGTTATAGTTTTCGCATATTCTACACGGGGTATAATGAGACCCTGAAAGGAGGAAACTAATGTCGAACGAAAACACTCCTAAGATCAACTCTGGTGACACAATCGAGGTTGCTGGACAGCAGTTTGAAGTGAAAGCTTTGAACTTCTCCCACAAAGACCCCGTGCTGATCATCGAAGCGCATCTAGTTGATTACGTTGAAGACGATCGCTAGTCACGACTTTCGAGTCCAAGACTCATACTCAATTAACTTTGGGTATGAGTTTTTATTTTCGCAAGAAAAACAAGCCCTATAATGAGAAGAAGGTTTAGTCCATAGAATTCGATAGGCTCGAAAGAGCACAGATTTTCTAACCCTGCCTATAAACAATATAGTCTTCTCCTAATTTTTTGTCCTCGCACAAAAAACATGCCCTATGATGAGAAGAAGGTAAGACACTAATGTGTAGGTGAAAGACCTACCTACCTGGCGCAGGAGCAAAACTGCACAATTACGATTTTAGTTGGGTCGTAAGCCCTAGCTTCTCTTTTTATTTTTGCACTCGCAAGAATTACATACCCTATAATGAGAAGAAGGACCCCCTATGTAGTTTCGATTACTACACTTCTCCTTTTTTTTAACCAAAGGATTAAATTATGTTGACAGAGACCCAACGTGTAAATCTTCAATGGTTTTTAATTTTCGTTATTGTTGCGTGTGTTCTAAGATTATCTTGGATCTTCACAAACTATATTTTAGACCGTCGTAGATACAAGCAGTATGCAGACGAGCACTTTGAAAAAGTTGAGGAGTATTGGCATGGATTTTAGTACTATTGTTACTAAGACATCACAAATTTTATCGGACAATGCTCCGACTATTCTATCAGGTATTGCTGCGACTACAACAGTTGCTACAGCAATCTTTTCTGCTCAAGGAAGTTTTAAAGCAGCAAAGCTTTTAGCTTCAGAAAAGCGTCGTCGTGAATTGGAAACAGTAAAACCAGAACCCTTAACCACTAAGGAGAAAATTGAACTGGTCTGGCCCTGCTATGTTCCTGCTGCTACTACAGGCGTTGTCTCTGTTACGTGCATTATTCTTGCTAATCGCATTGGTTCTCGACGCGCTGCTGCAATGGCTGCAGCGTATGCTATGTCTCGAGATGCTTTTGCTGAGTACAAGGACAAAGTAGTAGAAAAGCTTGGGGAACGAAAAGAATCAAAACTCAGAGATGAGTTAGCCGAAGATCAAATTCGGAGAAACCCAAATACTCGTGAAATCATCATTTCTGGACCAAATGAAGTGATGTGTTACGACTCAATCACAGGGCGATATTTCAAAAGTAATGTTGAATCTCTTCGAAAAGCCGAGAACGACATTAATCGAGAGATCAATCAAGGAGTTTATGCCTCTTTGTCTGACTTTTATAGTCTTGTAGGGTTACCACGAACACCATATTCTGATGAAGTAGGCTGGAATCATAATTACGTGTTTGAGTTGCAGTTCTCAACAGTATTATCAGAAGATGGTACACCCTGTATTTCTATCAATTACGAACCATATCCTATTCGTGACTTCTACTAATCGCAGAAAAAACAAGCCCTATAATGAGAACCCATCTCAGGAAAGGAAAGAACAAATGACCGAGACCCAGACGCCCGACGTCGAAGAGACCGTCATCGAGCTCGTCCCCGCCCCGAAGAAGCACTTCCCCACGAAGCTCGTCATCTCCCTGGCCGCTGCTACCGCAGCTGTCGTGGTTGGTGGCTGGCTCCTGTCGAAGAGCAACTCCGAGGAGGACGAAGAGACCGAGACGACCATCTTCGACTCGACCGAAGATGTCAAGGAAGAGAACCCCGACCTCTGACCCTCAAAGCCATAGCACCCCAACAGGTGTTATGGTTTTATTTTTTTGAGAGAAATTTTATGACTCCTGATCAATTTAATGATATTCTACAAGCTCAACTTTGGACCTGTCAAGAAGTTTTGACTGGAAAAGCTGAGGAATATGCGTCTTCTTATGACAGATTGCATAATTTTAAGCTTGCTGCGGCTTTGACTGATCAAACGCCGGCTCAGGCACTTGCTGGAATGATGGCTAAACACACCATTTCTATTTATGACATGATTGGTTCTGGTCTTGAGTACCCACAAGCACTTTGGGATGAAAAGATTACAGATCATATGAATTACCTTATTTTGCTTAAAGCTATTGTAGCCGAAAAAGATATTAGGATACGTGCTGCACTAGATCACTCTGATGAGGAAGATGAAAATGAATGATATGACACGACGCATCGTCGTTGGTTCTTTATTTGCTGCTGGAGCGATTGTATTATCCACTTACGCTCTGTTAGTTGATGACTATCTCACAAAGAAAGATGTGTGACAAATGCTTAAGAAAAGCATTACTTACAAAAACTTCGATGACGAAACTGTTACCGAAGAATTTTATTTCAACATGACCAAGGCTGAGCTTGTAGAGCTTGAGCTTAGCGAGCAAAGTGGTCTGTCTGACACACTCAAAGCTATCATCGATGCCAAAGATGGTTCTAAAATCATTGAATATTTCAAGAAAATCATCTTATTGGCCTATGGTGAGCGCAGTGAAGATGGTCGACGATTCATCAAATCACCTGAGTTAGCAGCTTCTTTCTCTCATACTGAGGCATATTCTCAGTTATTCATGGAACTGGCTACGGACGCAAACGCTGCTACTGCATTTATCAGTGGTATTATGCCTTCAGACTTAGCTGAAGAAATTGCTGCTCTTCCAGACACAGTAACTGAAGTACACACAACACCTATTCCAGACGCAGTTGACAACAAAGATATTTCAGAAATGAGTGCCGAAGAGCTTCGTGCACTGTTAATTGAAAGGAACAAATAAAATGAAGATTGATCTGCGGTCCCCAGCTGTTCAGATGGCTCTTGGTGTTGTTGGTGGAGCTTTCATCGGGTTCGTTTTTGGGGCTTTTGAGCCTCGTCCATCCAAGGGTAAGTAGCAAATGCAAGCGGGGAGTCGGCAAGGATTCCTTTCCATGGGTCTCCAATCCTATTCCGGCTGCCTGACTTTAAACAACAACCGTGACCAGCAAAAATTGTGCCCCCCGCATTCGCAAACGAATCAAACCCTATAATGAGAACCCCTCAATGGAAAGGAAAACCCAAATGAAACTCCAGACAACCAAAATGATCACGCGAGTGATCGTTGGTTTTGGCGCTACGTCAATCACCAACCAGATCGTCCGCAACAACGTTGTGCCCGGATCGCTGTTCCAAAAGATCACGGTCACGGCTGCAATGATTGCTGCTGGCGCACTGCTGGGTGAGACCCTCGGCACCTACACCGACGACAAGATCGATGAGATCGTTGAGCTCGTCGAGGATTCAAAGAACGTTACACCCCTGCCCGTTTAGACCCTCAAGCTATAAGACCCTAACAAGGTCTTATAGTTTTCTTTTAGGAGCAAATAAATGGAAGCTTTCCCAGCGAATAGCCGTAAGGTAAAAGCGCCGGTCTCAAAACGAGAAGAGAAGCCAAAAATTGAAAAAGTTATTGAAGGTGAAGTTGTTCGGAGAAAGAAGCCGCTCGGGAAGCGAATTGCAGAAACCTTTGGGGCTACTGACATGAAGAGTGTCGGTGGTTTTGTTTTGATTGATGTTCTTGTTCCTGCAGCTAAAGATATGGTTGCCGACGCTATTTCACAAGGCATTGAGCGCATGTTGTTTGGAGAAGTTCGTAGTACGAGTCGTAGGCCACATAAACAGTACAGCAACAACGGATATGTGAGCTATAATCGCTATAATTCTCAATCACAACAAAAACAATCTGGTCCTAGTCGTCGAGCCCGAGCTTCGCATGACTTTGATGAGATTATTTTAGAGACCCGAGTTGAAGCCGAAGAAGTCATTGATCGTCTTTTTGACTTGATCAGTAAATACGAAGCAGCAACTGTAGCTGATTTGTACGAACTGGTAGGTGTTCAAGGATCATACACTGATGATAAATGGGGATGGGTCGATATTCGAGGAGCTGGTATTACTCGAATTCGCAATGGATATTTGCTAGACCTTCCCCGCCCCGAACCTCTTGACTAATAAGGAGTAATAATGCACCCTGCTATTCTAAAAGTTGTTCCTGCTAAGTTGACAGTCGCTGCAGGACAAGCCACGCTTCAACTGAGCAAACAGTCTCCTCATATTCTGTTTGGTGCAGGTATTGTTGGCTTTGGCGCTACCATTTATCTGGCTTCGAAAGCTGTTTTGAAGCTAGACCGACATGTTGATGTTTTCCAGGAGAATTTGGAGACAGTCAAAGAGCTTTACGATTCGGCCAAAGACAGCGAAGAGGGTCGGGCTTCGTATCCTAAATCAGAGTATCGTAAGGATTTGGCATATCTTTATGCTAATAGCATCTACGATATTACTAAGATGTATGCTCCGACGGTTATTGTTGGGACTTTGACAATTGTTTGTCTGACGAAGTCTCACACTATTCTCTCCAACCGTAACACTGCTCTCATGGCTGCATATTCTGTCCTTGAGCGGAGCTACAACGCATATCGCAAGCGGGTTATTGACGAGTTTGGTGAGGATAAGGATCGAGAATTCCGCTATCCAACCAAAGAAATCAGGACGCTCAGTCTTGACGAGAAAGGTAAGGCTGTTGAGAAAGTAGAAACCAAAACTCTACTCGATCAATACTCGACTTATGCTCGCTTCTTTGATGAGATGTGTCCTGATTGGAATCGAAATCCTGAGTACAATCTCATATTTCTTAGGGCGCAGCAGAACTGGGCTAATGATTTACTTCGAGCTCGAGGACATGTGTTCTTGAATGAGGTTTACGATATGTTAGGTATTCCTCGAACTAAAGCCGGCGCTGTCGTTGGATGGGTTATTGGACACGAAGGCGACAACTATATTGATTTTGGGTTGTTTGATGGTGAAAATTCAGCAGCTCGTGACTTCGTCAATGGTCGAGAACGATCTATTCTTCTTGACTTCAATGTTGATGGGGTAATCTACGACAAAATTGGGAGTTGACATGGTTAATTCTTATATTATTGTTGGAGTTACGGCTGGCA
>Ga0209604_1001531_pt1 | contig 18615 bp, 16 predicted proteins | sample AD_UKC097_MetaG_FD_184405 | JGI IMG/M metagenome (GOLD analysis project Ga0209604, IMG submission 184405) | Active sludge microbial communities of municipal wastewater-treating anaerobic digesters from USA - AD_UKC097_MetaG (SPAdes) (version 2) | ecosystem: Engineered > Bioreactor > Anaerobic >... | reverse complement strand
TTTGATATACCTCGCGCGAAAAAAGATAAAAAGCTTCCGGTAGTTCTCAGTAAAGAGGAAGTAAAAAGACTGATAGATACGGCGCATAATGATAAACACAGGTTGATTCTTTCAATAGCGTATTCTGCCGGGCTTCGTGTAAGTGAAATTGTGAATTTTAAAATTTCAGATATTGATTTTGACAGAAAAATTATAAACATCAAAGCTGCAAAAGGTAAAAAAGACAGAACGTCACTTCTTTCAGAAAAGATTCAAAAACAGATTTTAATGTATCTTAAAACTTATAAACCTGATGTGTGGTTGTTTGAAGGTGCTGAAAAAAAGAATAAAATAACAGTTCGCACTGTACAAAAAATATTTGAGCATTCATTGAATGAATGCGGAATTAAGAAATCAGCTGGAATACACAGTCTAAGGCATAGTTTTGCTACACATTTGCTTGAAGCTGGAACTGATTTGAGAATAATTCAGGAATTATTAGGCCACGCATCAAGCAAAACGACTGAAATATATACGCATGTAAGCACGCGGATAATACAAAATGTCCGGAGTCCGCTTGATGATTTATGAGTTTCGTATATTATGCTTGATAGTAATGTTTTATGCAGGGCATATATTCCGACAAATAGGGATTTAATATGCCGGGCATATATATTTAGTTAAGCGAAAGACTTTGCCCCCTCTTCTGTTTTGGGGACCGGCCATCCGTGGCCGGCTTTGTGGAAAAATATATTGATCTTAATAAAGATCAATAATATATAATGCAGTAATATTGGAGGCTTGAAAGTGTATACTTTCGATGAATCAAAAAAATATATATCTGAATTAGTTGATCACTTTGAAAAGAATATTGAAATCATTAAGAAAGGTGATTCTTATAAAGAAGCAAATGTCGAAGATGAATTTATAAAGCCTTTATTTAAATATCTTAATTGGAATATTTCAAACGAAGGAATTAGTAATTTAGCTGACAGAGAATTTATTGTGCAAGCGAAAGGAAAATTTGGAAAAGAGCCCGACTACTTATTACAGATAGATTCTAAACCTTGCTTTTATATGGAAGCAAAGCATCCCAAATACGATTTATTTAAAGAAATTAAATATATCTGGCAAGCATATTCATATGCTTACTCAACACAATCATCATCTGATAGAAAAAAAGTTGATTTTGCTGTTTTAACTGATTTTGAAGAATTTAGATTATTCGACTGCACATTTAAAACTGAACCCAAAACAGTAAATAACTTTGTTGTTATTGATTGGAAATACTCTGATTTTAAAGATAATTTCAATAATTTATGGGATTTGTTTGAACGTAATAATGTTAAAAATGGAAGTTTAAAAAGCCTTTATATCGATGAAAAAAGAATAAAACAAAATAGAATACCGCCTGATATTGCATTTCTTTCTGACTTAGATGATGAAAAAAATGGCTGGAGAATTCAACTTGCAAGAGATATTAAGAAATTTAATCCGGAATTTTCTTCCGATTTCATTACCACAGCAGTTCAACTTGTATTAGATAGATTAGTATTTATAAAGGTTCTATCTGATAAAGAAATCGAAGATGATTTTTTAACTCAAATAATTAGTGCCGTTGATAAAGCGTCTTTAAAATCTGATGAAAATATTTTGAATGAATCATTTAAAGAAATATTCGATAAAATGAATAAAACTTACAATGGAAGTGTTTTTGAAAAAAGAACTGAACTTGATCTCGTTAAACTAAGCAATAAAACTCTTCATAATATTTTAAAATCATTACAACCCGAAAACTCTCGCTATAATTTTAAAGTTATACCTGTCGAAATTTTAGGAACAATATATGAACAATTTTTAGGCAAAATTGTTATTACAACAGACAAACAAGTTAAAATTGTTGAAAAACCTGATATTAAAAAAGCAGGTGGAGTATACTACACTCCTCAATATATCGTTGATTATATTGTAGATAATACTGTCGGTAAAAAACTATCTCAATGTAAAACTTTATCTGATTTATTAAATTTAAAAATTTGTGACCCAGCATGTGGTTCAGGTTCATTCTTATTAGGCGCTTATGATAAATTACTCACCTGGACTCTTGAGTTTTATAATAAAAAAAATAAAAAGAATCAATTAACTCAAAAAGAAAAGGAAAATATATATATTGGATCGAGTGGTGAAATTAGATTAACCTCAAAAATTAAGAGAGAAATTTTAAAAAGTTGTATTTATGGCGTTGACATAGACAATCAAGCTATTGAGGTAACAAAATTTAGTTTATCTTTAAAAGCTTTAGAAGACGCAACGCATGATGAGTTATATAATGAGTTAACATTATTTCATGAATCTGTTCTTCCAGATCTTTATTATAATATTGTTTGTGGCAACTCAGTAGTCGGTACAGAAATATACACTTTATACAAAAACTTGAATGAAGAAGAGCAAAATAAAATAAATCCTTTTGACTGGGATAGTAAAGGTACATGGAATAATTCACTAAATAAATTTATCGGCAAGGGCTTTCCTGAAATTATAAAAAATGGAGGATTTGACATAATTATAGGGAATCCACCTTACCGAAGAGAAAAAGATTTTAAGGAATTACTAGATCAAATTCAACCATCAAATCTTGGTAAAATATTTCGAGCGCCCAGAATGGATTTATGGTATTATTTTGTGCACAGAGGTATTGAAATCTTAAAAACAGATGGACTCTTTTCATTTATTGTTAATTCATATTGGTTAAATAGTACAGGTTCAGAAAAGTTAATAAATGACATTAAAACTAAAACTTCAATAGAAGAAATATTCTTTTTTCATAATCTGAAAATATTTAAAAATGTTTCTGGTCAACATTTGATATTTCGACTCAATAAGAATCATTTAATTGATGAAACTATTATAAAATATGTTTCATCCGATCAAGAATTAAGCGCGAAAGATTTTATCCAAAATCCAGAAAGTCTAAAAATTTATAAAAAATCTCATAATAATATATTCCATGGAGACAAGATTGACATTGAAGCAGAATCCAATATTCTTTCATTAATCGAAAATAATTTATCATTAGATAAATATGGTATTATAAGACAAGGAATTGCAGAAAACCCAGCTAATATAAATAAAAAAACAAATGAAAAATATAAAAATAAATATCAAACAGGCGAAGGTGTGTTTACACTAACTGATAAAGAATTAAAAGATTTATCACTATCAAAAGAAGAAATGAAACTTATACGTCCATATCATGATTTATGCGATATTGGACGTTATATTATAAAAGATAAACCATCCTTAAATCTTATTTATTCAACAAAAACTACATGCCCTAATATTAATATATATGATAATCTAAAAAATCATTTAAAAAGATTTAAAGTTATCATGGATCAAAGACGTGAGACTCAGAAGGGTTCTATAGGCTGGTGGCATCTCCATTGGCCTAGAGATGAAAATATTTGGCTATCACCAAAAGTTTTATCCATACAAATGGGCCGTAGACCTTCATTTGTTACTTCTTTAAATCCAACATATGTATCATTCAGCGTTAATGTTTTTGTTCCTTATGAAAACAACAAGGAGAATATTGAATATTTCAATGCTGTATTAAATTCAAAATTATTGTGGTACTGGTTTTCCCATAAAGCAAAAAAACGTGGCGTCGGTTTAGAAATAAATGGAAATGTTTTATCAAATGCTCCAATAAAAAAAATAGATTTTTCAAATAATAATGAAACAAGATTACATAATGAACTTGTTGATTTATCAATTAATTTAAAAGCAGAATACACGAATCAGAGCATTAATAATTCACAAGAAAATGAAGTCGTGTTCAGAAAAATAAATCATCTTGAAAATCAAATAGATAAAAACGTTTATGAATTATATCAAATACCTAAGGAAGAGATTGAAAATATTGAGAAATCATTGTTTTAGCTTCGGCCATCCGTGGCCTTCGCAACTGGTTGCTGCGAATGGGGGGCAAAGTCCATCGCTTAACTGAGAGTTGACGCTGTGCTCCTCGCTCACGGTGTTCGCTGCGGTGCTCGGCCTTCGGCACATTGCGGCGATACGGCCCGCCGCAACGTCGTCAACTCTCGTACGTTAGCTGCCATTGCGTTTTCCTAATTAATAAATGTGCTCAAAATGCAAAAAACTCAAGTGCCTACCAGCAAAAAGTAATTCAAAATGAATGGCCAATTGGAGAATAAACATATACTTGAGAATATACTTGACAGTTGAGAAATATTGAGTATAATTTTACCTCCTAGGAGGATAATCATGCCGCAAATTTCATTATATATCGATAGTGATACCTTAAAAAAAGTCGAAAAAGCCGCTACCAGGGAACACTTATCTATCTCGAAATGGGTTGGTAATAAAATAAAAAGTGCAATAACAGATGAGTATCCTAATGGTTATTTTGACCTATTTGGTGCTATGAATGACAAGTCATTTAAAATTGATGAGCTTTCATTTATTCAAGATAGTAAAAGAGAGATGCTGTAATGTATTATCTTGATACCAATATTTGTGTCTATTTTCTAAAGGGAAAATATCCTCAAGTAATGGAAAAGATTAAAAAAATAAATCCGATAGAAATTAAAATTGCATCGATAGTTAAGGCTGAATTGCTTTATGGAGCAGAAAAAAGTCAAAATAAAGAAACGAACAAGAACTTAATAATTAAATTCTTAGAACCATTTGAAATCAAAGATTTTGATGATAAATGTACTATAGAATATTCAAAAATAAGATCTGCTCTTGAATTAAAAGGAACTACAATTGGACCTAACGACTATATTATAGCTTCAACAGTATTATCAAATGATGGAATATTAATTACAAATAATGTTGATGAATTTAAACGGATTAAGAATTTAAGAATCGAAAACTGGACAAAATAACCCAAAAACAGAAAACTTAGTGTTGACGTTTCCTTTCTTAGCGGCAGCTTCTTATTGCTTCCTTGCAGTTTAAATTTCATTTGCCTTCTTTATACTCTTGGTTTCTTTGTCAAATATGCGCTCTGGCGTAGGATCTGTTTGGAGTATGTCAAAATGAAAATAACAGTTTTTAACGGAAGTCCGCGTGCAGAGAAGGGAAATACTCATTTTATGGTTAAAGCTTTTCTTGAGGGTGCAGAGAAAGCCGGGGCTGTTACAAATAATGTCTTTCTGTCAAAAAAGAAAATAAATCCGTGCATGGGCTGTTTTACCTGCTGGCTTAAAACTCCAGGGATATGCGTATTCAAAGACGACATGCCGGCGCTTCTTTCCGAAGTTCTTACATCTGATATAATAGTCTTTGCGTTTCCTCTCTATGTTGATAATGTAAGCGGGCAGATGAAGATTTTCATGGACAGGCTGATGACGCTTGCCGATCCGCGTATAACGAAAGACGAAAATGGGGAGTCTCGTCATCAGAAGCGGTACGATCAGCCGTCACCGGGTGTTGTAGTAATTTCAAACTGCGGTTTCCCCGAATATTCTCATTTTCAGGTTGTCAGCCTGCTTTTTAAGCGTTTCGCGCGCAATCTTCATTCTAAGGTGCTCGGCGAAATTTATAGAACAGAAGGGGAGCTTCTTTGTCACAAAAGGCTTCTTCTTAAACCTGTTCAGTTCTCGTACAAAAAACTTATGAATAAATGCGGAGAAGAAATTGTTAAGAATAATAAATTGTCGCAGAAAATTATAACAGCGCTACAGAAACAGCTTGTTCCAAAGGATTTCTATGTAAAAGAAGCGAATAAATATATTCAGAAAAGAATAAATGAAATTCAATCTAAATAATGGAAGCAGTGTTAGTTTGTCTTTCTTCCGTATTTTAAATAGAAACGCAAAGTTTGAAAAAAGATGAGACTTGCAAAAAGAGTACTGTAAGTAATCAAAGCAATCCTAAAATCAGCAAGAAAAAGAGATACAATTACCACGAAATCTCTGGTGTCCACCATTCCAAAACTGTATTTTTTGCTGAAAACTATTTCAGGCTTTCTCTTTACACTTATAAATAATTTTTTAGTATCACTGATGTAGCCGCTCATTACATTTGAAAAAATGGAAAGTAAACCAAACAGAAGATATATTTCTTCATTATATTTTTTCCAGGCAAGGTATCCGAGTATGGCAAAAATAAAAAATTCTTTCAGTCTGTCTAAAAAACTGTCAAACCATCCGCCGAAAGGAGTTCCTCCATTGACATAACGAGCCAGATCTCCGTCTGCTGCATCAAATATAGCCCCAAGCCACCAAAGAGCTATTGAAAGAAACAAGTAATAAGGAATCTCAGGAAAAAAAAGAACAGTTCCACCGGCTATGCAGAAAACAAAAGATAAAAAACTGACAAAATTTGGAGATAAATGCAATTTATAACTTAATGCGGCTAATAAATGACTGACAGGTCTCGTCATAAACGAACCGAAAATTCCATCAGGATATTTCTGTAGCAATTTAATTTCTCGGCAAATACCGTTTTTCTTCATTTTTCTTTCAGCTCTTCAGAATTAATAATCAAACCAACATTTAGCAAAAAGAGGGTTATATGTCAAACTTAATATGCTGTATTATGGTTACACTTTAGTGAATTTAGTGTTTATAAAGATATGTTAAATAAAAGTATCGTAGTTTTGGAAAGCAAAAAAAAGATACTTTTATAGAAAATCAGAAGTTTCGCTAAATAATGATAACTTATCCAAAACCGCTTCTTTGGAAGAATTTGCGTAGCAGTAAAGGCAGAAATGCGGGCAGGAATCATAAGCGCCGATATCGCGGCTTACAACACATCCGCAGTTTTTTCTTTGTCCCCGGTCTTTGAGATAATAATCATCACGGAAAAGAGAAGGACGGAGAAATCGGTGCAATTGTTCATCATCTGAAATTTTTAAAAGCAGTTCGTCATCAACGCATCTGTTCGGAATAATTCCGCAAGATGAATAATCTATTGAATCGGCACATGAAGCGATTTGAAAATAAGGATTTAATTTCTTTAGCTCAGAAATTGCAGCAGAAAGCTTTTTTACAAAACTAATTTTATCATCAGCAGAAGCCTGATAATCTTCGGGAGACTTAGAAAATAAATCTTTTCTTGAATTGAATGCCCGTCTGACTTTACGGTATGATTCTATCTCAGCGAAGCTGAAAAGAAGCTTGTTGGTAAACGGAAAAATATTCTTTGCGATTTTCATTATACGTTCGAGAAGTTCTTCGTATGAAGTAATATCTGTTTTAATAAGAGGATCAAAACGCCAGATGACTTTTTCCTTTCCGATTTTTTCTGACAATCGCTGAAAGATTTCAATACGCTCATTAAGTTGTGGAATACCCGGTTCTAGGTTTTCAATTTCATAATCATTGAGAGTAAACTGGAAATAATACGAAATATTCTGTCTGTCGAAAAAATCAAGTTTATCAATCAGCGGTTTCGGATTCTTGCTCCAGAAGACGATTGCTTTAACCTTTTCGAGAGATATATATGATATCCTTGAGCGGTCATAAGGATTTATTTTTACGACATATCCATTCTCAAATCTTTTGATGAGCCAGTCAGAATAAAATGCCGGAATATCCGTTGCACGGCTTGCCGAGATTATATACGGAGCGGTTATTTCTCCGAATTGAGGGTGAATTATTTTGGGAAATTCCGCTTTATTTCGGTTCATCCTTTTTGTTGCTCTGGTCTGCAGACTTTATTCTGTTTAGGTTTTTTATAGCCATTTCATTTCCCTGTTTTGCTGCAAGAGAATATAATTCAATTGCTTTATAAATATTTATTTCAACTCCTTCTCCATTTTCATAGCATAATGCTAGATTGTTTTGTGCATTATCATAACCTTGATTAGCAGAAAGAGTAAAGAGTTCAACGGCTTTTGAAGTATTTTTTGGAACTCCTTCTCCTTTCTGATATAATATTGCTAGATTATATTGAGCTAAGTTGTCACCCTGTTTTGCAGATAAAATATAGAGTTCGATAGCTTTTGATATATTTTTTTCAACACCATTTCCTTTCATATAGCATAAAGCTAGATTATATTGAGCGGAAGCATTTCCTTGATTTGCAGATTGAGAATATAACCCAATAGCTTTGTGAATATTTTGCTTAACATCTTTTCCATTATGATAGATTAGAGCTAGATTGTATTGTGCCCGATCATCTCCTTGATCCGCAGATAGAGTAAAAAATTTGATTGCATTTGCAATGTCTTTTTTGAATCCTATTCCGTGATAATAGCAAATTGCAACATTAAATTGAGCGACAGAATCTCCTTGTTCTGCAGATAAAGTATATAGTTCAACGGCTTTATTTATGTTCTTTTCTATGAAATCTCCATAATAATAGTGTTGGGCTAGAAAGAATTGTGCAGAAGAATTCCCTTGGTTAGCAGATAAAGTATATAGATCAATAGCTTTTTTTATATTTTTTGTTACCCCTTTGCCATTTTCATAACATAATGCAAGAAGATATTGTGCTTTAGCATTGCCTTGATTTGCAGATAAAGTATATAATTCAACAGCTTTAGCTAGATCTTTCTCAACTCCATCCCCATTTGCATAACATATCGCAAGATCACATTGCGCTTCTGCTAAATTCTGATTTGCAGAAAGAGTCAGGAGTTCAACTGCTTTATGTAAATCTATTTTAACACCTTTTCCCGTACGGTACAAGATTGCTAGATTATATCTACTGATTGAATTTCCATATTCAGCTGATCTGGAGAATAGATTTATTGAAGCAGTTAAATTTTTCTTAATATGCTCGCCTTTTAAATATTCATCTCCTAAAACAGCAATTGCAGGAGAGTATTCTTTTCTAACAGAATATTCTAAGTAATTTACATATTGTTTCTTGTCCGGTACAGTTCCAATACCGTTTCTGTAACAAACAGCCGTGATATATTGATAACAGGGATTTCTTCTATCTGCTATTTTTTTGATTTCATTAAAAACATTTTTCAATTCTTCGTCTGTAGCTGTAGTCTTTTTGCCGCTGATGAGAAAAAATATAATTGCTGCAGGATTATTTTTCAATTCTGGTTTATTCAATATTCCGTGAGCTTTATTTATATCAATAACATCGCCGTTTGAACCTGTCATATATCTTGAAGCCAGTTCAAGCTGTGCATTATCTTCCGTATATTTTGAAAGTTCTTCGGTTGAAAGTTTCCAATACTCAATCGGCAAATTCTGAGAATGCAAATAGGAGAAAAAAACCAATGCTATAAGAAAAGATATTCTTTTTATGATCATAGTATCCCCGGATCAAAATTTGTAATGAATGTATAATATGTAACAATAAAAAGTGTGTATAGCAAAAAAAGGGGATAGAAAAAGGGTTTTAAATTGGATTATGCCCAAAATTAGAACAATTGAATAGTTTGATTTAAAAAGAAACGCTTTACAAATGCGGATTTGATTTTAGAATTAGAGAAAATACGATTTATCGCATTACACAAGGATTTTATGAAATTTACCGAATTTAATTTTCACCCCGATATTCAGAAAGGAATTGATTCAGCGGGTTTTTCAGAAGCTACGCCGGTTCAGGAACAGACATTCAAGCATACTCTCGCAGCAAAGGATATACTCGCCCAGTCACAGACAGGAACCGGAAAAACAGCTGCATTTTTACTTTCGATTTTTCAGCTTTTTATGACAGATAAGATCAAAAGAAAAAAGGCTCTCATTCTTGTTCCGACACGCGAATTGGCAGTTCAGATTGAGGAAGAAGCAAAACTTCTTGGTAAATATCTGCCGTACAAGATCGGAAGCTTTTACGGCGGAGTAGGCTATGCGAAACAGGAAATGCTTCTTCAGGACGGAGTTGATTTTTGTATAGCTACTCCAGGCAGACTCATTGATTTCTTAAAAAGCAAAAAGCTCTCTCTTTCGGAATTCGGTGCGGCGATTGTTGATGAAGCAGACCGCATGTTTGACATGGGTTTTATTCCGGACATCCGTTTTATTCTAAAAAAGATGCCTCCTGCCGGAGAAAGAATCACAATGCTTTTCAGTGCGACACTGAGCTCAAAAGTCCGTTCGCTCGCCTGGGAATATATGTCTTCTCCCGCGGAAATAGAAATATCTCCGGAATCGGTTACCGTTGATGCGATAGAACAGACGCTTTATCACGTCGGCGGTGATGAGAAGATGAAACTTCTTCTTGGAATTTTGAAAAATGAAAAACCCGGAAGTGCTATAATTTTTTCAAACACAAAGAATAAAGTAGAAGAGATTTCTTTCCGCTTGAAAAACAACGGATTTGAAAATGAATTTATTATCGGAGATCTTCCCCAGAAAAAACGTCAGCGCATCATTGACGGAATCAAGGAAGGCAGGATAAAGTTTCTAGTAGCGACTGATGTCGCTGCCCGCGGTCTTCATGTGGATGACCTCGATATTGTAATAAACTATGATCTGCCTGATGACTGCGAAAATTATGTTCACAGAATCGGACGTACTGCGCGTGCCGGAAAAAAGGGTAGAGCAGTTGCTTTTGCATGCGAAAAATTTGTTTATAATCTTCCTGCAATTGAAAACTATCTCGGTAGAAAAATTCCGGTAGGAGTGATTGAAGACTCCATGCTCGCGGAAGATTCAAGCAAAGATATCCGTATGCCGCGTGATGATAAACGTCATCATATGCAGAAGAATCAGTCTCATGACAGAAGACAGGACAAATTTGCGAAAAAGACAAATGCCTCACATTCGTCTTATGACAAACCTGTTCATAAGAAGCATACCGTATTTGATAAGGATTCTGAGAATAAGAAACAATATCCTTCTCAGGATAATTTTCAGAATAAGAACAGACCTAAACCGCAGTTTAAAGGAAAACCGAAAGGTTCGGTTGAACAAAGGGTTGAATATTACCGTAAAAAATACGGCGAGAATTTCAAGGTTTCTGAAGAAATGATCAAATCCGAGAAAAAGAAAAAGTCAATTGTCGGAAAAATTCTCGGTATTTTCGGAATTAAGAAATGAGCGGATGTTCCTGCAAAGACTGTGTAAGTGCGTGCCTGAATGATCCGGGGAGACTTATTCCTTCTGATCTTCCAAAAATCGCCGCAAAACTTAAAATTTCCGTGAGTGAACTTGTTGATAATTATCTTGTTAAGAAGAAATATTCTCATAAGAACATAACGGTAATAATTCCAGCTCCGGCAAAATTGAAAGGAAAAAATCTTTTGTGTCAGCCTGGAAAGATTGCACCTGATTATTATGAAAAAGAAAAAGGCAGATGTATTTTTCTTTCTGAGGATGGAATGTGTTCAGTCCATGATGTAAAACCTTATGAATGTTCGGCGTATATGGGATGTAAAAATACCTTTCTCGGAAGACCGTATAAAACTAAAATGGTTGAAGATTTTTTTATTTCTAAATGGCGCGGAGTAATGTTTTCTTGACTTTCTCGTCAAAACATAAAAACTAAAACAGAATAGAAATCAGGCTGGTCTTTATGGATGCTAGATGCAAAAAATGCGGAAAAGTTCACTCGATTCCCGATAGTTCCATCGTAAATAAAAAAGTACATTTTTTTTGCTCAGAATGTTCTAATAAAATAGTAATTGATACAAGAAAAGAACTGATTTCATTCAGGTCTGCAAAGGAAGAAGCTGATAAACCTGTTTTTGAAGATATATTCAAAGGTTTTAGATTCGGATTTATTCCGTTTAATATTTCTCTGGGTGTTTTGTATTTTTTTGCTGTTTTTGCCCTAGTTCTTATCGGTGCGGTAATTTTTAAGAAGAACATTTTATTTTTTCTATCACATCCTGGAGTCACAGTATCTGTTGCTTTAACTGTTTCTTTGGGCTTGTTTTTTTCATATAATCTTCTACTTTACTTCTTTTCAAAAATTATACTATTCAGAAAAAACAACCCGAAACATAAGCATATTGATTTAAAGATTGTGACCTATGATTTCAGGGATGATTTTTTTTCAATTTTCATTTCTTCAATCGGTTTGACCATTATTGCCGGATTAGCCAGTTTGCCTGCTTATTTTTTGGGTAAAGTTTCGCTTCTCTATTCAGCTCTGGCGGCTCCGTTTGTTTCTGTTCTTGTTTTCTTTATAATAATATTCGTAGTTTTAAAGAATTTTGCAGCTGCAGCAATTGCTTATGATTCATATCTGGTAAAGGAATCAATTCGTTCTCTTGTTAAGTTTTTTTACGGTGAATTTTTCAATATTCCTTTTTATCTTTTTATAATTGAAATGATATTCGGATTCTTTTATTCTATTTTATTCTCTATAGCGGCAATAGCCCTCTCTTCTTCTTATTCTTTTTTTATGGCTCTTATTTCCGGATCATCTGTATCGGATAATCCGATGGTTAATTTCTTTCTCAGATTCGGATCAGGAACATCAAATGCTTCTCCTGTAGTATCGTTTGGAGGAGCATTATTTCTTTTAGTCGGAATTGTTATAGTATCAGTTTTATTTTCATCTATCATCAACGTGAGGCAGGCTCTTTTTACTGAGGCTGTTTTGATAATGAAAAAGAATCCGTCTAAATCCGTAAGCCGGAAACTCATTCTGGTTTTCATTCTATTTCTCTTTATATTTCTGGCTGTACCATGTATCTTTTTTGCAGGTCAAGTTATGTCATCAATTGCAGCACTGATGAACCTGTTATCAGGATTACTAAAATAGCTTTCGGGATAAACTGATGAAATCAAGTAATGCATATATAAATGCCGTAATTGAATATACTATTATAATGTAATCTATTAATCTCATTGGAGAAAATGCGGATTTTACTTCACCAGTATAATTTCTTGATTCGAGAGCTAATGCCGTTTCTTCAGAATGCCTGAGTGCGGCTGTAATCATCGAAATAGATAAACCTGGCAGTATTTTTGGAGACAAAACTGCGGAACGGCTTTTTACAGCTTTAAATTTTGAATTCCATGTTGTTGAAAACATTTTAACGTTTAAAGCGGAAAGAGATATTACCGTGCTTATTCCAAAGTATTTTAGAAATGGAATCGGGCCTATTAAAAATGAAACTGACTTAGACAATGAAAGCATATCTGTTGATAGAATCATAAGAATACCAAGAAATGAAGAAAAAAGTATTTTTGCAGGAAGAATCCATGAGGAATTAATAGTAAAGATAAATCCGTTCTGATAAGAGACAGCTTTCAAAATAAATACTGACGATGAAAAAATAAAAACCGGAAGTGCGAATCTAAGAGATTTAATTCTGATTCCGCCAGAAAAAATAAATGCCGTCAGAGAGCTTACAAAGATAAAAGGGAGTATCTTATCTGAAGCAAAACAAGCTGAAGAAAGTAGAAATACGGAAATGATCTTTGTTCTTGCATCAAGCTTCATTTTCAAGCCATGTCATTTCTTTTAAGCGGGAGGCTTTAATCGGACGGACTCCGAAGCGGGCTAAGCCGGGGCAGACTTGTTCCGGTTTTCCGTCAGCAGCTATTTTGCCTTTGTTCATAACAATTATACGTGTGGAGTGTGCCGCAACTTTTTCCAGATCATGTGTGACAACGATGATTGTTTTTTTTCTTTTTCTGAGATCCATCATAAGACGTAAAACATAAACAGTTCCTTCATAATCCAGATTCTCAAAAGGCTCATCAAAAATAACAATAGAAGAATCGTTTACAGCAGTAGAAGCTACAGCAAGTTTGCGCTTTTCTCCGCCTGAGAGATTGTACGGAAAAGCATTTTCAAAACGGCTCATTCCAAGTTGTTTGAGAATACGTTTGGATTTAATTTTTGCATCGATTTTACTTTGTCCGGCATTTAGAGGTCCGAACATCACGTCTTCAAGAACGGTCATTCCGATTATCTGGGCATCAGGATTCTGAAAAACGTATGAAATTTTTGAGCGAATTTCTGATTCGATTGTTTTATCTTTTCCGAAGAAAAAGATATTTCCTGAAGTTGGTTTATATAATGCATTTAAATGTTGGAGAAAAATAGATTTACCTGAGCCGTTGCGGCCGGTAAAAATTATAAATTCATTATCATAAATCTTTAGTGAAACATCCTTGAATGCAAATGTTCCGTCTTTGAATGCGTAACTGAGTTTTTCTGTTCTGATGAGTTCAGTCATGAGTCAATATTTTATTCGAAAGAGTTTTGTCTATAGCTATTGATGCAGCAGCTTTTAATATATCAGGAATTATAAAAGGGAACAAACCGAAGGCTATTGCTTTATTAAATCCGAAAGTCGGGATCATCCATGATATTCCGATAACATAAACAATAATGATGAAAATAAAAGATGCACCGGCAGAAGAAATATAGAAATTAAATTTAATATTATTTCTGAATAATGAAGCAAAAAATGATGCCGGGATATATGATATCAGAAATCCTCCTGTCGGACCAAGAAAATGAACAACTCCTGATTTGCCGCCTGAAAAAACAGGAAGACCTATAAGTCCCGCAAACAGATAAACAATGATAGTCAGAAGCATCAATCTGGGTTTTAAAAAAAGTGAAGCAAGCAGAATGAAAAAATTCTGAAGAACAATGGGCACTGGGCCTATTGGAAAAGAAATATAAGCCCCGGCTGTTATAAAGGCAACAAATACAGAGGAAAAAGAGATTTCACGAATGGAGAAGAAAGATTTCATTTGTTATGCATTTTCCGAATGAGTCATTTTTCTTTGTTGTACATTCAAGTTGCTTTCGGCTATTAAGGGATTCTCTTTAAGAAAATTCAGAACATCTTTAAGAGGAAAAATATTATCTTTATATAATGCAGAAAAAATGCTATTCATCATTTGATAGTCTTCTTCTGTATCTACGGTAAGACGTAAACCTTCCATGAAATCCTGGATATCAACGGAATGCCGTTCAATTGAAAATATCTCAGGATGTTCTTTAATGTAAGGAGTAACATGTTCATAGTGATATGGTCTTTCAGCGTTTTCAAAAGCTTCTTTCAGAGCGGAGAACTTAATAATTTCCGTTCCGGTGCCAAGCGGAATATTTAAAATAGAGCAAAGATCGGCATTTGATTCAGTTGCAATCTCAAGAGCCATTGAAGCATAATCTGGATCTGTGAGCGGATTATCAGCTGTTATTCTGATTATAAACTCGGCTCCGTATTTAAGCGCAGCATTGTAATATCTTGAAAGAACATTATCTTCCGAACCCATAAAAGATTCTATGCCGAGAGCTTTTGCTCTTTCAATCAGGGGCTTACTTTCAGTAGAATCCGGTACTGCAAGAATTACATGGCTAATTCCCTTGATTGCTTTCGCTCTTTCTATTACATGATCTATAAGAGGTTTTCCGGCAAGATCCTTCATGCATTTTTCGGAAAGACGCTTCGAAGTCATTCTTGCCTGTATTATAGCACAGTTTTGTTTTTTTATACGTTTGCAAACAGCCAATTGATTATACCTTTAATTAAAAAAAGAATACCATTCATCGCAGATAAAGCAATCAGGACTTGAAGGATAATTTTTTTTATAATTATCTATAAAGTATTTTTTTCTTTTATTCCATATTTCTCTGAGGGAATTCTCAGAAACTGAATCAGCCGATTTTGGATCAATTTCCTGACGGCAAAAAGGGACTCTTCCGTCAGCAAGAATGAAAAGATCACGTTGAAGATGCCAGCACGGAGTTCTTTCTATCGGCGAAAGATCATAATATTTGCGGTTTTCAAGAAGTCCTAGATAGGTGTTTTGTTTCATTAAAATAATCTGGAAGTCTTCTTTTTCCCAGAAATCGTAATACTTATCAAGAAAAGTTTCTGTTTCTTTTATTTTCTGAATCTGGACATAAACCGATTCTTTCCCAAGTATTTCCTTGAGCCGGATTATATTTTTATACGCTAAATCAAAATTTGAGGAAGAATGTATTCTTGCATAAGTATCAGCATCAAAGCCGTTTATCTCTGCAATAATTTTTATGCGCTTGTCATTTTTTGAAGAGAGATAATCGAAAAAAGCCTCATCCGAAAAGACTGCATCTGTTTCAATTATAAGCATCGATAGAAATGGCGATTTTAATACAATATCGCATGCTTTAAGAAATTCTGAATGATTAAGCGGGTCTCCGCTTCCGGCAAAAGATACGGCATATTCATGAGAAAATTCATCCGCGGAAGAAATAATTTTTTCAAGAAGCGGAAGCTGCATGTCTTCTCGTTTTTCCTTAAGTGCAGGAAATACCGAAGTTATGCCTGAAAAATTACGTTTTCCGGTGAGTTCAATTTCATAATAGCTTGGAGCGATATAAAGTATTTCAGGGTTATTCTCAATAATTTCCCTGATTTCAGAATATGCAGGTATTTTATCTTTTGAAATTATTCTTTCCATGATTTCTTTGTCGCGCTTGTTCTTTGACCGGAAAGAAATCCGTTTATCGCGGAGATCAGGAGCCTTATAGTATAATTCAACATCGAAGTTGTTTATGTTTTTCTTAACAACATCAGAAATCGGAAGTATTTTTTCATCTGTTTTCGGTAGAATTTTAATTAATTCTGCGGAAAAAATCTCGCAGGAGAGACCTGATGGTAAATTTTCACTGTATGTGAATTCGGCAAGATATTCGGTATGAATTGAAAGCATTTCACTTATGATTTCTGAATCGATAAAAGGTGAATCAGCAAATATTTTGATAATGTTGTCAGAAGAAGTTTTTTCAAACAAAGATATCCAGCCGTCATAATTACTTTTCGACCGTGGTATTAGATTTTTACCTTCGATTATAATTGAAAAATCTTCAGGAATTGAATAAAAAATTTCACCGTCAAAAGAAGATCGTTTAAGAGCTTCTTCTATAAGTTCATAAGTTTTTTTTTCGGCGATAATAATATCGGATTCTTTTAATCCTTCATCAAAAAAAATTACTGCTGAATTCTTCATTATAAGGTCTCTTTGTAATCTGGAAGAAAAATATAAATGGAAGATGTTGCTCTTCTTTTTTTAATCCATTCCTTGAACTGAACTTCTCTTGACTGCATTGACATCATATTTGAAATATTTTCTTCAATTTCCTCTAAGGGAGCAGTTCGTCTTCCCATATACTTGATTATGTGATAACCGAAAGATGACTTGAATACAGGTGAAATTTCGCCTGACTTGCGCATTTGATAAGCCTGATTTGCGAAATAAGGATCAAGTGATCCAAGGAAAACCCATCCTATGGAACCTCCTTTGGACGCTGATCCCGGATCTTTTGAGTATCTTGAGGCAAGTGATTCAAAAGAAGCTCCGGACAGAATTTGTTTTCGAATATCTTCAAGCTGGGTATTGGCTGCTTTTTCATCAGCAAAAGATGATGAACGCGGAACAATAAGAATATGCTTAACATTAACCTGTGTCATTGCAGGAGTGTTTTTATTTTTGTTATACCAATCCTGTACATCTTTTCTTGTCGGAGGCGCAAAATCAACAGCAATGCTCATTACTAATTCTGAAAGAATTTGTATTCTTAGCTGTTCTTTCCAGAAGTCATAAGGAACTTTTTCTCTTGCTTCAATGATTTTTTTGAAAGAATCAAGATCCTTTGCTTTTGCTCTTTCCATTATTTTTCTGACTTCATTCTCGACTTTTTCATCGCTGACAAGAATAGTTTCTTCCTCTGCGATTTGTTCAAGAATTGCTTCATCAATTATTGCATCAATAATCTTGTTTCTTTCTTTTACTAAAGCTGCTCCGGAAAGATTTTTGCTTTTTTTTGCTATTTCAAGTCGTTTATTGACTTCGGTTTCTGTTATTGCACGGCTTCTTGTGTTAATTGCTACTCTGTCAACAAGAGCATAAATTTTTTCATTAGGAACGGAAAATATTTCTTCATCTGAAAGATGAACAGATGAAGATTTTCTTTGAGAAGAACCGCATCCGAGAAATAGCATAATCGTAAGGCATATAAAAAATCTGTTCATACTCGCTCCGACTGTTCTTTATTCTTACCCTGTTTCTTTTTGTAAAGCATATATTCGATGCCGTCTACCATAGCCTGCCAGCTTGCTTCTATTATATTTTCTGAAACGCCGATTGTTGTCCATCTGTCTGAACGGTTTCCCTGTTCCATCAAAACACGTACTGAAGAACCAGTTCCGGATTTGCTGTCCAGAACCCTTACCTTATAGTCAGAAAGGTGAACCTCATCAATTTCGGGATAAAAGGAAATGAGAGCTTTTCTGAGTGCATTATCAAGAGCTGCAACGGGACCGTTTCCGTTTGCAGCAGTATGTGAAGTCTCTCCGTTAACTTCAATTTTGATTGAAGCTTCGCAAGAAGTAAAAGTGCTGTCTTCTTTTTTTTCAGATATTATACGAAAGCCTTTAAGAAGAAAAAATGGAGAATATTTTTTTTGAATTTCCTGAATGAAAAGTTCCAGAGAAGCTTCAGCGCTTTCAAATTGAAATCCCTGATCTTCCAGTTTTTTAACTTTGGAGATTATTTCAGAAATGATGTTTTCATTTTCAGAAAGTTCGATTCCGAGTTCTTTCGCTTTGAATAGAAAATTGCTTTTTCCAGACTGATCCGAAATTGTGACTTCACGTTTGTTTCCAACAAGTTCCGGAGATATATGTTCGTATGTTTTGGAATCCTTGTTTACGGCTGAAACGTGAATTCCTGCTTTATGTGCAAAAGCATATCCTCCGACAAAAGGCAATGCCTCGTTATGAGCGATATTTGC
>Ga0209604_1001526_pt1 | contig 18685 bp, 32 predicted proteins | sample AD_UKC097_MetaG_FD_184405 | JGI IMG/M metagenome (GOLD analysis project Ga0209604, IMG submission 184405) | Active sludge microbial communities of municipal wastewater-treating anaerobic digesters from USA - AD_UKC097_MetaG (SPAdes) (version 2) | ecosystem: Engineered > Bioreactor > Anaerobic >... | reverse complement strand
CTGGATATAATCCCCATCACTTACAGCTCCTACCGTGAGGCTTCCCTTAGCCTTAACCCCTACGTTAGGGGTTCCTTCCTTTAGCGGCCCCGTCAACTGCCCGGAGCTGTTTATTACTTCAACTACTGCGCCATCTGGGCCAACTTTATACCCCTGTTTGGCTCTGACTTCTTCCACTATTGTAACGGCCATTTATCACACGCCCTTTCTTTTAGCGTTCCAGTAGCCTACGATATCACCTGAGATTCCCTTTCTTATGAACCCGTCCATGGTGTCTGCTTCCACATTTCCATAAAAATAATAACCGTCACGGACAAATCTAATCATGTTACTGTTAGACAGCGCACCATCTTCAACCTCACCGTTAAGATCCGTAAAATACATGCCTTCTACCACGGCGTGTATTTCGAAGATTTTATGTGAGCCGCTTACGGATGCTTCGACTGCCCAAACCCCGTCTATGTCTGGCGGGTTAGATACTTGGGTGCAACCTACCAGGACGAATATCAAAAGAACCAGCCATATGATCTTTTTCATGGTGAACCTCCTTTCATATATAGTAGTCATTAGAACTTTAGCACAGAGGGCTGCCTCGCTGCAGAAACCTGCTATTAACGGGCTATTTTCAGTTTGCCGAGCAGTTTTCCTGAAATATCTGCGGCTGCCGCAAGTGCAGGGGTGTAAGACACCAGCCTGTATGTACTCCCTACCGTCTTTAATATCCTTTCAGATTCCTCCTTGTCTTTCTTGGAGTAGCCTTTCTCTTTTATGAGCTTAAGGGCGTGTTCGGTTGCCTTCCGTTCTGCTCTAATTACCGGGATTCCGCTTAGAATACCTAAAGCACCGCTTATACCTGATAACAGGTATTTGGATACTGTAGGTTTTGGGTTAATCATACTATGTAAAGCGGGTATAGCCAGAGCTCCGTACATTCCTGCCATACCCAGTTGATATGCTGTAATTTTCTTTTTTCTGTCTTTACCCTCGAAATCTTTAGCATGCCCCATCTCGTGATACACTACGGCCGGCGGAATTTTCTGTTTTTCCGGAAGAATCACTTTATCGGGTCTTTTTCTGTTTTTATCGGCATCAAAGAAAGCGTTATTCTTTAAGTCTTTTTTGAACTCCACAGGGACATCTTTCAGGTTTTCTTTAACGATCTCAGCCCCCTCTTTAGGGGAGATTTTTCTTTTTGCAGTGCCAAATGCTACGGCAGGGATCGCTATTGTGGCTACAGAATTTCCTAATATAATGGGTATTGTGGCAGAAGAAAGTCCTTTACTGGTGGCTTGAACTACTTTTTTAAACAGCGGTGAAGCCATTTGGGTAACCTCCTTTTAGTTTGTCCATTTAATTCTAATGCCAACCCAGGAGGGGCTGCAGGGATGCTGTCAGGGGAGGCGATACGGTCAGCTCTAGTTTGTGCTTTACCACATGTATATAGTCGTCTACAGTAAGGGGTCGCCCTGAAAATAAATAGCGGGTATCTGTCGGTTCCGTAGCTAACCAGTAGCCGTAGTCAATGCCATCGCAGTCGTATGTCATCTCATAAATGGTGTTGTACTGTTTACAGTCATCGGGGCTTTTCCAGTTTATGATGAGTTGTGTGGATACCCAGTCCACTTGCTGCGAGTATTTTTGCAGAAAGATCTTTACCATATAGGCCGTGCTGTCCCATACGGCCCTTACCCACAGATCTTCGGTAAACCTCTCTATGCGTGTTTTCCATGGAGTGTTTCGCTCCATATCGTAAGCAACCGGTATTTTTAGCTGCACTGCGGTGGTATTGAATAGCCGCTCGGTTTCTTTATACAGGTAAGACGTGATATTAACCGAGGGAACTACTATCATTGGTATTCCTCCTTACATAAAACACTCCCATGTAATATGGACTGTATACCAGAATGCTGTCCTTCCCATCCTTCTGTATGTACAGATCGCAGTGCGAGGGACAGTCCAGTTTCTTTTCAAGATGCCTCTGAAGGGCAGTCCATTCGAACAGGCTAAAATCACTGCGGTGCATCTGTATCTCCAGTTCTCCTGAAAATATGGAGTCGGAGTGAACCTTCCTGTCTTTAATGTCTGATGGGATATACATGTCGGTGTACACCTCTATGTCGTATTTACTGCCCAACCCGGACTGCAATTCATCGTAAAGGCTAATCTCTTCTAACAGGGGTTCCCCGTCTGTTTCCCGCTCCATTAACAGTTGTTCCCCACTTTCTTTAACGAGGTAAAGGTATTCCCCGTTTTGAGCATCCTTTTCGTAGTTTTCCTTGGACAGGAGTACAGCGTTTTCTATCTTATGGATTGCTGACTCCAGAGCCTCTTCCAATATTTCTATCATCATGGTGTATATACTCCTACAGCTTTAGCTGCGAAAAAGGTTTAGGGGTAAAGTAAAGATCCCTCTCTATCCCAAGCCCGAACCTGTTCTTTACTCTTGCAAGCTCCTCCAGGCTGAAATACCCCCACTCGGGAAAAGGTCCGACCACATAGCCGAACGCTATCTTTTCCTCAGGAGAATATTCTGTCAAGTACCATGTCCATCCGGATGACGGATCGAAGTACTTTACCCAGACTATCTTATCTTTCACAGTTATTTCTTCTCCGCCCTTTTCCTCTTCAGTTTCATACAACTTCGGAATGAACTTTTCCATTCCCTTAGGCATGAGGTTGTGGGCGTTTTTCCCGAATCTTTCTATCCAGTCGTCTGGTATCTGTGCCATTTAATCCCCTCCTTTCGGGAATAAAAAAGAAGGACGTTTCCACGCCCTTCTGGTTGAGTTTACTGCAGGTCACTTAGGGTACTACTACCTCAAACCATCTATAGGCTTGAAGTGATTAAGGAACAGCAGTGCCCCACCATTTCTAATTTTTAGTAGAGATTCTAGGGTGTATTCCCCTCCCATAATTAAAGGCACATTACTCCATAATATAATGTTGGAGTAATATTCTTCCTCGCCCCTTACAGACGTAACATAGGGCTTCATGCCCAACAGGTCGCGTATTCGCTCGGATTCTTCCCATTTAGCCTGGCGGATTTCTGCATCCATAGCTTCTGCTAAAGCAAAAGCCATGGTGTCGAGAATGTCATTTTTTTTCATACAATCACCTCCGTAAATAAAAAGGGGCGTGACCGCCCGCCCCTTATAACCTTACTCCTCGTCCCCGTCGTCGGGGTCCGAGGAGTCTATTAATACAGGAGCCTCTTCGGTGCAGGCTCCTCCTTCGGAAGCCTCTTTCGAGGATTCCTCGCCCCGTATCTTGGCCCAGAGTTCTGAGCCCCAGAAAACCGGGACGCTTCTTCTCTCCCCGCCCTCAGGAGCGGGGTACTCTCCGTTTCCCCCTACCCAGGCGTACCCGGTAAGGGAGGGGCGCAGTGTCTGCGCCCAAATCACGGACGGGGGAAAATCCGCCCGTCCGATGGGGAAGGAACCAACTGCTTCCCCATCTACCAATCTCCACCTCCACTCCCATAGGAGTGGATTTTCTATTTCCAGACGGGAGAATATCCCGTCTGCCCACATTCTGGGGATCTGCCCCTCAATAATATCCAGGGCAGGATGGTCCTCATCTGGTTCCGCCGGGAACCAGAGGGACCCCTTATATGTATCAAGAAGCCCGTCTCGGGCCTCGACCAGGCGGTCCTGATCGGGCCCGAAGACCATTGCATGCTTTTCATTGCATGCGAAGATATTTCTTCCGAGGGTGGGATCACCCTCGGAGAACTTGATCGTGCGGTGGCTCACAAGGTCGGAACACAGTCTGTAAGCCGTCACGGTAAATTCACTCGTGACGACCCTAAGGGTGGTGGACATTTTAAGGCTGTTTAGGGTTGCCTTAAATGCCCTAAGATATGGCATTAACATTTCCTTTCACCTCCCTAAGTTAGTTTCATTCCACTATGGTTCTCACTCAACAGGGAGGAAGGAGGGCGCACGAAGCGCCCTCGTGTGGGGGCTACGCCTTCTGCAGGCGTTTAACCCCCACAATTCTTCCCTGCTCGTCTCTTACCACACTAGCTGGTGTGGTGTCAGGGGCGAGCAGATCGTCCCTTTCCGGCAGCGCAGAGGCTACCAGGAAGGGGACGATATACATTATCCCTTCCTCAGGCTCCGGGAGCCCGATAACGGGTCCCAGAGTGTTTCGCACCACAGGGATGCCGTCAATTTCACCGGCATCCTCTGTCATGGTCTCCCTCCTGGGGACTATGCCCTCAGGAGGGAGGGTGAGGCACTCCCCACCAGGTAACACGATGGTTACCGGATGGGGAGTGAGATTCTTAAATCTCATTCTCCACCTCCTAAAGATAGTTTTGCTTGCACAAGTTTTATACCAAAAGAAGCTGTTTTTTTTATGGACGACTCCATCCTTCCGTACCAAACGTCATCAGAGAATGCTCAAGTTTTTCCGTTTGTTCAAGATCTGCATCCTCTGGAATTCCATACTCGTTTTTATCCTCTATCCATTCGGTGTACAAAATGTTGACCTGTTTGCGCAGCTCTTCGTAGGATACCACTTCTGCAGTGCGTTCAAAAGTGCCATATACGCAATCAAACGAAGCGTCAGGATCGGTATCCACCACCAGCACGTCTACGCCTTCTGTGCAATATACATTAGGGATTCCCTCATATATCCACACAAATACTTTAGGTCTGCTGTCTGGCATAGTTATACCTCTATTACCAGATCTGGGTGTTTTTCTATGAATTCTTCAGGAGTTCCCTTTTCCGTGAAACCACATTTACAACACACACACTGATCGTAGCCTTCAGTGGGGGAGTCGTCAATGAGGGTTGATTCATCAAATTCCAAGTTCACTTCACCTTTTGAATCAATATCAATCAGATAGCTTACTTCACTGGGCTCAATCTGTGCAAAAAACAACTTACGCCCGCATTTGGGGCATACAAGAATACTACTCACAAATATCTCCTCCTTAGTGCCACGTAAACACTATATAGTCTATGTTCTCTGGAATACTGTCCAGCAATTCGTTAAGTTCTGCAACTTCACTATCATATAATTTGGGCATTATCCCAGTTTCTGCATCTGTAAAGTACAGGGAAGTTCCTGCTAAGATCTCTTTAATATCATTTGGTCTTACCAGTGCAAACTTAGTATCTGCATATTCGCAATCTCCTTCGGCCACTTTTATCAAATATTTGCTAGATTCCAGATGGTTAGGGTTTCTTTCTATAATTGCGATTTTTATGTACTGCATACTTTCAACCTTAAACATACAATCACCTCTTTGGTTTAATTTTAGAATTTAGTTTCTGGTGCAGAAACAGATCAAGCCGTCCTTGACATATCTTCCCAATCTAAATGTACGCTGCGGCTATATCGAACATACGGATCTGGTTTTTGTTAGGAAGGCAGCGTACCTGCTCTGGATGTCTTTCTATAAACTGTTCTGGGGTGCAGGCTTCTCTAAAAGAACAGTGGCTGCATGAGATATATGCGTCGCAGCTGATAGTGCTAATATCATCTGGCAGTGTAGAATGATCGAATTCGACGTCTACAGCACCATCTTCATCTATGTGCATGCTGTATACGAAATAACCTGGTCTGACTTCCTCGTAATAAAGTATATGCCCACATTTTGGGCAAACCAGTATCCTGGTCACTTTAGGTCACCTCCTTTTTATAGGGTCTTTAACGACCTGCCTTTTAAGCTTGGATCATCAGCTTTCCACTGCACTTCAGAGATAAATCAGTATTTTACGGGATTTGATAATAGCACCCCTATTTAACAGACACATGCGGGAATGTTTCATGCCGCCATATCGGCGGCAGGAAGTACATGTTCAGCCGCATCCTATCCTCAGTGTTTTTAGCAAGTTCAACGTGCACCCTGGTTCTTTTTTCCAGCAACTTGTATAATGTGGTCTGATTCCTGTACATCAGAAATTCAAACAAGCAGGCCTCATCAGTGTTGCTAGCAATCAGTGTGCCTTCCTTGTAAGGTGTAACATACAGTCTTACGGAGATTCCCTTTTTCCCGCATATAATTGCATCTGTATGGCAAACAGCCTTGGTGCCGGCTATTCTCTGAATTCTATTGGTTTTGTATGTCACCACCAGTCCCAGGGTGTCAAATGTCTCCCTAGCATTGAACATGGCAAATTTCACGCTGTGAAGCATTGTATCCAGGTGTTTGTCATAGGTAATGACTTCTGTATTTCTGCAAAACCACTCCTGTGTGTATGTGCCTTCATCAAACTGCTGTGCAACTTCTTTTTCTAAATCCTCAACTTTAAAAAGATTCATCCAAATACCTCCCTTATACAAACTGCAGGTAAGCATCGGCAGTAATACTGTTAACACATATCACTGCGATTTCTTCATAAATATCATCTGTTTCCGTCGGGGTAACAGCTATGGGAGTGTCATCGTCGTTTGTTTCTATAACAAGCATTTCAGTCCATACTGACACTATAGTCGGTTTGGATAAGCCATCAATGTTTCCGTATTCTTCTGCTCTCGGGCAGTATCCCAACGTATCGCGGCATACCCGTTCGACATCGGTCCAAAAATTGGGCTGCTTGGGAAACACCCTGTTAAAATCTTGATCTATCAGGATATTCATGAATGGCTTACCTTCAATGGCTATAGTGCCATCATCTTCGTTTTCTACCACCAGTTCATGGCTTATTTTTAACCATAGGTATTTTTTCATACCTGCCTCCTCACGTAGTTTCAATTAGCAACACAGGATGCCAGAGCATGTTTAACAATCTCATAATACTTTTCTGGCACGGTATCCAATACTTGAGAACGAATATCCTCACCGTAAAATCCCCAGCATGAATCTAGGGTTTCGCCGTCTTTCTCTAAAACCCAGCCGTACACATTTCCGGATAACCAATAGTTAAACGTTTTTATCTCTGAAAAAAGAATTTTGCTTGCGAGCTCTCTTATCCGGTAAGATATGCGTTTTACGCCGTATTCCTTCCTGAGAGCTTCATGCGTTACAAAATACCAGTCGTCACTCTCGTCAAACATATTTACCCTTAGGGAACCCTGAATTCTTCTTCCAAGATCTATTTGACAGTCATAACCTCTGTATATGTATACAGGATAGGCCAACAAACCAGACCTGTAAGTTTCCCACAGATAACGGTTGAACTGCCCTGCATCATTAAAGTTGTGTACATCACTGAGATGACGGTGGTTTCTGTTAAATATCACCAGCGTTCCGAGATTGGAAAAAAACGTTCGCGGACTCTCTGAAATCTGATCCTGCATTATGTAAAAGCGGATATGCCCGTCGGTGTATTCATAAGGAGTGTAAACGTCCTCATAAGTCTCGTTTGATGAGTTTTCATATTCATACTCATCTTGAGTATGTAGCTCTTCATAACCAGATATCTCATTCATATTTTTAAGGGACGATGGGCTCCTGCTGGGCAGCTATCAGTTCAGTAAATATATCCGCATCCATCAGGGCAAAACGGGCATCCTTTATCTGCGTCTTAAGCGGCTCTTTCGTCGATCTGTCTATAAAGGCTTCGGTTACAACTATCCAGCGACCCGTGAAATAGGCGTCGCTTAACACTTGCGGAATCCCATTTTTCGGATCAGAGTCTGACACTTCAAACAGAGTGATCCCCTGATCCATCAGCTGCCTGCAGGAATCACAGGGCTCTATGCTGGTTATTATTCCACTATACGGAGCCTCTGCATCATTTGGAAGTTTTCCTAGAAGAGCTATACCTCGAGTGTTTCCACACCATGGGCAAATATCCTTGGCAGGGTTTAACCCATACTTCGGACTTAGTATTATGCCGGAGTCCGGACTCGCAGGTTTCTCCCGCTCCAGCATTTTGAAGAGGGGAGGTCTGGTCTCTTTCTTTTGAGGGGTCTTGCCATCCAGAGGACTGATATAGCCTTTCTCATTACAGAAAGGACATATCTCCGGGATTTCATCTGATTCCGGGTGCCACCAGTTTCCGCAGTACTGACACCTGAAAGAACCTATCCTCTCATCATCTATTACCTCTTCCACGAGGTCGTCCATTATCCTCATCCCGTTATCGGATACTCCGGGGATTGGCACGGTATTGAACTGGTCGTTAAACAGGCTGCTCGTGTCAACTTCCAGAATCATGCCCTGAACCTTATCCAGCATCTCACGATAGCTCTTACTGTACTGGGGATAAGGCGTCCTCTTAAAATAAAGTTCTCCTGCATCGTTCTTTATTCTTATTTTCATTAACTTTCTTCCTCCTCCTTCTGATTTTGTACCGTGACTCGCTGTATAAGCTCATCAGTGTTTATTATGGATATTTTCAGCATATCGTGGAGGTCGTGCCCCAACGGCAGATATACCGTGTTAGCCTCCCTATCAAGGGAGATTTGCTCAAGCTGTAGGAAGTGCATATAGTCCTTTTCTCCCAGATAAAAGTCTATATAAGAATCTATCGCGTCATCGACGGATGCATAACAGTACTTTATTGTGGCGGTTCTTACATTTGAGATATCAATGTACAGGCAGGTATCGTAAAAATATACGCTGAGCCTGTAGAATCCGCCTTCTGGCGTCCTGTAGGCAACATCTCTGCAGAGGTATATGTATTGAGGGGCGCGAAGACCTTTAGCTGAGAGAAACCATTCGATTAGTGTCAGCATGAAGGCCGGGGATGTATTCGGGCGGGAAGCCCTGACCCTTTTGAATCTCCTGTCCATTTTGCTCCTGGCAAGCATATAGACATTTTCGCCTTTCTCCAACAGCGTCTTACGTGTGTCTTCCGGCAGCGGTTTAACCATAAAATTCAGTGTTACTTCTTGTCCGTGAATGAAATCATTTACAGTTATCTGGTTCTTGTCGTGAATTTTTATATCCACTAGAGATCACCTCCTCCGCCGGCTGGTTTTTGGTGGTCTACCTTTGAGCCAGCCGGCGTAATTTTAGAGTTCGCTGTCTCATTTTCGGTGGTCTAACTTTGAGACGGCGCTTTAGTTTTTAGTTTTTTCGCATACCACAGAGGTATAAGATCCTTCGAGTACAGTTCACCGTCATAGCTACCCTCTAAAGGGGTTACATTGAATCCGCAATTAGGGCATTCCAGTTTCAGTGAATCTTCACACCCGTGGCAATCAGCTCTTTCCATTTTGGAAATATCTGAATCTTGTACTGTGTAATCGTACTCCTCGACCGCTATGGTGTTAGTCACCCTGCCTGTCCAGTCAGGCTCATCGTCCAGCACTATCCGGACTTCGTTCACCAGGACAGGTATCCTATAAGCCTGTATTGCGAATGCGTTCATTTTTGCCCCGCATTTGGGGCAGGTGGTTAGTTTTTCCAGCCCTTCGGGAGTCAGGGTTTTTAGCTCGTCCGGACCGTCTTTATACAGAGCGCCCACCTTTATCCCTCCTCTTTAACAATCACAACCGAATCAGGATACTCTTCGGCGAAATCGGCGGGCTCCATTCCCGCGTAGTCCCAGTTGCAACCAGGGCACCACAGATAAAAGTTTCCGTGTTTATCCGTTATGTCCGTATAGTTGTCGGCTGTCCGGTAAGAACCATCTGAATCCCTGGTGAGCGTTTGGGGGATGAAATACTCCCTCTCAACTTCCAGTGGTGTATTACATAAGGGACAGAGCATGCAGACGTTTGCTGTACCTTCTGACATAACTTACCTCCTTCAGCAGTTTATTAAGGGCGTCTTTAAGCCCCGGAATGTTTTGTTCCTCTTTTTGCAGCGCCCACACCACCGCCGCACAGATCTGTCTGATCCGTTCTACCGAAAGATTAAACTGCTCACCAATCTCTGCCAGTCTTTTAGGATGGCTGGTAAGCCCATATCTAGCCCGGAATATATCCTGATTGCGGCGCTTGGTAGCAATACGTTTCTTACAGTTATTTCTGACACTGGTCAATCCGGTTTCAATAACCTGTAATTCAATTCCGTTTATGCACACGGGTATTCAACCCCTTTCAGGGTTATCGCTCCAGGTTCCACGTTTATCTGGGATTCTGGCAACTCCTGGTACACTCCGGGAAAGTATTTCATGGTCATAACGATGTCTTCTCCCTTTAAAGGTCTCTTAGTCCCGTCTGGAAGCTTCCTGATAAGGGTGAACACTTTCTCAAAAAATGTATAACTTATGTGAATCTTGACGGGGTCTATTGCGTCAACATCTTCGAATGGCACCCCCGCAACCTTAATGCAGATTTCGTTGAATAGCCCTATAAGGGGACCGTCAGAGTGCTTGCTTATTTTCTGAAGAAACTCCTCTGGTTCAATATCCAGCCGCATCATTTTGCCTCCTGAATTATGGGAACTGGGCTATATTTTATAAGCCCTTCCGTTCCCCATTCTATGTAGCCGTTTAGTATCAAATGGAGTATGGCTTTTCTATCCGTGCTCAGTATTTCCACCCCATCTTCCGTAATGAACTTCGCTACACAAGTGTCGCAGTTCTCACATCCCGTGGTGGTGAGCAGTTCCTCTTCTTCTATCTGGGTCATCCTGCTAAAAATCTCCAACAGCCCTGAGATCTCGTTTATGTTTCCCAGCACTTTCCTGGTACCCCCAGTAATTCTGGTGTCTCCAGTAATTACGTTTCCGTTTCCGAGATCAATTTCGAAGATTCCCACAGTATTACCGTCCTGATCCTCCGGTCTGCCAAACCAAACCCCGCCGACGGCTTCACTGCCACAGGTTAAACACTCTGCCCTTACAAATTTAGCCTTATTGTGAGGACCGTATTGTATCACTTTTTCCATTCCGCCTTCCAGGTCTGAAAGGTATCCGTCGCTGTTGACCAGATAATCAAGCAGGCCTGTCACGACGGGCAATATGTTAGTTCCCCATACCTCCATGGGAGCTGATTTACGCTGTTCGATCTCGCTGTCCTTAAGTTTTCTGGTTAAAAATACACTGCCGATACTCTTCAGAAACTCAGCTATATTCCCAACCACAGAAGTCATCATCGTGTCAAGAATAGTCTGGTCGCATCCTTTTTCCAGAAACACCTTCATACTTTCTTCGTTAAAATTTACGAGCAGCAGGCACAGACCGTCGGTGTCATGTGTTACTTCTGCCTTTTGTATCGGATACTTAAGCAGCCCCTTTAGGGCGGAATCCAGCTGGTCTATCAGGGACGCCATAGCTGTTCTGGTCTTTTCATTGTCCGCTTTTTTCGGAATGGACAGTACCTTAGGAAGCATATAGTCTCCGTGTGGATCTTCTATGTCCGTCCATATGAATCCAGATGTTTTGCTCATGTTTTCCTCCTTTCATAAAGTCTCTGGCAAACAAAAGACCCCCGAAGGGGTCAAGATACTACCAGTGCATCTTTTATACCAAATTAGTGTGATTTTTTTCAGGGGAGGGATTCCAGAGAATATATCGGCAGCCCCTCCCTCTCCGGAGCAGAAATGAGGGCATATTTTATTTTAGAAAGAAAGCTTTCGTAGCAACCGTCAGGTAAATGTATTTGCAGTTCTCTGGCCTCAAACATTGCCCATGTTGCTCCACCTTTTACCTCTGTCTTGCTGGTGGGTACCCTATCAACCATGAGTAGATCTGTATCTCGTACTCTTAGCCAGTGAGACAGGTCGTCCACTACCCATGTTCTGTTTCCCCGGGGAAGTGTGAGTACCCTGGTAAGCATATCAATTTCATACACAGACACGATCAGAGACTGTAGAAGCTCACCGTCAAGGAAAAAGGATAATCCTCTGTTCATTCCCCGCACACTCGCCATTTCCCTTTTGTACCTACTTGCAACTATTGTGAGCTCTCGCTCACGATCAGCAACCATAACTTTCATCATATTAACCTCCCAAAAGAAAGGGATCCCAAAGGGATCCCCACTGATTTATATGTACTATTTCAAGTAGTACTTTTTTCAAGATCCCGTTTTCTCAATCCGACAACTACGGAAAAATAGGAGTCTAGTGGCTGCTGGGGTTTTTGATACGTCACATAAGCCACGTGTCTCATATCGGTGGCGTTAAAAAGGGTTTTCATACACAGGGTGGCGTATCTTTTATACATGGAGTTCCCGTATACTTTTAACAGAAAGTCTCCGCACTCTTCGGCAGCCTCCATTATCTTTTCGTCTGTGGCATCCTCAGGGCAGAACTCATTTATCCACGCCGCAAGCGACCCATACACGAACCACTTGTCCTTGTCGTTTGTGTGCAGGTTTTTATAGGTAAGGTACGCCACATACTCTTTCTTAGCCGGCATCTTCTGCCCCCATGTCTTCGACCGCAGAGATGGTCTCCTCGGTGAATTTCTCCACCACGGCGGCTACCTCATCTATCCAGCCAGTCGCCACATCCTTCGCAAATTGAAGGCACAATTCCCGTGGAACCACTCGCACAAGAGTGCCGTCCACGATATCGCCCATAATATAAAAATCCTTATCCAGGGCACCATTGACAATCTTATATTCTTCATACCCCAGATCAGGAATCTTTTCTACCTTAATCAGGTATCTGTAGCAAACTCTGTTTCCTCCAGAGCCTCCACAGCGGGTGTCTATCAGATAATCTCTCGGAAGTTCGGTACCTTCTGGAAGGCTCTCGGTAAGTTCCAGTATCTTTTCCGCTACAGAAATAACCGCTTCTCGAAGTTTCTGCGAAGTTTTACTGTACTCTCCCCCTGCACGTTCCAGCCGTTTAAGGTCATCAATAACACTCATGCTCCTACCTCCTAACGTTTTATGCCCGTCGGCGTATTTGTACACTTTCATTATATATAAGGTATACCGTGTTTCGTATCATGAAGGCACGGATTTTGGTTAAATCCGTGCCGTCATAATTACTTCATGTGCCGAACGACCAGTGCTACCCAAAAAGCAGGCCACAGCACCGCCCTCAGCGTTACAAACATTACGTTTTTTGACGCCCCTTTGGGCAGCCAGTCATAAAATAAGTATTGGAAGCTCCACGTTACAATAGCACAGGAAAGATAAACCTCTAGCAACAACATGTGACGTTAACCCCTTATAGCCAGAGGGCGTGCAATAAAGTTGTTAACACCGGTGGAAATCCCCATGGTCATAAACAATGGCAGCAACTGCTTAACGTCCAGGTCGTCGTACGCCACGGCGCCATACTTCATCTGCAACTCTTCTGGCATCACACCCAGTGTGGTGACATTGTATAGCCCTACTGTCTGCACATCGGTGAAGTATTCGTTTGCCAGTTCTTGAATCCTGCGTCTAACTTGCATGATAATTTCGGAGATGTCAATATCTTCCTGAAAGTGCATGAGCTCTCCGTATGTCTTAGGGTGGTTTCCAATTCTGTAAATTAACAAGTGTGTGTTCATTCAACACCCTCCTTAAGTTTTGATCTTATTCTATGTGGCATTTCTTTTCAAAAATTCCTGTATCTCTCTATGAAGCTTCTCTCCTTCCTCAAGATACGTTTTAATGCGGGTCTCCATATCTTCCAGCATAACCCGGTTAATGATGCCTTCCACATGTGATATATCCACGTTAACGGGCTTGGATTTGAACGGGAAATCCCGCTTAAACAGCTTACGCTGTTGCAGAGGGGTGTCGGTACAGGGACTGAGTTCGACAGTTATCAGAAACATCCAGCTCCCGGCAGTGACCGAGTGCCAGGCAGACCGAAGTACAGGTTCTATCTCGATGCTTTCAAAAAGCTGCCTGCCTATGGCGGAATCAGTGTTGAAATCCGTATGGATGTCGAGTGTTCCTTCATCCGGAGACTCCCCTGTCTTTTCCCAGTATATATGCAGCACATGATCCGGATAGCCGTCAGGTTCCATAGGGTCTATCTGAAGATTAGCCTCCGTCAGTCTGTGTGTAAGGTCATGTGTCGACACGGCATATGTAAGCTCTATACGGTCGTTAGGCATAACCTTAAGTGTTACGCTGTCTACATATATCCAATCTCTTTCCCCCTCAAACTCAAACCAACAGGGAATATCCGTTTTGGGGATTTCTGGCAGTTTGAGTAGTTCTTTCAGGGCACTCAAGCCTTTCACATACTCGGCGTATGCTTTCTGCTCTTTTTGGCTCTCTAACAGTTCAGTCAGCATCAGATGCCCTCCTTTTCTTCCTTATCCTCCAGCTCAGCCAACAGGTGCTTCAACTTCATTTTAATCTTTTCAAGTTTTGTTTCCGCAGCCGGGGGTCGCTTAATCGAAACGGTTCCTTCTCTTTCCTTTTTAAGCATATTAGGGTATAGTTCTACGCCGGGGAAGCGAATATCCCCCGGTAGATTAAGCAAGAGCCCCACGTTAAGGTAGAGCGAAGTTGTGCCGTAGGAGAACGTGACATGCAGGGCGCTTATTACCGGTTTTATGTAGGGCAGGATCTCTTTCATCAGCTCATACAGCGGGGGCTCTTCCCTGGAAACATGACAGGAAAAATTATTATTCAGAGCTACTTGTATTTCCAGTATTCCGCTGCTTTCCTCGTCTTTTCCGATCCACGGTATTTGCAGCCCATATATCAGATTGGCAGGCGTATTTCCAGTGTACAGCATATCTTCTGCCGGGCTATCAAAATAACCGTCATCATTTATACCCCTGACAATATGAGTAAAGTGTATATGCCCCTCATATGGCAATTCAACTCGAATGGAGTCCACATACAGCCCCCAGGCACTGGGGATTTCGGTCACGTTTACGGTAAAGAGATCCTGTACTGGATAGGGATCCCCCTTTTTAAGAAAATATTGCAGTGCCGCCCGGGCTTTTTCAAACCGCTCGATGTGCCACAATTCAAAACCACGCATCTCTATTATCCCTTTCAGCTTTTTGTATGTTCTCTTCGGTTTTTTGCATGGTTCTCCACCTGGCGACCGCTCTTGTAAGCTCCTGTCCGATTTTTATGTGGTCTTCGATTCGCCGCAGCAGCTCCTCATAGCTTTCAGAACCCGTATCCGCAGAGTCGTTAGCAGACACAGACCCGTCTGAAGTTCTCCGGGGATCTGTGGCCGAGTTCTTTATGAAAGGGATGTGTCGGTTAAGCAGGTCAATGCTCGTAATGGCATTGTGCACGATGTCAGGTTCGAGATTGACCTGGATTTCCAGTTGATTTAAGGGGCCGTCATCCAAATCCGTCAGATATAAAGTCTCCCGTTCCTGCAGAACCGGAGAAACCATGCTGATAAAAGAAGAATCTATGATCTTATTGGGACCTATCAGCACCTCGACAGTCACCGTACCCGTTTCTCCGGAGTCTTTTGTCATCCACGGCACGGACAGATAGTAATGTATTTTTGGATGGTTGAGACTGATCCTTTCGGATAGTTTCAGTTCAATAGCATCTTCATCTACATGGATATTGTCCGCAATCGCCAGCCAATGCTGAATTCTGACCCGCCCGGTTACTGTGGGCTGCAGCTCCGCACTGGTCAAATATATACAATCTGTCTCACCGGAGCTCATTACTTTTATTGCTCTGCACAGTTCTTTTGCCTGTTTGCCCCGCAGTTTCTGCAGGGTGTCATACACCGCAGTGTAAATTTCGAACTTATTCCTTGATTCTTGCACCAGTCTCGAATTTCCCATATCAAAAACTCCCATATCAAAAACCCTCCTCCTTCTCTCCTTCCATTATCGGTTCCATTGAAGAGCCGGGACTGCTGGTTATAGTCAGCTCTTTATAGGTGTTATAAGGCATAAAAGGTTCTAACGTCACCCATATTTCCAGCTGCTCTTCCTCCTCTTCTCTATCAGCCGCCCACCTTAATGCACTCTTTGAAAACACTGCGGACGTCGTCGTTATAAAGTCCCAATCCATTGGATCACAGAGGCTTATACGGGTTCCATTCTGGAGTATTCCCCCCTTTTTCAATGACCCCCTATAAACCCACGGTATTCGTAGTTGATAAGCTATTTCTGGATCATAAGCATACATTTCACCTGACTCTTTCAGGATGATTCTATCTGCCAGTACCTCTACACCGTTACTACAAAATACCGTATAACACATGCACACCCTTCCAGTAAGTGACAGGCGGAGCTGCACTTTCTTCACATAGATCTCATCGTTTTCCCCAATGTTCACTGTCTCAATGGCATTCATCAATACCTTTCTCTGTTCAGGGTCGTCCAGCATCGAACTCAATGCTCTATAGGTATTCCTGTATCTTTCAAACTCTGCTTTTGCACTTTTTACGGTGATATTGTCCATATCAAAAACTCCCCTCCTTCTCTAATATTCTGCCCTCTATAATGTCGGCATAACAGACGGCACACAAAACCCTGCCGTCTTCCACTATTACCTCATCCGGGGAAAGGGCTGTTCCGCACACCTCACAGTATTCCTTCTCCATATCGAAGGCGCATGCACTGCAAATGGGCAGATTGTCCGTGGTGTACATCGCTATATCTTTTGTGGTTACCGGTTTCCCGCATACCACACATGTTCTGCGTTTTCCCATACTTTACCTCCTGAAAAAAAGGCAGCCCGGTTCAACGGGCTGCAGCAGTTGGTTGTCTTTTCTTAGAGCTATGGTTCTGGTTCTCTTTTATATTCTCCTTTAAGTTTTTGCGTACCAGCCTGTTCCATGCCGGGATAACTCCCTTGTGGCGGCGTGTACGTATGTTTTCTCCATATACCAAAAGTGTTGTAGGCTTCAAACCCAAAAGCTCAATAACTCGCAGCATCTGGGATACGTCTATGTCAGACTGGCGAACGTGTGCTTTATTTCCTAAAGCCTCTATCATTACTTCCTCAAGTGAAAAGTTTTTCTTTCCCAGATTGTTGTACGCAGTTAGATAGAAGTTTTCCTCAGTTTCCGAGGTGCTGCACAGCAACCACGTTATGAGCAAGTATTCCAGCCTTCCGTTAGAACCCTTATTTATTTTATTGAGGACTCTTTTAGAGAGCTGGCGGGTAGTCGGCTTGACATTAAACGGCCGTACGAAGTGAGAAAGCTCAAATAGAACCTCCAGACTGCCATCGTACCTCGTCTGTTTATCGTACGGCGGAGATGAATACAGTTTCATCAGCTTCCACAACTGGCGCTCGAGATAGGGAGCCATGTCGTCCGGAGAGCTGTAATAGAGGTTAAGCAGTGATGGAAGGCTTCCCCTGGCCACCAATATTTTAATTATGCCGACCTGCAGGGATTTCGGAAGGGTGAATATTGCATCCGAAAGCCAGTCTATCTTGTAGATGTTTTCTACCAGCTTATCAGGTGCTATTTTTACCAGGTATTTCACCTTCTTAACATCCCCAACATAGATGTATAAGGCTAATTTAGCACCCATAGGTATTTCTGGGAAATTTTCTAATATCGGCTGCAACTCCATGGGATCCGCACTGCTTTTAGCTAGATTCATAAGCAGCTGGGCCAGAGCGATATGATCCTGATTTTCCCTAAAATAATTTAGGCTTCTCGAATCTTCCTTCATAATCTTCAACACCCCTTCGGGGAAAAAAGGCACCCTCGGATGAAGGAACAGTTTATCAGCCTTATATTTATCGCCATAGGGATCCTCATAGACCCTGGCATCATCCGGTATTTCCACCATTCGGAGCCAACTGTATTTCTGGTAATAAGCCCACTGCAGAACGGTATCTCCCAGGAAATAAAGACCTCCCGGTTCACAACTACCCGATGGATTGAACTTTTCATTTACAGGAAGCTCATTCAGCCCATCCTTGTACTGATAATCGTTATGGGTTTCATTTTCATTTGTCAGTCTCCAAAAGTACTTTCTGCCATCCAGTTCTTGCATTGCATATCTCCTCCTTTACCTTCGTATTCTGTCTTACCAGTTTGTTCCATACCCGAATAATTTCTGTAGGTACTGTAGAAGATATTGTTTGTTTTCTTACCAGTTTGATGGTTGGTTTTACCTTAAAAATCTCTAAGGCATGTAATAAATTGGCTGGAGTGACATAAATATCCTTATCTCCACAGTAGTGCCCCAAGTATTTCTTACCTTCATCAAGAGCAAACATGAAAGCTTTTTCTGTGGGTTTTAGATATTTTTTGTTGATGCGGTTATATGCCTCCACCAATCTAGTTTCTACTTCTAAAGTGTTTTCATGATACAGTATCTGGCTGATAATCAAAACTTCAAGTCCTATACCGGCAGAACGCTTGTTGAAAAGAGTTAAAAGGCGGGAAGAAAGTTTCCCAGGATTGTTCTTTAGAATCGAAAATATTGTAGCTGTAGAAAGAGGCTCTACTTTACTCCGCCCATCTTTATCTTGAAGTTCTACCAGATTTATAATATGTTTTTCTAATGAGGTGCGCCCCCCAATAATCCCCATTGGTGCTGCTAAATACAGATTAAGTAAAGACGGAAGGTGCCTGCGTAATATAAGAATTTCTGTAAACAATTCCCTGTATTTGCGAGGTAGTTCAAATACTCTGTTACAAACCGAAGGATACTTCAATAGTTCAGAGAGAAGGTCAACCCAATAGGTTAATCCTTCTTCAATAAGCTCCTCTTTTCCTATATAAACTCCAACCATAAACTTAGCAACTGGATCGGTTGGAGGATAATTAGAATACAGCCAGTTTATATCATCAACACTGGCACCATTTTTCATAAGAGGAAGCAACAGATCGTCTCCTATAAGCAATCCATCTCCAATAAGCATATCTCTTGATATGTGATTAAGCACTTGGGGGTCTTTTAATAGCTGTAGTATTCCATCTGGCCATAGAGGTATTTTTTGAGACAAAATCACTTTATCGGCAGCATACCTGACTAAAA
>Ga0209604_1001519_pt1 | contig 18747 bp, 12 predicted proteins | sample AD_UKC097_MetaG_FD_184405 | JGI IMG/M metagenome (GOLD analysis project Ga0209604, IMG submission 184405) | Active sludge microbial communities of municipal wastewater-treating anaerobic digesters from USA - AD_UKC097_MetaG (SPAdes) (version 2) | ecosystem: Engineered > Bioreactor > Anaerobic >... | reverse complement strand
CATCGCCGGCAGCACGAGCGCCGCGGGCTGCATGCAGATCTATGCCGACCTGGTGAAGTACAACATGGTCGACGCCGTCGTGGCCACGGGGGCCTCCATCGTGGACATGGACTTCTTCGAGGCCCTGGGCTTCCGCCACTACCAGGGCACGCCCCACGTCGACGACCGGGAGCTGCGCAGGCTCTACATCGACCGCATCTACGACACCTACATCGACGAGGAGCAGCTCCAGCACTGCGACAGGACGGTCACCGAGATCGCCGACCGGCTCCCGCCGCGGCCTTACTCGTCGCGCGAGTTCATCCGGGAGATGGGCAAGTACCTGACGAAGAAGGCAAAGAAAAAGGGGTCCCTCGTCCAGACGGCCTACGAGAACGACGTGCCGATCTTCTGCCCGGCCTTCTCGGATTCCAGCGCGGGATTCGGCCTGGTCCTCCACCAGCATCGGCGCCCCGGGAACCACGTCTCCATCGACTCGGTGAAGGACTTCCGGGAGCTGACGGAGATCAAGATCGCCGCACCCACCTCGGGCCTTCTCATGATCGGCGGCGGCGTGCCGAAGAACTTCATCCAGGACACGGTCATCTGCGCCGAGATCCTGGGCAAGGACGTCCCCATGCACCGGTACGCCATCCAGATCACCGTGGCCGACGTGCGCGACGGGGCCTGCTCGAGCTCCACGCTCAAGGAGGCCGCCTCGTGGGGCAAGGTGGACACCGTCTCGGAGCAGATGGTCTTCGCCGAGGCGACGATGGCCCTGCCGCTGCTGGCCAGCTATGCCTATCACCGGGGAAGCTGGAAGAAGAGGAAGAAGTGGAGATTCTCCAGGATGTTCAAGGAGTGATCTCCCGCACCCCGCAAATGCTCAGCCCCGAAAGGCCGGCGCTTCGACGCCGGCCTTTCTAGTTTCGGCGGTCCAAACAGGGCCGTCCCGTTCTGGAACAGGCCCCGATAAGCGCTGCAGTGCTGCATTGCAGGCCGGGTAGGCCATTCCGGCCTGTTTCCGAGGGGCCCCTCCTGTCGTCGGCGAATCGCCCGCAAAATGATCAACCCATCGCAATCATTGGAAGATTTCTAGACGACCCTCCCGATTTCCCCGTGGCATGCCCGGTGCTCCTGCAGGGTGCCAGATTCAACCCCAAGGAGGCTCGTCATGAACGGGACGACGAAAGAAAAAGGGAAAAAGAAGCCGGGGACCTGGCTCCGGGTGATTGCACTCTTCTCGATGTTCCTTGCCGCGGGGCCGGCCGGGGCGGACGAACCGCTGAGCGAGGAAGGGCTCTTCACGGCCGTCGCCCCCGACGCCATGATCGTCCTCGACCTGTCGGGGAGCATGAAGTGGAACCCCCCGGGGGACCACGATGCGTGGAATTCCCCGACCAGGCAGTACAGCAACCCGACCTGCTCAGGGCCCTTCTACGACGACCAGAGCGTGCCGGGCTACACGACCTACTGCTCGCGCTTCGAGATCGCCCGCAGGACCCTCTTCACGATCCTCGACGACAACCGCGACGGGACGGTCAACGCCAACGACGAGACGAGCATGAACATCCGCTTCGGCCTGGGCAAGTTCCAGGGAAGCACGTACACGAAGCTTCGCGACATCGCGACGAAGTATTCCCAGATCTACTGCGGCAGCACGACCTCCTGCACCGTGAACCAGGCCTCGGGGGACTATTCCAGCATCAACTACTGGATGACCTATTCCAACGTCGTCGGGGCCACGCCTCTCGTCTCGGCCCTCTCCGGCGTGAAGGCCTACCTCGACGCCCACAAGGCGGCCGACGCCTACCAGAGCTGCCGGCAGAAATTCGTCATCCTCGTCTCCGACGGGGCCGACACGACAAGCTGCGGCGGCTCGGGTTCCGACACCCAGGCCGACCAGTACAAGCGCCGGCGCGAGTCGGTGCTCGCGGCCAAGGCCCTGGCCGACGCCGGCTACAGGGTCTTCGTCATCGGCATGGGCAGCAACATGCCCGACCATCTGAAGAACACCCTCAACTGGATGGCCTACTGGGGCGGGACGGACAACCCCCTGGTCCCGAACACGGGCTCGGTGTCGGGCTTCGACCCCTCGACGGTCAGCGCCTGCGGCGGCGCCTCCGTGACGGGCACCTGCGACGGGACGAGCGACCAGTGCTTCGCCGTCTCCAACGACCCGGGGACGGCCCCCCTTTCCGGCTATGCCTTCCTGGCCAACAACGCCGCGGAGCTCGAGGCGGCCTTCCGGCAGGCCGTCAACCATATCCGGGAGGCGACCTACTCCTTCACGCAGGCCTCGGTGGCCTCCTCGCGGCTCGTCGACGAGAACTTCCTCTACGAGGCGACCTTCCAGCCCGCCAACGGGGAGCCCTTCTGGCAGGGCCACATCAAGAAGTACAACATCAACACCGACGGCAGCATCGGCTCCGTGGCCTGGGACGCCGGCGAGGTGCTCCAGGCGAGGTCGGCTGCCTCGCGGACCGTGTACACCTACAAGGCCGGCGCACTGACGCCGTTCACGGCCGCCACGGTCACGAACGCCGACCTCAACGTGGCCGACGACACGAGGCGCAGCGAGGTCGTGGGCTTCATCCGCGGCGAGAGCGCCTACAACCCCGACAACTGGAAGCTGGGCGACACGTTCCGCTCCAACCCGATCACGGTGGGCACGCCGGCGCAGTATTTCCGGGACATGCGGGACACGGCCAACGCGTTTGCGACCTTCCGCGCCGACAACGTCCGCTCGACGGCCAACGGCAAGCGGATTGTCGTGGCCGGAGCCAACGACGGCCAGCTCCACGCCTTCCGCACCAGCGACGGGGCCGAGCTCTGGAGCTTCATCGCACCCAACCTGCTGAGCAAGCTCAAGGACATCGCCCACACCTCGCACCCCACGGGCCTGACCCACCAGTACTACGTGGACGGCCCCATCAGCGTCGCCGACGTGTGGCTGGGAAGCGGCGACGGTACGGTCAAGAGCGCGGCCGACTGGAAGACCCTGCTTATCTTCGCCCAGGGCCGGGGCGCGACGCAGACCCTCTGGAGCTCGTCGAGCTCCTGCGACGGCGGCTTCAGCAACGTCTACTCGGCATCCTATCCCCACTACTGCGGATACCACGCCCTGGACATCACCAACACGGCCGTCCCCGCCTACAAGTGGCGCATCACGGCTTCGGCAAGCCAGGCCCCCTACCTCGGCGACCCGTGGAGCAAGGTGATGGTGCACCGCGTCAAGGTCGGCGGCGTGGAGAAGTGGGTCGGGTTCTTCGGCGGCGGGCACAACTACTCGAGCTGCACCGGGACGGGCTGCGACACCCGCGGAAAGGGGTTCTTCGTGGTCGAGTTGGCGACAGGCAACGTCCTGTGGAGCTATACCCAGGCGGACAACGCGGCCCTCGCCTACGCGATGCCCGCGACCCCCACCGTCATCGACTCCGACAATGACGGCTTCATCGATCTGGCCTACATCGGGGACCTGGGCGGAAACCTCTGGCGCTTCACGTTCTGCTTCGCCGCCGACGGGTCCTCCTGCACGGCGGGAAGCTGGAGCGGTTCGCGGCTCTTCGCGCGGGAGACCGGAATCGGCCCCGTCTACGACGCCCCGACGGCGACCCGGGACGCCAACGGCGCCCTCTGGCTCTACTGGGGCACCGGCGACAAGGCCGAGCCCATCGTCGTGGGCACCGTCGCCGACCGGCTCTTCGGCGTGAAGGACAAGACGCTCACCGGCACGCTCCAGCTCGCGAGCCTCGAGAATATCACGAGCAGCACCTACACCGACAGCGCGTCCAAGAACGGCTGGACCATCACCCTCGCGGGTGCAGGCGAGAAGTGCCTCTCCGACCCCGCCATCTTCGGGGGCCAGGTCTACTTCACCACCTACACCCCCGCAAGCGGCTCCGGCGACCCCTGCAGCCAGGCGGGCACGGCAAAGCTCTACGCCCTGTCGTACATCAGCGGCGCCGGGTCCCTGACGGGCGGCAGCCGCAGCATGACGCTCGGCGTGGGCATTCCCACGGCGCCCGTGCTGTCCATGAATCCCTACAGCGCGACACCGGACCTCTACGTGACCGTCAGCGGCGGCGCGGGGATCGGCTCGAACACCCAGAAGGCACCCGTCAACCCGCCCACGATCGCCAGCCGGACCAACATCCTGCACTGGAGAGACCGGAGGGTGCATTAGCGCCTAGCGCGGACGGCCCGCCTCGATCTCGGCAATCCGGCCCCTGAGCCGTTCCGGCACAGGGGCCTTTTTGTTCTGCCGGTAGTCGAAGCAGACCAGGGTCCCCTCGCCCTCGGCGGCGATGCGGCCCAGCCTGCGGCTGAAGACGGCGTAGCGCATGACGAAGCGGTCCTCGCCGACGCTTGCCACCCGCACCCCCACGGAGACCGTGTCGGGGTAGGACAGGGGCGCGCGGAACCGGCAGGACGTCTCGGCCAGGATCGGGCCCACGGGGTCCCTGGCCAGGAATTCCGGCACGGCGAGCCTCTCGAAATAGGCGATCCGGGCCGTCTCGAAATACCGGAAGTAGACGATGTTGTTGACGTGCCCGAAGGCGTCCATCTCGCCCCAGGCCACGGGGACCTCCACGACGACGGGCCATCCCGCCAGTGCATCCTGCATCCTCTTTCCTCCTCGGCAAACGTGGGACCCATCCTAACAGATCGGCCCGCCAGGCTCAACCGCGGTGCTCCGGACGGGGTCAGCGATGGAGAAAACCGCCTCTCCCCAACCCTCCCCTTTGTCCCCCTCCGTCGAGGGAGGGGAAACAGGTGCGTCCGGCGGGCGGATGCAAGGCTGCGGGCGTCCCGAAACGGCGGATCGAATCGCACCGCGCCGGAATGGCATAATTCACACAACCATTCGATATTGAATGAAAATTTTTGACAAGACCCCGAATCGGATGCCCTGCACAGGCAGCCCGAATCGCCCGCGCAGGAGGACAAGGATCTCAACTAACCGATTTAAAAGGGTTATTTTTCATACCGCCCTGACGGCACAGCCCATGCTCCCTGACCGTGCAAACAGAACGAAGGAGCAGGACCATGAGCGCTGCGCTGGCAGAAAGAGTGATCGGCGAAAAGTCAATGGAAGAGCAGACAATAGGAAACGACAGCTGCATCTTTGACCGGATCGTGGAGGTGGACGGCCCCGACGACGGAACGGCGTTCATCGTCATCGACACCGTCATGACCCTGCTTGTCTACCTGGCCCCCGTGGCGGTCTTCTGCTGCCTCGTGGCCCCCGTTGTGGCCCGCCTCCTTGGCATGCCCATCTCCCACTGACCGGGACCATCCGCCCTCCATCGCCGCCGGGAACGGCCTTCCCCTTCCGCCGCGGTCCCGGCGGTTTCTTCATCAGCAAGGGATCATCGGGACGGCAGACGCGGGAAAGCCGAAGCCCCGCCCAGCCAGCCGGTTCAACACCGGCTCCATGCAGCGCGGGCCCGGCTCAGATCAGGCAGAAGAAGCGCTCCACGCGCTCGTGGATCCAAAGGGAGGCCTGCACGCGGCTGCGCACGCGGATCTTGCGGAAGATGTTGTAGAGGTGTGTTCGGACTGTGTGGCCGCTGATGGCCAGGTGGGCGGCGATGTCGCTGTTGTGGAGGCCGCCGGCCATCAGGAACAGGATGTGAAACTCCCTCGGGCTCAGGGGATGCTCCTCTGCGGCGTCGCAGGCGCTCCACGGCCTCACGAAGGCGACGGGAGGCTCCCCGGGTGCCGCCGGCCGGCACTCCGGAAGATCCCGGAGGGCGTCGACGAACCGCTCCGCCGAGTCGAATCGATAGAAAAACCCGCACAGCAACCCGGCGGCCCTGTCGTGACCGTTGCCGTTGGGGCCCTCCTTGAAGAGAACGGAGAAAAGGCCGGCAGGCAGCAGCCCGCTGTTACCGCCGTTGCCCCGCGGGACCGCCGCCCTGAGCCCCGGCTCCAGGGGGTCCACGAGACACAGCAGGCTCCTCGGGGGGTGCGTGCCCCGCCCGAGGGTCTCCATCTGCCCGAAGGAAACCGCCTCGCAGCGCGTGCCCGTCCGCCGTGCAAGAAACTGCGCGAGGGCTTCATTGTCCAGCCGGCGCGTGCCGGCGATGTAGATCGACTTCTGCGCAAGCGCCCTGTCGCCGCCGTCCATGGTCTACCCTCTCTTCCCGCGCTCCCGCCGGCTCGCCCGGCGGAGCGCGTCGAACAGGTCGGGAATCAGGAAGGGCTTTTGGAGAAACGCTCTGCACCCCTGCGCGAGGAGTTCCCGGACCTCGTCGGGCAGGCTGTAGCCGCTGATGATGACCACGGCCACCCCCGGGTCCATGCCCTTCAATTTCCTGAAGGTCTCCGCGCCCCCCATGCCCGGCATGATCATGTCGAGCAGCACGACGTCGATGTCGCCTCCCCACGCCTCGTAGATCTCGAGGGCCTCGAGGCCGCTGAACGCCGTCAGCACCCGGTAGCCGGCGGCCTCCAGGATCTCGCGGAGCAGGCCGGTCAGGACCTCGTCGTCATCGACCAGGAGAATCGTTGCGCCCGATGATCCGGCCCCGCGCCGGGCGGGCGATTCGGCAGACGCCGACCCGGCGGCCGGCAGCAGGATTTGAATCGCCGACGGGGCCCTCTCGTCCCCGTCGAGGGTCAGGACCCCGCCGTGACCCTGCACGATGCACTGCGCATAGGTCAGGCTCAGGTTGTCGCGCAGGCCGGCATCGTTCATCAGCGCCGAGAGGCGAAGCGCCCTCGGCCGCCCGGCCTTCGCCTGCGCCGGGGCGCCCGACGACAGGCTCACCTTCACGTACTTGCCCGGCCTGACCCGGTAGAGCGTCGATTCCGGCGCGAAGAGGCAGGTGTTCTCGGCCTCGATGTGGAACTCGGAGCTCGTCGGGGAGACCTGCTGCAGGTGAAAGTAGAGGTGGATGAGCATCTTTTCGAGCTGGACCCGATCGACATCGACGGCCCAGAGCTTTTCGTCGAGCCTGCGCCGCACGGTGATCCCGCCCCGGGTGTTCGCGAAGACGGTGGAGGTCTTGCGGATGATCTCCTTGAGGTCGACCGGCCGGGCCCCGTTCGCCGGGCCGCCGGCGAAGCCCCGGATCTTCTGCAGCAGCTCCCTGGCCGAACGCGCCTCCTGCTCGACGGCCTGAAGCTGCCTGGCGGCGGGGGTGTCCTGCCCGTGGACGGTCTCCAGCAGCTCCCGGAGGCCTTCGACGATCCCGTCCACGATGAGGGCGAGGCCGCCGGTGAGAATGCCGACGGAGTCGATTTTCGTGTATTGCAGATCCGACTCGACGCGGCCCCGCTCGACCACGTTCTCGTAGGTCGTCAGCAGGCGGCCGTCGGCGAGTCCCACGAAGTGGACCTGGCAAAGGCGCCTGCCTCCCTGCCTGGTCCGGACGGCGATCACGGTCTCCCGGTGCACTCCCCCCGTCCGCGGGTGCCGGCCGCGGAAGAGCTCATCGAGCATGCCCGTCGAGACGGGCTTGTGCGCAAAGGTCTCGAACCAGGTCCGGATGTCGCGGATTTCGTCGATGGTGTATCCGAACATCTCGACGAACCTGCCGTTCACGTAATCCACGGTGTAGTCGCGCCGCGCCGTCAGGACACCGAAAGGCAGCTGCTCCATGAAAGCCCGGCATGCCTCGTGCGGCGAAGACGGGGACGAATCCCCGGCGTCCCCCCGGGGCGTTTGCTCCGCCCCATGGCCGCGCTCCCCGCCGTGAAGGGACTGAATCCGGTTCGACGTCCGATCCGGCTCTCTTTCCGGGAAGTCTCTGTCTGGCATGGCGTCACCTCGGCTCAGTGAGTTGCCGCGAGGTAGAGCACCGCTCGTACCAAACTCGTACCCGATTATTTCATCAGCAATGTCAGGTACTTGGATAATAAAAGACCCGGCAGGCGCCGGCCGTGGGGCAGGCCTCCCATGCCGTAATGGCCCGGCATGGGAGGAAAAGCTGAATCTATTCAGGCATGAAGAAAAGCTATGCCACGATGGGATGGTCCGGCGCGGAGAGCCGTATCCTGCCGGCCGGACATGCAGGACATCGCGTCAGGGGCCGGCGCTGACGGGTCTGCGCCCGAGGCGTGCGGGGAAGGGCCCTGCCCCCGGCCGGCCCCGGATGACGGGTGATTCCGGGGCTCAGTCCACCCCGTAGGAGGCGAGTTTGCGCCTCAGCGTGATGAGGCCGATCCCCAGGAGCCTGGCCGTCCTGAGCTTGTTGCGGGTCGTCTCCTCGTAGGCCTTGAGGATGTGGACCCGTTCCACCTCGGCCAGGGGGACGATGGGGCCTCCGCCGCCCGCCGGGACCGCCGCCTTCGGTCTGGATTTCCTGATGTATTCCGGGAGGTAGCGGGCCGCGATCGGTCTCTGCTGCGCGAGGTTGCCCGAGGCCTGGATGATCGAGCGCAGCTCCCGGACGTTCCCGGGGTAGTCGTACCCCATGAGGATCTCCAGCGCGTCCTCCTCGATATCGTGACCGGTGAGTTCCCCGCGGAACTCCCGCAGGAAGACGTTGATCAGCAGCGGGATGTCCTCCCGGCGCTCCCGCAGGGGAAGCATGGAGAGCCAGGCCCCCTTGAGACGGTAGTAGAGGTCCTTGCGGAACTGCCCCTTGGCCAGCAGCTTGTCGAGATCGGCGTTGGTGGCCGCGATGAAGCGCACGTCCACCTTGCGCGCCGTGCTGGTGCCGAGCTTGATGATCTCCCCCTCCTGGAGGGCCCGCAGGAGCTTGCCCTGGAAATCGAGGGGCAGGTCCCCGATCTCGTCCATGAAGAGGGTCCCCCGGTGGGTGGACTCGAGGTAGCCCGCGCGGTCCTTCTCGGCCCCCGTGAAGGCCCCCTTGGTGTGGCCGAAGAACTCGGCGTCGAAGAGGCTTCCCGTCAGGGAGGCCATGTTGATCGAGGTGAACGGGAACGACGCCCGGGGGCTCGAGCGGTGGATCGCCTTGGCGAGCAGCTCCTTGCCGGTGCCGCTCTCGCCGGTGATGAGGACGGGCACGTCGCTGGCGGCGTGCAGCTCCGCCTCCTTGAGCAGGCGAAGCATCTTCTCCGAGCGGGTCACGATCGGCGCGAAGGCGTCCTTGTGCTTGATCTGCGGCAGGCTGCCCGTCTTGCCGACGGAGAGGACCTCCAGCAGGCGGCGCCGCTCCATCGCGCGCAGGATCTTGGAGACCAGCTCGTCTCGCGAGACGGGCTTGGTGAGGTAGTCGTAGGCGCCCTTCTGGAGGCACTCCACGGCGGTGCGGGCGTCGTTGACGGCGGTCACCATGATGCACTCCGTGTCGGGGCTGGCGCTCTTGATGATCTCCAAAAGCTGCACCCCGTTGATCCAGGGCATCGTGATGTCGATGAGCGCGACGGCATAGCCGTCGCCCTGCTGAACGGACTGCGCCGCCACGCGGGGGTCGCTCTCCACGCGGACGTCGCGGATGCCCGAGCTGATCAGGCCCCGCCTGACGCTGTCGAGGCAATCCATTTCGTCGTCGATGACAAGAATCCTCTCGCTCATGTGTCCGGACTCCCTTTCAACCGGTTGTTCGGCTCTCGCCCCTGTGATCCTTCAGGTCGGGCAGCACGACGCGGAAGGTCGTGCCCCGGCCGATTTCGCTCTCCACGGTGATGGACCCGCCGGCGGACTCGATCAGGTTTTTCGAGATGTAGAGCCCCAGGCCCGTCCCCAGTCCCTCTGCCTTCGTCGTGAAGAAGGGGTCGAAGATGCGGGCGGCCGTCCTTCGGTCCATCCCGCAGCCGTTGTCCTCGACCTCCAGGACGAGCCCCTCCCCTGAAGCCCCCCATTGCGCGGTGAGCCGGATGCGGGAATCCGGCTTGTCCGCCGCCTGGGCGGCGTTGATCAGCAGGTTGATGAGAGTCTGCTCGACGGCGTCGGGGTCGGTGACCATCCCGGGCATAGCCTGCTGCACCTCCACGTCGAAGGTCTTCACCGTCTTGCGGACCTGGGTGTGGCAGATGGCGACGGCCTTCTCGACGACCTCCGTGGGCACAATCGGCCGGGCGCCCCTCTCGTCTTTCCTGCGCGAGAATTCCTTGAGCTTGGCCACGGTGGTGTTGATCCGCGTGGAGCCGTGCTCGATGTTGTCCAGCAGCTTCAGCACGTCCTCGCGGAAATCCGCGTAGGGCATCCCCTGGACCTCGTAACCGGGGGTCTTGGCGGCGTGCTCGTCGAGGACGGGCAGGACGTCCCGGATGTAGTCGCGCAGGATCGGCATGTTGAAGCTGATGAAGTTGTTCGGGTTGTTGATCTCGTGGACGATCCCCGAGATGAGAAGCCCCAGGGAGGCGAGCTTTTCGCTCTGGATCAGCTCCCGCTCCATGAGACGCTGGCGCGTCCGGTCGGTGATGCGGACGATGGCCATGCCGTGATCCAGGCGGCCGGTCTCGACCGGGTAGACGAACACCTCCTCGTAGCGGGAGGTCTCCCCCTTCGTTTCCAGTTCGTGACGGGCCGGCTCCTGAGCGGCGGCGGCGTCCCGGACGAGGCGGGTCGCCTCCTCGCCGTAGCGCTCCCGGAAGAACTCCAGGCAGGAGGTCCCGATCAGGTCCTGGTAGAGCGCCGCACCGAAAAAGTCCAGGGCCGCCCGGTTGAGCATGACCACCGTCATGTCCTCCCGGACCATGACCAGCGGGTCGGAGATGCCGTCGAAAACGGCCCGCAGCGTGTTGCGGCTCTCGCGGATCTGCTGCTCCGAGCGGACGCGATCCGTGATGTCCCGGCCCACGGCCAGGTGCTCGACGAGGTTCCCGGACTCGTCGTAGAGGGCCCGGTCGGTCCACTGCATCCAGCGAAGCTCGCCGTCGGGCCGCTCGGCGCGGATTTCGACCTCGATCAGGGGGTTCTCGGGGTTCACGCCGCGCAGGGCCTCCCTGACCGTGCGCTGGTCCTCCGGCGGCATCGGCCGGTACCGGGTCCCCAGGATCTCCTCGCGCGTCTTGCCGAAGAAGCGGCAGAAGGCTTCGTTGACGAAGGAGATCGTCCCGTCCGGTTGGAAGCGGCAGATGAGCTCCGTCTGGTCCTCGACGATGGCCCGGTAGAGCCGCTCGCTCTGGACGAGGGCTTTCTCCGTCTTGCGGTGCTCCTCGAGCTCGATCCGGAGCAGCATGTTGGCCACGTCGAGCTCCCGGGTCTGCTCGGCGACCTGCTTTTCGAGATCCTGCTTGGCGAAGAGCAGAATCCGGGCGGCCTTCTTCTGGGCCGTGATGTCCAGGGCCGTGAAGACAACCCCTGCCGACGGGTTCTGCGGATCGATCGGGGCGGAACTCAGCAGGATGTCGAGGACGGACCCGTCCTTGCGCTTCCAGCGCGTCTCGACGGGCCCGATGCCCCCCCCGGCCTCGATCTGCGCATGCGGATCCCGGCCGACCCGCTCGTACTCCTCCCGGTCGGGGTACAGGGCGAGGGCGCTCTTTCCCCGGAGCTCGCGGGGCTCGTAGCCCGTCAGCGCGGCCATCCCCTCGTTGACCCACTCCAGCAAACGATCCCGGACCATCCCCACGCCGATGGGGGCCGTCTTCAGGATGGTTGCCAGCAGGGCCTCGTTTTTCCGCAGGGTCTCCTGGGCCCGCTTGAGCTCGCTGATGTCCGTGACGATGCCCGTCGATCCGACGATGCGGCCGTTGCGGACGAGGGGCCGTGACCTCGTCAGCGCCGGGAAGCGTCTCCCGTCCCTGCGGAGCATCGTGTACTCCTGGCAGACGAGCGGGGTCCCTTCCCGGATCGACTGGACGTTGCGCATCATCAGCTCCCGATCCTCGGGAGCGACCACGGCGGCGAAGCTCACGCCCGCCGCCACCTCCTCGGCGGAATACCCGAACATCTCCATCGCCGCGATGTTGGCGTAACCGATCGCTCCGTCGAAGTCGGCCTCGTAGATCCCGACGGGCAGGTGGTCGGCCAGCTCCCGGTAGCGCTCCTCGCTGGCCCGCAGGGCCTGCTCGGCCCTCTTGAACTCCGTGATATCCGTCACGACCCCCATGGAACCGGCGATGCGGCCGTCCCGGATCAGGGGCCTTGCCATCAGCAGGCCGGGGAAGCGGCTCCCATCCTTGCGGACAAAGGTATACTCCGTGTGGGTGAGTTCCTTGCCCCGGCGAACGTCCTGTGACCGGGCCCGGGCGATTCCGTGCTCCTCGGGGGCGACGACCCGGGCGAAATGGATCCCCTGCCGGACCTCGTCCTCCCCGTAGCCGAAGAGCTGCATGGCCTTTGCGTTGGCGTAGGTGAACGTGCCGCCGGAATCCGCCTCGTACACGCCCACGGGCAGCAGTTCGGCCAGCTCCCGGTAGCGCTCCTCGCTGGCCCGCAGGGCCTGCTCGGCCCTCTTTTGCTCCGTGATGTCCCGGGAATACTCGATGACGCCCTTGAGTTCCCCGGTATCGTCATCCCTCAGGGGGTAGCTGTAGACCTCGACCCACCCCCGGCAGTCCCCGTCGGGCCCCACGATGGGGTGGACCCCCGAGGCGGCTTCGCCCGTCTCGACGGCCCTGAGGCTCTGGCAGTTCTCGCAGGGCCGCTTCCGTCCGTGAAAGACCTCGTGGCATTTTCTGCCCGTGAAGGTGTCGACGTGCGGAAACCGTTTTTCGACCGCCCGGTTGACGCGCAGGATCGTCATGTCCGGCGAGGCGACCATGAGGCCGTCCTGGATGGCGTCGAAGATGCCGGCGAGGAAGCGTTCCTGGCCGCGGATGGTGGCGTGGGTCTCCCGGATCACCCGTTCCTTTTCCTCCCGCTCGATGGCGGCGCCGAGGATCTCCGAGGCGGCCCCGAGGGGTGCGATCTCGTCTTCGCTCCAACCGGCCTCCCCCGTGTAGTCGGCAAACCCGACGAAGCCCCACCACCGATCGCCCGACAGGATCGGGACGACGGCGATGGAGAGCTGCCTGTCGAGCTCCAGGTCCCCCACGACCTTTTCGGGGAAGCTTCCGATGGAGCCGTAGATGGGCCGGCCCTCGCTCTTTGCGAAGACCCACTCCGAGAAGCGGACGGCCAGCCTGGAGTTCCGCAGGAACTTCCGGCGGCTGCCCGTCTCCCGGGCCTGCGGGGCCTGCCACTCGTAGCTGCGCGGCACGGCGATCCGGCCGCCCTCCCCGACGCGGTTCTCGCAGAGAAAGACGTGGGAGGCGTTCATGGCGGCGCCGAAGCGCTCGAGAACCCGTTCGATCCGGTCCCTCCAGGTATCGCTCTTCAGAAAGACCTCGGCGGCGTAGGTGACGGCCTCGAGGATGGCGGCCCGCTTTTCCAGGACCTCCTGGGTATACTTGCGGAACGTGATGTCCCGCCCCACGGACTGGTACTCCAGGACGTTGCCGCTGTCGTCGAACAGGGCCCGGTAGGTCCACTGGTTCCAGAGGACATCGCCGAATGCGTTCTCCACGCGGTACTCGACGGTGTCGACGGGGCGCTCGGGCCTGAGCCCCTGCAGGCGCGAATAGACATTCTCGCGGTCGGCCTCGGAAATGGAGAGCAGGACGTTGCGCCCCTGCAGGTCGGTCTTCTCGAAGCCGAAGTAGCGGCAGTAGGCCTCGTTGACATAGGTCAGGGTGCCGTTGGGCTTGAACCGGCAGATCAGCTCCGTCCGGTCCGACTCGCCCTGCGCGTCGGGCTTGGCCGCGTCATCGGATGACTCCGGTTTCGGGTTGATCTCGTAGAGCGCGCCCTCGGAAAAAACCGGGTTTCCCGCATTGTCCCGGATGTCCTTGACGACCCGGTAGAGCCTCCGCACGCGGCCGTCACGGCCGAGGACCGCGCAGTCGCTCTCCGACGCGGACTGGACGTCCGCCCCGTCGGGGGAAACGGCGCAGCCGGTTTTCGCGCTCTGCCGCCGCAGGGCCGTGTCGGGGCGCTCGGCCGCCCCGGCGGTTTTCGTGCGGCGCCGCCCGGGGTCAGCGGTGCGGCCGGGACCGTCCGCCTCGCCGGCCCGGCGAAGCCGCCTCTCGGCCTCAACGAGCTTCTCGATCAGGGCCTTCTTCGTCAGCCTGTCATACTTCGTCTCTTGCATCGTTTCACGCGGTGTCCGCCGAGGAAATTCGACAACACGACGTTCGTTATGCAAAACTCGAACCGTGCGGCATGAAAAGGAGAAAATTACAGAGGTGGGCGGACGGCCGCCCGGCCCGTTCGGTGCCGCAGCGGCGCGGCGGGGAACGGGCACCGGGGCCGGAGGGGGCTCAGCAGGAATGATTCAGCGAGTAGAGATCGTATCCCCGCATGAAGACCCATTCGATATCGATGTCGTCGGCGAGGCAGGGGCGGATCGATTTGCAGCGCGGCAGGACCTTGCGGAGTTCATCGACACAGGGCAGGGACCGCTCCGGCATGGCGACCCGGATCTCGGACGGCGTGTCCTCCAGCACGATGATGCGGTTGGCCGTGCAGTACTTCTCGCCGATGACCCCCTGCAGGTGAGGGTAAAGAACGACCCGGTCGAGCGAGATTTCCTTGATTCCCAGATCGGTTACTCGTCGTTCCATCTTGATTGGCCCCCTTTGAGATTCTTTCCTGGGCCGTGAACCTCCGGCCTTGCCTTACCGAGAGGCACGGGCCATGCCGGACGCGGCACAGGAGGGCCGAATGGGCGTATTGCATTTCAAATTGAATAGTTACGCAGTGTAACGGGCACGACGTCCCAAACCGGGCAAGAGCGGGGGGGCATCCCACAATGGCCTTCATGTCGTCAATTACTCGAAAATGCAGTATTTTTTTGATTGTCCCAAAATGGAATGGTCCGTTCCGGCGCCGGCCCCCCACAGGAGAACGCGCACAAAAAAGGGCCGCGATCGACCGCGGCCCTTTTGACTTCCCGGATTTGCGTCCTGAACTGTCTAGTTCTTCTTGTAGGGACCCGCCTTCGGATTGTAGAGGTGGTCCTTCAGGTTCTTCTTCCGGTCGGCAGCCTCCTTGTCGATGGCCGCCTCGCGCCTCTTCAGTTCACCCTGATCGGTGTTCCCGAGTTTTCGCTTGGGGGGATTGTCGCGGAGCCGTTCCTTCTTTTCCTCCGCCTCCCTGTCGATTTTTTGGCTCTGCTGCTTGTAGCGCTCCTCGCGGTCCTTCTGGGTCCACTCCTTTTTCCCATCGTCTTTCTTCGCCTTCTGGCTCTGGGCAAAGACGGGTTCAGAAACAAGGCCCGAGAACGCCGCGAACGCAAAGACCGCCGACAGAAACACCATCCACTTCTTCATAACTCCTCCATGCGGTGTGATAGGCGGCGCAACCGCCGCCGAACGAAACGCAAGCAAAAACCGCGCCTGCGGAACTGACCAAAGCGGGCGTTCCGCGCGGAGCCCGAAGGCAGGAAAGGGTGAGACGATCAGCTGCGGCGACCTTGAGGCAACAACGGCGGGGAAAAAGAAATGGTGGAGATGAGGGGGGAGGCTTTGCCCCGGTTCCATCGAACCTCTCCACCGGTAACTTGCTGAAATCACAGAAGACGGATTTTCGTCACTCTCTCGGTGGGCATCTGTTGTGCCCCACTTTGTGCCCCACATTTATCACATTATTAACAAGAGAGGCAATCAAGCTCTTCTATCTCGCCTTTGAAGACTGAGCCCTTTCCTCTCTTACGAGCTTTTCGTAGCATGTGACTATTTCTTTGAGAGCATTGCTTCTATTATACGCTGAGGCCATAACATTCGCAGCAGCATAAGCATAGCCGATGTTTTCTTTGGTCGATGCCCCTTGTCTAACGACCTCCGCTAACATGTTATCCCTGTTGTAGGCAGAAGCACCCTCTTTAGCCGCCACGACAGCCATGTTGAAGTCCCCCAGTTCCAGCGCTAAATCCACAACTCTTTTAAGAGCGATGTCCTTATCGTATGCAGATGGTATTGACTTGGCTGCTTGGAACATGGCAAGCAAAGATTTTCGTTCGCCTTTGTAAGCTACATCATCAAGGGAAACTGTTACAGCTGCATGTTCGTCTTTAACGATTTTTTCGACTTTTTTGTTTAGGGTCTCTGCAGTAGGAGGCTTCACATACTGCATGTATGCGATTATTGTCCCAATGATTGTCGCAATAGCTGCAGCTATCTTGAGGTATTTCACGTTGCCCACCAAACAGCATCTGCAAAAAGTTTTATCGCATATCCATGAAAGGCCATCCGTATAAGGACAAAATGGGAATCCCCCCCGTGGGGGTAGCTCACTTTTTCAGTACCCAGGGAGCACTGCTGCGGCTATTGTGGGCTGGAAGAAGCGTTCCGTTGTTTCTGAGCTTTTGCCCCGCCCATCTCATTTCGTACTGCCACGTGTAGAAGAGGTCACCGGACTTTCTCAGTTCATTCTCATGGTGTTCCCAGATGTATTTACAGATGGGCACAATGTTCGCACTTCCACCCATCGCCCTCAGGGCTTCGACCACCCAATCACACAAGTCCTCTCTTGTTGCCATCAGTCCCCTCCTTTGGCAGGAAATGTGTTGACCGAGAGAGAATAGGTGAAGAGGAATCAAACATCAAGTAAGAAGACGAGCGCCAAGAAGCAACTTTTCCCTTGCACAACCAACAATGAAATGGTATAAGATGGACTAACGAACATTACGCCATTTTTTACCTCAGGAGACAAAGCGTGAAAGTCATCGGTTACCTCAGAGTCTCGACAGGCAAACAAGGGGAAAGTGGTCTTGGACTGGAAGCCCAGCAGACGGCCATCGAGAACTTCGTTCGTCAGCGCAATGCCTGCCTCATGAAGACCTTCACCGAAATCGAGAGCGGAAAGCAGGATGACCGCCCAGAGCTGGCTAAAGCAATTCAGCTTTGCCGTGCAACGGGTGCCACCCTAGTCATCGCCAAGCTCGACCGGCTGTCGCGCAACGCGGTCTTCCTGCTCACACTCCGTGACAGTGGAATCAACTTTCTGGCAACGGACATGCCTGATGCGAACCAGCTTACCGTCGGCATCATGGCACTCATCGCTCAACACGAGCGTGAAGCCATCTCAAAGCGAACCAGGGAGGCCCTCCAGGCCGCAAAGGCTCGGGGCATGAAGCTGGGCAATCCGAACGGCGCAGCGGCCCTCAGAAGAGCTGGAAAGGGCAACGTGGCTAGCCTCAGGCAGATCAGAGCGAAGGCTGACCTCCACGCACGCTATCTCAAGCCCTTCATCGAGGCTTTTGAAGCAGAGGGTATCTTCAGTCTGGGGGGTATCGCGTACAGGCTGAACGAGCGGGAGATGTTGACACCGAGAGGGGGAAAGTGGCACAAGACGTCAGTGAAAAACCTCTTAGCCCGCATCCGCAATCTCCCAGTCGAAAACGGTGTGGCCCTGGTAGGCTGAGCGGCTTGCTCTTTGCATCAATTATCGCAGCTCAAGCAGACGGCTCCTTTCCCTGGCCGTCTCATTTTTTGCCTTTCTTCTAGCTCCGAGCGCGGCTGACAGGAGGCGGGGCGTCGAGTTCTTCAGAGGAGTAGACATGGCATTCAAGAAGATGATCAAAGAAGACACCCCTCAGGACCGACATTTCGATCCATACCGGAGACCTCGAACGGAGAAGGCCCACAGGCTGGTCGCTGATGTCCTGAACCAGTTGCAGAACATGGAGAAGCACCATGCTGCCCTGAAGCGCAAAAGAAAACCCTCAGAGCAGACCGTTTTTGAACAGAGAGTGACCGCTGTCATCTCCGATGCTGCCCATCGTTGGCTCACGGACAAGCAAGGGGATGCCCGTGTCGCTGTACCATACTCGAACCGGGAACTGAGTCAAGCTGGTCGGTATCGTTCGCCTGTGTTGAGACAGAAGCTGCGTGACGTCATCCAGAAACTTGCCTCGCCTCAGATGAGCTTCTTGGAATTTCAGCTGGGCTACTTCTACCCGTTCGGGACAAACCGCCAGAGCACCATAAAGGCGGGCAAGCGGCTTATCACTCGGATTGAGGAGCTTGAGTTGTCACCCAACGATTTCACCTCTGACCTCACACAGGAAGTCATCATCCTGAAGCGGACAAAGGAGGGCTTCTTCGACACAGGGGAGTGGATCGAGTACGATGACACAGGTGTGACCGGAAAGTATCGGGAGGAGATGCGAAGGATCAACGATTGGTTGGCTGAGGCTGACATTCATGTGGTACCGGAGTTCGCTGCCCTCCACAACCTCGATGCATCCAACCGGGTACTGCGGCGTCACTTCAACAACAACTCCTTCGAGCTAGGAGGAAGGCTCTTCGGCGGGTTCTGGCAGACGATGAAGAAGGAGCTGCGACCGAAATGCATCCGCATAAATGGCGAACCAATAGTCACTCTCGACTACTCCCAGATGAACCCACGGCTGCTTTACGCGAAGGCGGGTCTGACGCCACCTGAGGGCGACATGTATGCAATTCCAGGGTGGAGCCATTGGAGAGCGGGTCTGAAAAAGGTGTTCAGCTCGATGCTCAATGTGGACAAACCCCTTGCGCGATTCCCATCTGAGACAAAGCAGTTGTTCCACAGGAAGGCAAAGATCAAGGACATCGTGTCTGCCATAGTGGATTTTCACAAACCGGTGAGTCATTACTTCTTCACTCGTGTAGGGCTGGAGCTGATGTTCCGAGAGAGCCAGATCCTTGTGGACATCCTGCTTCAGCTTCAGGAGATGAACATTGTTGCCCTTCCCATCCACGATGCCGTTGTCGTTGCCCAGAGCGAGGCAGACAAGGTGCAGACGGTGATGGTGGAGACATTCAGAAAGCATACGGGTCTCGAAGGCATGGTTGACCGGGAGGGGTAACAGTCATGTGTCGCTCAGGGGATTCCTCTTCATCATCATTCACTACGTATGCCCTCTTCGGTCTCATCTGTGG
>Ga0209604_1001518_pt1 | contig 18751 bp, 18 predicted proteins | sample AD_UKC097_MetaG_FD_184405 | JGI IMG/M metagenome (GOLD analysis project Ga0209604, IMG submission 184405) | Active sludge microbial communities of municipal wastewater-treating anaerobic digesters from USA - AD_UKC097_MetaG (SPAdes) (version 2) | ecosystem: Engineered > Bioreactor > Anaerobic >... | reverse complement strand
CCGATGTGCCGCACTCGTCAGCGGCGATCGACATCTACTGGCCGTCTCCGGTTTCCAGGGAATTCAAATCATGAAACCACGGGAATTCATGGAGCGATATCTGCCTTGATCGTTCCCGCTCGCGGTGAATGTTCCCACCGGTGTGGCAACCGATCGCATCCGCAACCGGAAGGGAATCCGAAGGGATTGCGTTCCCTCGACGCCAGCAGGACGGTCACCCAGCGGTCGCACTCGCCGTTTTGAAAATACGCGTCGCCGCGCGTCCGATACCGTTCCGCCGGCTGCGGCTGGAACGCGGCGTCCAGCTTGTTCTCGATGAGAATCCGGATTCGCCGCCACCGGTCGCGGTGCAACCGGCCTCCCCACCGTTTCTCCTCTCGGCTTTCCATTGACAAAAGAAGCGCTTCGCGCCTTGGCGCCTTGGCGTGCCCTCTCCCCTCTGCGCCCTCTGCGGACTCTGTGGTGAATTCCCCTACGCCCGGAACACATGCCGGCGGTGCCAGCCGAGCATGTCGCCGTCCGGCACGCACGCCTCGCTGTGGGGCCGCAGGATCCCCTCGCCGCCGTACTCCTCCAAATCGAACCGCTCCCGCACCGCCCGCCTCACCGCCGGGCTGACGCGTACCTCCAGCGTGTCCGTCACCGCGAACAGCCCGGCGTCGAACGCCCAGTGATGCCGCTTGCACAAAGCCAGCGCGTTCCGCAGGTCGTCGGGTCCCCGCGCCGCCACGGGGCGGATGTGCGCCGCCTCGGCCTCCACGAGCGTCCCCGCCGCCTCCCGCAGGATAAACCGCGACTTGCACACGCAGCAGAAGTGGTGGTACTCGGCGAGCACCAGCTCGCGGAACGCCGCGTCACGCGCGGCGCGGCTCACCACGTATTCGGCGCGCGCCTCCCCCACCGCCAGCGGCAGCGCCAGGCGCTGGCGCAGGTACGCCTCCTCCTGCTCCTCGGGCGTGGCCACGGCCGCCAGCGCGGTCGCAAGCGCCGGCACGCACCCCGTGAGCTGGAACCGCCGCGCCGCCGGGTCGAACCCCTCGATGAACGCCGGCCCCAGGAGCCGGTACCGCGCGCCCCCCGGCGACCCCTTGGGCCGGCTCGTGACCATCACCAGCACCGGCTGGCGGTCGCGCAGGCAGGCAAACAGCGACCGGTTGATGGCCCCCTCCAGCGAGCCGCTCTTGGCGGCATAGGCCATGCTCCATCCGCCGTCGGGCCGGGCGTGAATCACGTCCTCGTAGATCTCATGGTCGGCGCCCGCTGCCGAGCGGCTCCACACGGTGAGGGCGTAGGGGCTGTCCGCCGGCTTGAAGATCCCCTCGCTCAGCGAGTGCAGGCATTCCACTCCGAGTTCCGGATGTTCTGCCCCCGTCCGCCGCATAAACTCCGCCCCCACCTCGGTCCCAAAGTACCGGGCCAGCCTCAGAAACAACCGCGCGCGCTCGTCGGGAGTCATGCTCCCTATTGAAAACCCACTCCGGCCTCTTTGCAAGCGGAATGCGTCGACCCGATCGGGTCTGGCGGGCTAATCACGGATGGTCTTCAGGGAGCGAACTTCCACCACGTCGCGCACCCATTTCAATCAAGGCGGGAGTTTCCTGCCGGAGTCCGGAGCTTATGGTGTGGGGAAATTGTGCTATGATTGCCACCAATCGACTAGTGCGCCCTTAAGCTCGATTGCGAGAGGTGAGGCTGGATGAGATTATGGCGAACGTTGCTCGGCAAACCGGAACGGGATGACTTTGCCCGGATCGCGATCAGAACCCTGCAACAACTCGGCGAACACAAGCCCATCTCATACGATCCCGCAGATTTCAAATTGATCATCGGTGAAGGGCCGGGGCTGCAGTTCTTCCTGGATAATGTCTACAAGGACTATCTGGACGCACCCCGCCGGCGGCGCCGAGAAGTCATCGGGAACTACGCCCGTTGTTTTGCACCGGGGAGTGCTGAACCTCCCGCTTCCCTCGAAGATGCGCTTCCTGATATCCTGCCTGCGGTCCGTTCCCGGGCATACTTCGAGTTGTCCGATCTGCGCTTCACATTAGCTGGCGGAGAACGCCTGACCCTTCCCTATCAACAGATCGGCAGTGACCTGGCCGTTGGGCTTTGTTATGACCAGCCGGATGCACTTTCGTATCTCAATCGCTCCAGCCTCGAAAATTGGCACATCTCATTTGCAGAACTGCTGACCAAAGCCATGGATAATCTGTGGCAAAAAACCACGAATCGATTTGAGACACCCTTTCCTGGCGTCTTCGTTTTGTGCCACCATGACACCTTCGACGCTTCCAGGGTTCTGTTCTGGGAGATCATTGTCCAGGCCGATGTCAAAGGAACGCCGGTGGTGGCCGTGCCGGATCGGGATACCCTGATCATCACCGGATCGGAAGATCAGGACGGACTGGGCTACATGGCGTCCGTTTGCGAAGGCGCGCTCAAAAACTCCCGCCTGGTGAGCACTCAACCTTTAATTTTGGAAAACAAGACTTGGACCGGGTTGAAGCTGGCGGAAAATCATCCCTCCTATTCTAAATTTCGGATGTGTGAAGTTCGCGAACGGATCATCGATTACACCGAACAGAAGCGGCTTCTGGAAGAGTTGTATCAGAAGATGGGCGAGGACGTTTACGTCGCCAGTTACGTCGCCAGCGAAAACACGGAGACCGGGAAGATCCGATCGCACTGTGTCTGGGGCAAGGGCATCGTTTCAGATCTGCCGCGCACCGATCGAATATTTTTCATGGAAAACGAAAAAATGATTCTCGGCTGGTGCCCATGGGCGGAGGCGGTTGCGGCCTTCGGCGAACTCATGGCGAAACGCGTCGATTTCCCTGAACGCTTCCGGGTGGTGTCATTCCCGTCTCCTGAACAGCTCGCGCGGGTGCGGTTGGAACAGTTGAAATAGATGAGAGTTGACCTGATTGAGGGCAGAGTGGGCGCGCGGCCTGTATCTCCTTCGACCGAGGGCTTGTCCATGCTCCATGGAGGTTTTCATGGCTGACGTTCCGCCCGACTCGTCTTCAGCAGATCCACTTCCGTTGTTCATCGATCAGGACCAGCATCCCACACCAGCATCGGGTGATCCGCAACTGATCTCCGCCATCGGTGATCACATCGAGCGGTTTATCGGACCGATTGCGATGGTGTATCACGAAATCCTTTCCGGCCTCGTTCATCTCGATGTCTACCATGTGGCGCCGACCAATGAACGCCCTTGCCACTTCTTGATCACTTCGGGAATGAGCGAACGCCCGATGTCGGCACCGCCGCAGGCGCAACATTGCCGTTTTGCTGAGCTGTTCATCGCCCTGCCCGCATCTTGGCCAATGGACAAGGCCTCCTGGCAGAGGTCGGAATGGTTCTGGCCAATCCGCGAACTCAAATCCCATGCGCTGTACCCTCACACAAAGGACGTGTGGCTGTGGTACGGACATACAATTCAGACCAGCGAGGGAGAACCCTACGACTCCTCAATCCGCTTCAACGCCGTGGCTCTCGGTCCCAGCTACCTGATCGACACCGGTTTTTCCCACCTCCAAGTCGCTCCGGACCGAGAGATTGCATTTTTCGGCCTTTTCTTCTTATTTCCTGAGGAACTTCGGTACAAATTACGCCGCGGCTCCGATGCACTGTTCGGCCGACTTGAAAAGCACGGGATCACCGAAGTCATGGACCCGAGTCGTCGCAACAGTTGCCGCCATTGGTGGCAGCCAAGATAGGAGCGGGCATGACAGGTCGTGGAGCTGAATAGAGGAAAACCCCCGCCGTTTCGCCGTTCCGCCGGCTCGCCGGTTCGCCCCCTCGCCCATCAACCATCAACAATCACCCATCAACTCGTCGATGACCTGGCGGTGCTGGGCCAGCCACGCACGCAGCCGCCGGGCGGCGGCGAGGCCGGCTTCGACGGCGGGCTGCTGCGCGTCCATGCCCCGCGCCGCGTCCACGGCCGGGACGGCGATGCGCACCGCCACCGATTTCCCCGCCCGAGCCAGCGCCATGCCCGGCTTCAACAGCGGCTCGATGACTCGCTGCAGCTCCGGCACCCGGGCCGCGCCCCCCGTGAACTGCAAGTCCACCTTGCCATGCCGCAGCTTGTGGACGAGTTTCGCTCCCTTCGGCAGACCCACGGGATGGAAGTGCACGAAGCCGGCGGCCGCCGGCTTCTTCTCCGGACGGTCCATGTGCAGCTCGAACGCGCGGGCCTGGGCGATCTCCCAGTACTGCTGCCAGAAAGCGGTCACCGGCTCGTCGGGAACCGGGCGGTACCCTTCCTCCGCCTTGCGGATGGCCCCGTCCAGCAGCGCCAGCTTGTGCGCCCGCCGGGCGCCCAGCCTTGGCGCCTGCCGAAACCACTCTCGCATCGCCTCATAGGTGACCACGGCGTCGAAGCCGTGAAGGAGAGGCGCGTCGCGCCGCGACGCGCACCGACCGGACGCACCCGGCCGCACTTTTCGCCGCGTCGCATTCTTGCCGGACGCGCGAGACGCCGCGGCGGGCATGACCCACAGCTCCTCCCCGTGCTCCGGCCATCCCAGATACACCTTCGGCGCCAGCAGGACGGTCACCCAGCGGTCGCACTCGCCGTTATGGAGGTACGCGTCGCCGCGCTGGCGATACCGCTCGGCCTGCTGCGGCTGGAACGCGGCGTCCAGCTTGTTCTCAAACAAAATCCGGATTCGCCGCGGCTGGTCGCGATGTGACTGACCGCCCAGCTCGAATTCCAGCTCCAGGTCCGACTCGCCGCTCGGCTGATCCACCGAATGCCGCGCGCGGACAAATCGCGCCTCGGCGAGATCCTCCCCCAGCGCCACCCCGGCCAGCCAGCGCCAAAAGCCGTCGCCGGCAATAAACTCTTCCAACAGCAGCAGGTCGATGTCCCGCTCGCACACGCCGGCGATGTTCAGATCGGTGACCCTAGGACGTTTCATCGGTACCCGTTCTCTTCACAACCGCAGTTCAAACGTGCTGCCGCCCAGGGGGACGAGCTGGAAGCGGTGCGGCTGCCCCTTGGGCCAGGTGGTGACTTCCATGAGGGATCCTCCTTGGGGAGAAACTCCTGACTGGAGCACTCCACCGAGAAACAATCGCCCAGACGATACTCTTTCTGGTCCTTCCGATCAACACCCAGACGCAGCGGGTGGCTGCCTGACCTGCCAGATCAGGGTGAAGCCGTAGCGGTACCCCGCGTAACCCACGCACGTGAAGCGGCGTCCGGTCCTGTCCGTGAACGGCCTGGCCGCCTGAACCAATTCCGCGGGGGACAAATCCCGCCCCGCCGCATTCAGCCGCCACAGCTCCGTGTATTCCCGGCTCCGCAGGTGATTGCTGCCATCCGTCGCGAACAGCCCTCCGTCGACGAGCTTGTCGCACACCTCCTGAATGTGATCCCACTTCAGCCATAGATTGCCGCTTCCGCCCTCGCCCTGGCTGTCGCCGCGATAAAAGAAGACCCCGAGCGTGGTGATCTCTTTCCGGAACGCGGAAAAGCCGTACCCCCGGCGCCGGTGGACGGCGATGACCCGTCCGCTGCGCCGGTGCCGGTAGCGCTCTGTCAGGACGCACGGTTCGAGATCGGGGTATCGTTTGCCCGTGATCGGATCGACCTTGTATTGAACCTCCGCCCCGGCGGGACCGCGCAGGTGCTTTTCCAGAAACTCGTAACCGGGCCAGCGATGGAGCAGCGGCCGCGCGGTATCCGCGGGCCTTGAAAGGGGAAAATACGCCCGGTCGACGAACCAGAACGCCGTGACGGCGGGGGCGAACAGCCGGATGGGCGCCTGCCAGTCGTCGCCGCTGCACGGGTAGAAGAGCGCCGTGCTCTCGACGGCGGCCAGCGCGTCCGCCGGGAGGATGATGGTTTCCTTCATCTCACGCCCCTCCCGCGGCGAGGGACAACACGTCGGACGCCGCGCGCCGGAACCGCGGCAGGCCGGACGGCGCCAGCCACTCCCGCGCCACCGCCAGCGTGTGCCGCCACGCGGCCAGGTCCAGGTACTCCGCGGGCGTGTGCTCGTTGTGGTACCCGACGCTCAGGTTGGCGCCGGGGATGTCCCGGCACAGCACGCGGATGTCGGTGACCGAGCCCCGGTCCGGCTCGGTGTAGCCCGTCATGGCCGCCACGTACGCCCGGAAGGCGTCGGTGCCCACGTCGTAGCACTTGAAGTCGGCGGCGTTCCGGCGGTCGAACGCGACGGCGAAGCCGTGGGCGTCGTTGATCTCCGCGGCCAGGTCCGGGTTGTGGTCCATGAGCCAGTGGCTGGCCTTCTGGCCGTACTCCTCGCAGCTGGTGACGAGGAGCGAGTGGCCGAGGTCCCGCAGCGCCCACAGGATGGCGCAGCCGGCGCGGTCGTCCGCGCCGCAGCCCATCGCCGGGTCGGCGGAGCGGACGATTCCATCCGCCACTTGGAGCGGCGGCGGGAACGCCGGCAGGTGGTCGAAGCGGGTGTCGGCGTGGGCCACGAGGAGCACCCGGTCGGGCCGGGTGCCGGGGATGTAGACGAAGCGCTCGTCGCCGGTCCCCCGGTCGACGGCGCGCGCGGACGATGCGGCGAAGCGGTCGAGGACGCCGTCCTTGGTCAGTCCGAACCAGGACAGCAGCTCCCCCCACTCGCCCCCGCCCGCGATTGGAAGATAGTTTAGGTTATTCATATGGGGTGAATTGTACCACTTGGCGTAGAAAAACGCAAGGCCTTCGCTGCAGGAAACACTAAAAGTCTTGTAAATTATTGTAAATAATGGAATAAAAAATACTAAAAAAATCATTTGACACGCTCAGTGTCTTGTGTAATAATACAAGCAAATTCTGAACGAAGGAGGGATTATGCCTGACCTTTGCATTGTTCTTCCGTGCACTGAAAAGAAGACGGGGTGGGGGAAACTGGAGATGGAACCGGTTCTTTTGACAAAACCTGGCTGGCTTCCCGGCGCCGCCTGGCTGGAGAAGGGCCGGGAAGTCATTCAACCGGCCTGCGCGGTGCAGCACGGGGTTGATCCCGTTCCTGCTATGCGGCTGTACACGGGGCTCATCTTTCAGGGGGGATTGACCTATGATCTCATCCGAGAAATGACCGAGGGCCGCATCGACGTGCTCATCCTCAGCGGCTGCTACGGCGTGGTCCACGGCTCCGAGCCCATCCGTCCGTACGAGAGCGACCTCGATAGCCACACATTACGGCATTGGATCGATCATCATATAGGTGAGGTGATCGCCGACTTCTTCCAGGCGCGCGGCACCCGCCAGGCCGTGGGATTCTTCACCACCTCCTCAAACTACTCCGGCTTACTGGCCAAGGCGGCGGATGTTCTTTCGGAGCGCGGCTCATCCGGCATCCAGGTGGGGTATTACACCGTGCCGTATGGCGGTCGCGCGTTCAAGACACCGCCCGCCCTGCGGGCGGCGCTCTTCCCCCTGCTCGAAAGCGTGGAATCAGCCGAGCAGCTCGTCAAGGATAACCAGGTGGTCCACTACAGTGATATGAAAGTGGTCTACCAGCGGTTGTATCCCGAAGCGTCCGAATGAGCATTCAATTCAATCATCTCAGGAGGAGTTCAAATGAGCGATGCCGATGACCGGGACGATGAACTGAAAGAGTCCCAAGAGAACACCCTGGAGATTTCGTCTTCCGGAGACGAGCAGGCTTGGGGCGTCGAAACCGGAGGACGACCGAGCCGTCCCCCCCATCAACGACTGCGAGGTGTGTATGCCCCGTTGGCGGAGCACCCGGGGCGCTGGCTCACGAAGGCGGACGGCGACTCCGTCTGCGGCCGCGACACCGCCGGGCTCTTCCGGAAGACCAACCGGCCCAACCAGGACCGCCTGGCCATCATGTTCGCCGCCGCCGGGCTCCGTCTCGAATTCGAGCGCCAGGCACCCGGCGAGTACGTGCGCCTGCGCGTGCTTCCCTCCAGTGCCGCGCCATCACCGGCGGCGGCCGGCACGCCCCCGCGCTCCCTTCAACCGGTGCGGGAAGTCCGTTCGTCGAGCACCGCCGACGGGATCCGCGAATACCTCGACGGGCTCTTCCGGCAGGCCCGGGGGGCGGGGCGTCGCGAGCTGACCGTCCGGGCCGGGGATGTGCACGCGTCCCTGCAGCTCGTGAACAACATGCCCAACGTCAACCAGGTCATGATCGGCCGGCGCCTCCAGCAGCTCGGCGGCGTCCGCGTCCTGAGCGTCCGGGGCAACGTCCCGAGCTCCAACGTGTGGGTCACCTACGAGCTCCAGCCGGAAGAGGCGCCGACTGTAACCGGCCGGCACCCGACGCCGAGGCTCTGGGCGGAACCCAAAGAGCCCATGCCGGCAAACGATCCGTCGTCGTTCGGCCCGGACGCCAGCACGGAACAACCGGCGGCGGGCGAATGTCCGCGCTGCGGCGAAGCGGCGCGGAGCCCCGAGTTCCGGCGCTGCCCGTACTGCGGCCGCGAGCTGGATCGGCGGTGCCCGGAGTGCGGCCGGCGCCTGGACCCGGCGTGGAAGCTGTGTCCGTATCACTGATTAACCGGCGCTGCCGCTTGCCGGTCAGGAGTGGTCAACATTCTTCGAAACAGAAATGACGGGAGGCGGTCATGGACGAAGATGAAGAGAAGGACGAATGGGACAAGGATGAAGACGAGCAGTTGGTGGACATGATGAAGGATCCGGACGAGGATTTGGAGGGACCCGCATACGGCCTGGAGGCGGACGACTGGGAACCCGAACACTATGAAGGCTACGGCTTCCTCGACTACGAAGGCCGCCGCTCGCATTGGGAAAAATCAGATGAGTAGTATTCGAGCTTACTGTTAGGAAGATGAGATATGTGGACCAATTTGTCTTAAACACGACTTATTCCGATCGAACTCAAGCCGTGTAAACACGAGAGTGTCCAATGATGGTAAAATACCCTTAGTGTCGCTCTGAAACATGATCGAAGAGGTGCCATCTGGTCTGATGGAAGATTCAAGATCAACTCGTACAAAGCTATTACAAAAACTTCTGGCCCTAGTCCCAATCGAACGAATTCGCCCGACAAACCTGCCCGATCCTCATGCCGAAATCAGAAATATTCGTTATTCACCCATCGTTTTAGTATTGGCCGACGATCAGTTCTGCTATATCGTCGATGGCAATCACCGTTTCTACCAGAAACTTCAACTCAGGGAGTTTTCAAACTCCATCGCGGCATGGATACTCGAAGCCGGCGATGAGGATAAATTATATGGCAGCCCATTGCCGCAGCCCCTTCAGGATTGGCGGGATGGATTGATTAGCTATCAACAACTGTGCCACAGTGCTCAGCTGGCGTGGCAATCGACCATGAGCCAGCTCAATGTAGAAATCCCATCCAGACACAACCAGAAATATGACGGCATCGTTCAATCAGGGAGTTCGCACGAAGCGACTGGAAAACGTGATTCCAGAGCGCTGGATCGCGCACAGACGGTTCTACTCATTCTCTCTGGAAAAACAACGCTGCACACCGCAGCTCGGCAGCTGAATGTTTCCGTCAAGGATATCGGATTGTGGCAGAAGATTTTCATCGATGGCGGGATCAGAGCGCTCAAGGAGCAGTTGGATAAAACGGATACGAAAGATCAGAAATTGCCTGCCGACATTATTGTTGTTAAAGACACCTCGCGAACTGATCGGATGATCACCCTTATTCCCCCAACGCCTTCGACAAACCTTTCTACTCAAACCACAACCACCCGAAAAACGCAAGTGAGGCAAACCCGAGGGAGTGGCACAGGCGCAACGTCTATTCGAAACAGAGATCCGGTTCGGCACCTAACCGAATACAGAGGGAAATATCGCCATTTAGCAGATTATCTGAAAGTGGATGGACGACCTGAGATCATCCTGACGTTCGATCAGATCGAGGCCATCCTCGGATTCAATTTGCCTGAGACTGCACGAACCAACCATACCTGGTGGGCCAACAGTCTGACTCGGACCAATTGCTTTGGATGGCTAGGTGCAGGCTATAAAGTCGCCTACGTTAAGACAGGTTATAACGGGCGTGTTAATTTCAAAGTTGAATCCGAATGATTGAAGATATAAATAGTATAAACTTACAATCTAGCCTCAAGCACTGAAATCACTTCGATCAAACGTTCCAAGACAACTTCCTCGCCGGCATGGGCGTAATTGTGCAGGACCAAGTGCTTCGCAATCAGGAAGGCGATATAGCGCATGAGAGCGCTTCGGCTGCGTTGTTGGGCTCGCCGATAATTCGGATGGCCGGAATTGCACTTCAACGTCTCGGTCGCCGCTTCCCACATTGATCGCCAGTTTTCATTCGGCATATCGACAAAGCGAATTTGGGGAATATTCAATCCGCCCGATTTTTTCGTCTTTGAGAGAATCAGAATCAACGCCTCTTGGCTGGCCTCAACATTATCCCGCTTCGCTTGAACGCGGAGTTTCACCTCGCCTTCTTCTGCTGGCGCTTCAAATGTCGCCCGATCATGATCCGTTTTCAGAGATCCCCGACTCGGATGAATGGACCAGGAAAATTGAACACCCACAGGGATCAATCCATCATCTTTCGACCATGCTTTCGCAATGAACTCCTTGGATTCGTTCGGCCCAATCTGGGCTATCTTCGGGACGATGGTCACATGATCCAACGGGCCTCCCGACAAACGAATCATCTTGCGCGGATGGTCGGGGGTTTCGCCTGTTCCGGGGATTCGGCCGCCTTTTTTCCCACCGAACCATGTATATTCAGCCGCCAGATCGCGCATGGCCTGGTTAAACGTCTCCTGCAATTTCTTTAAGAGATCCCGGCCGAGTTTCTCTTGTCTCTGTTCCTTCACCTTTTCCAGTTCAGATTCGATCAACGACTCGACGGATCTGGCGGCCGCAATCAACTCTGACAGTCCGGAGTCAGGAACAATCGTCCGTCGAGATGCCGGGGAAATATTGATAAACCTGCTGTCTATCATTCCTTCTAGCATCTCATTGTCCCATGGCGAGTGATTGAGCTCGGGAATCGAGGTGATATCATCCAACACCCGAGTGCCGCGGCGGCACACACAGACGCGGCCATGCTCGCCTTCCTGAGCCACAAACAAACGAAAATCGATATTCCCGCTTGCTGTCTTGATTTTGTCGATCGTGCGAATTTTCTCTCCGCGGTAATCCAACGGCTTGACCGTGACGGTCCGCCCGCCCGGGAGTCGATCTACTATTTTGAGTATGACCTGCGAATTTCTGATCCTTTCACGCAGCTCCTGGCCCAGGTAACTGTTCAATTTCTCAGCGGTCAAACGGGCTTGAATATCCTTTTGCACCGGCCAGATTCGGACCTGGGTACCACTCGTCGGTAGTTCTGCCCTTGAAAATCCATCCTCATAGTCAATGGATCCAGCGACCAAACGAAAGAACCGCGTACGTGAATTACCGGCGCGCGAGAGCATCTCCAAGTTTTCTCCGATCGCGGCAAATCCCAACAGGCCGATTCCGAATTCTCCCTGGATATTTTCCCGCGTCAACTGATCCAAGTACTTTTTGTAAGAATCACATAGGCTATTGGCCAGACGGTCAAAATCCGGATTGCCATCCGCCCCCGCTTTGACACCGGTTCCGTCATCCTCAATCGTGATCTCTACGTTGCCTTGGTGTCGATACCGGGTGATCGTGATGTTCTTAGCTGACGCATCGATGCTGTTCTCGATAAGCTCCGCCAGCGCTTTCTGAGGATCCGTCTGGCTCCGTTGGAGTAGCAAAATGGCATTTTTTGAATCGCCGATTTGCAGAGTTTTCATTTCGAATCCTCCGCCTCATCTTCCGAAAAAACCAACCAAGCCGCTAGCTGATCTTCATCATAAAGAGCGGTCATCAATCCGGCGAGGTAGCCGATCTCACGGCCAGGGATGGTTTCGCGCAGGATTTTTCTATCGGACGGATCTGCATCTCGGAAATACAAAAGGATCTTCCGAAGCCCCTTGAGATCGGCGTTGAGCTGAGTGGCTTGTTTTACAGCGGCCTTGGTAGGCTTGGATTTTCGCTGAATATGATCGTCATGTGCAGATTGATCAACCAGAGCATTCCTTAAACAAATCCATCTCTCTTCCGATGGCCGCACCCTTCCAAAGAAGTAATGATTTAATGTCTGCCGTGGGATACCAAGTTCTCTCGCCAACTCGGCGATTGAGGCAAAGCGCTTCGATGCCGCAAGGGCGCGATGGAGAATTCCGGCGATTTCTTCAATGCTCAATTTCTTGCAAGTAACAGGGAAAGTTGGTTTTGTTTTCACTAGGCACTCAAGATTGGTAAAAGTTGATGTTTACATTTTACGCCGTGGTCCAGAGTTCGGACAAGACCTCGGCTTGTTCCAGCACTGTCTGGGTGGCTTTTTCCTGCTTGTCGGGGGGATAGCCGTGCTTGCGGAGGATGCGCTTGACGATCACCCGCAGATGCGCCCGGACGTTCTCCCGGACGGTCCAGTCGATGGTGATGTTTTTCCGCACCGAGGCCACCAGCTCCCGCGCGATCGCCTGCAGCGTCGGCTCGCCCAGCACCTTCACCGCGCTGTCGTTGGTCTCGAGCGCGTCGTAAAACGCAAGCTCGTCCTCGCTCAAACCCAGTGACTCGCCCCGCGTGCCGGCGGCGCGCATCTCTTTCGCAAGCTCAATGAGCTCCTCAATCACCTGCGCCGTCTCGACGGCTCGCGCCTGGTAGCGGCGGAGCGCCCTTTCCAGCAGATCCGCAAAGGACCGCGCCTGCACCACGTTGCGGCGGGCGCGGCTTTTTATCTCGCCGCGCAGGAGCTTCTGGAGCAGCTCCACGGCCAGGTTGCGATGAGGCAGACCGCGGACTTCCGCGAGAAATTCGTCCGACAGGATCGAGATGTCGGGCTTCTTCAGTCCCGCCGCGGCGAAGATGTCCACCACCCCGTCGGTGACCACTGCCCGCGAGATGATCTGGCGGATGGCCAAGTCCAATTCCTCGTCGGTCTTGCGTTCGCCATCCTCCCGCTTGGCCAGCGCCGCCCGCACCGTCTGGAAGAAGCCCACGTCGTCGCGGATGCGGAGCGCCTCCGGGTGGGGCACCGCCAGCGCGAACGCCTGTGACAGCGCGGTCACCGCCTGGAGCAGCCGCGCCTTGCCGTCGGGCTGAGCCAAAATGTGTTCCTGCGCCGCTGCGAGCAACGTCAGTCGCGCCTCCGGCTTGCCCACCGTCCACGCCGACCAGTCGAAGCCGTGAAAGAGCCCGAGGCAGACCTCATACTTTTCCAGCATCACCGCCACCGCCTCGGCCTGATTCACCGCCGTCTGGCCCTGTCCGCCACTCTCGGTGTAGGTGGCCAGCGCCTCTTTGAGCTCCTGGGCCAGCCCCAGGTAGTCCACCACCAGCCCGCCCGGCTTGTCGCGGAAGACGCGGTTGACGCGAGCGATGGTTTGCATGAGCCCATGCCCGCGCATAGGTTTGTCGATATACATGGTGTGGAGGCTCGGCGCGTCGAAGCCCGTGAGCCACATGTCGCGGACGATGACAATCTGGAACGGATCGGCCGGGTCGCGAAACCGCTTCGCCAGCTCGTCGCGCCGCGGCTTGTTGCGGATGTGCCCCTGCCACTCCAGCGGGTCCGACGCCGAGCCGGTCATCACCACCTTGAGCACGCCCGCCTCGTCCGCCTCGCCGTGCCACGCCGGGCGGAGCGCCACCAGCTCCCGGTGCAGCTCCACGCAGATGCGCCGGCTCATGCAGACGATCATGGCCTTGCCGTTCATGGCCTCCAGGCGGTGCTCGAAGTGATCCACCAGGTCACGGGCGATGAGTCGGAGGCGCCGCTCGGCGCCCACCACGGCCTCGAGCTGGGCCCACCGGGTCTTGAGCTTTTCCTTGCGCTCCACCTCCTCACCCTCGGTGGCCTCTTCGAAGTCGGGGTCGATCCGGGGACGTTCGGCGTCGTCGAGCTGGAGCAGCGCCAGGCGGCTCTCGTAATAGATGGGCACCGTGGCCTGGTCCGCTACGGCTCGTTGAATGTCGTACACGCTGATGTATTCGCCGAACACCGCCCGGGTGTTGGCGTCGGCCAGCTCGATGGGCGTGCCGGTGAAACCGATGAAGGCGGCGTGCGGCAGGGCGTCGCGCATGTGGCGGGCGAAGCCGTCGATGAAGTCGTACTGTGAACGGTGGGCCTCGTCGGCGATGACCACGATGTTGCGCCGGTCCGAAAGCACCGGATGGCGGTCGCCCTTAACTTCGGGAAAGAACTTCTGGATGGTGGTGAACACCACCCCGCCGGCGGCGACGGCGAGCAACGCCCGCAGGTGCTCGCGGCTCTCCGCCTGATCCGGCGGCTGGCGCAGCAATTCGCGGCAACGGGCGAAGGTGCCGAAGAGCTGGTTGTCCAGGTCGTTGCGGTCCGTGAGCACCACCAGGGTGGGATTTTCCATGGCCGGATGCAGGATGATCCGTCCGGCGTAGAAGGCCATGGTGAGGCTCTTTCCCGATCCTTGCGTGTGCCAGACCACGCCCACGCGCCGATCGCCGGGCGCCCCGCCGGAACGCGGCAGCGCCCGGTAGGGCGCCTGCGGTTCGGCCGCCGCCGGGTAGGCGGCGGCCGCCCGCGCGGCGCGCAGCGTCTCGGCCACCGCCACGTTCACGGCGTGGTATTGGTGGTAGCCGGCCATCTTCTTGGCGAGCTTGCCGCCGCCCAGATCCTCGAACACGATGAAGTGGCGCACCAGGTCGAGGAAGCGGCGCCTCTCGAATACGCCCTCGAGCACCACCTGCAGCTCAGGCGTGGACGCGGGCGCGTCCCCCTCGCCCGTGATGGTGCGCCACGGCTTGAACCACTCCTTCCCCGCCCCCACAGCGCCGATGCGCGCCGCCACGCCGTCGGAGACCACCAGCGCCGCGTTGGTGGCAAACAGCGCCGGGATCTGGGCCTGATAGGTCTCGAGCTGATGGAACGCGGACCAGATGGTGGCCTTTTCGTCGCCGGCATTCTTCAGTTCGATCACCGCCAGGGGCAGTCCGTTGACGAACAGCACCACGTCGGGCCGGCGATTGTGCTGACCGTCCACGACGGTGAATTGGTTCACCGCCAGCCAGTCGTTGTTCTCGGGATCGTCGAAGTCGATGGTGCGCGCCTGGGCACCGGCGATGGAGCCGTCGGGCCGGCGGTACTCTACGGTGACGCCGTCCACGAGGAGCCGGTGCGCCAGGCGGTTCTTCTCGATGAGCGACGGCGCGTCGATCCGGGTGAGGCGGCGGAAGGCCTGCTCCAGCGCCTCGGGGGGCAACTGGCGATTGAGCCGCGCCAGCGCATCCCGCAGCCGCTGTTCCAGAACCACGTCGCGGCAATTGGGGTCGAGACGTTCCGCGCCGGGTTCGCCCACGGCGATGTCCGGGCCGTAAAGCACCGCCCACCCCAGCGCCCCCAGCCAGGCCAGGGCGGCCTCCTCGACAATGGATTCGGTGAAGGCGGTCATGACTGTTTCCTCCGGGCGGCGCTCCGCACTCGGTACAGCCGCTCGGTGAAGCCGCCCTCCTGCTCGAAGGCGGCGGCCTGGGCGGCCAGTTGGCGGTCCAGCAGATGGCAGCACAGGTTGAGGAGCGACAGCGCCGCGTTGGCGGCCAGCGCCGCCGCGGGCACGGACCGGCACGGACCCTCACGGACCGGCACGGACCGCTTCCCCCCTTCAACTTTCTGTCCGTGTTCGTCCGTGTTCGTCGGCGGCTGTCCGTTCCCCTCACCCCCGCGCCCCCGCTGCCGCTCGTCCGCCACCCACGCCTGCACGTCGGCCAGGGTGGCGCAGCGTCGCGCCTTGAACCGCGCCAGCGCCGGATGGTCCGGCGGCCACAGGGGCAGCCCGCGCTGGCGCAGGTAGTCTTCGTAGTCGAGGCGCAGCTCCTCCAGGCTGGCCCGGGCCACGTTGGTGAGCTTGAGTTCGGTCTTCTTGGACGTGCCGCTGGCCTGGCTCCCCTCGGCGATGTTCTGCACCCCCGAGCGCGCCGCCTGCACCATCTGGTCGCGGGTGCGGCTGCGGCGGTCGACGTACTGCTCGCAGAAGCGCACCGTGACGTCGTACACCAGTTGCGCGATTTGGAAACTCTTCAGCTTCCGGTACCCGCCATGCTTCGGGATCAGCGGCTCGGGTTCTTTCATCTTCTGCTTCCCTGTTAGCTGTGCACTTCGTCCACTTCGGCCGACAGGATCTCTTCGCGCAAGCCGCGGCTCACGACCGCACCAAGCCCAGCTTGAGATCCAGCCGCTGCCAATACTCCTCGGGGATCTTGTCCCAATACTGGACCAGCAGGTCCACCAACTGCCGGCCGTTGATGAGCCCGATCCGCGGGAAGCCCGCCTCGGTGGCCACCTCGCGGGCGTCGCTCTGGTAGTCGGCGGTGGTGATGAACGCGCCCTGGCTTCCCATCGGGATGGACTGCCGGAGCTTGCGCACTTCACTGGCCCGGATGCGCGTGCCCAGCTTGTGCCGCTTGGCCTGGACGTACAGCCGGATTCTGGCCATGCCGGCGATGTCCAGGTCGCCCTGGGCATCCACCCCCTTGTCGCCCACCTTGCCTGTGTGCTCCGCCTCGAAGCCGATGGCGCTGAGCAGGCTGGTGAGGAACACCTCGAACTCGGTGGGGTCCAGCTCCAGCAGCCGCTCCAGCACCGCCCGGTAGGCGTCGTACTCGGCTCTCCGCGGCGCGTCGGCCGCGCCGATGAGCTGCAGGAACTCTTCGGCATGGTCCACCTTGTACACCGAGAGCATGGACCGGATCGAGTTCTGGAAGGGGACTGAAATTTCCGAGCGCTGCAGTCGGCGCTGGTCCCATGTCACCCGCCGACGGTGGCGATACCGGCAGCCGTCATCGCCGGCATCGAAGTAGTACGAGGGATCGGCTTCCGCCACCCCGAAGTGCAGCCACTCCGTGTCCGCCGCCGGCGTAATCACGTAATCGCCGGCCTTGATATCCAGGAGAAACCGGGCGATCTGGCCCACGTGGTTGCCGATCACCAACGGACTGCTCTGATCCGGGTAGGCCGCCTTGAAGAGGGGATACAGCTCCTCTCGGGAGCGGATAGCCGACAGGTCGCCATCCAGATTTTTCCACCCGATCGCGGCATACCCCCCGCGGACGAAGTGCTCGGCGAATTTCCCACCCTCCGCGCGGACACAGTAGAGATCAGTCATTACCCCACTTCCTTATCTGATGATAAATGCCCCTGTTTCACTAGACTGTAGAAACTATAATCCCTATCCGGTCCAGTCGGATTTCTCCACTATGCGCAACCCCTCCGGCTCGCCGGATGGGATGAATATGCGGACGGAAAATCCGGGCGACGTGTTCATACAACGGCCCTCCCTAACAAACTCTCTTCGACTGTAATCCGCGCTCGCCGGAGACAGACTTGACCGTAGAGCATCCCGAAGCCGTTGAATCGGTGGTGCCACCTCGCCGTAATCGCGCCGCTCGACGGTCATATCCGGCGTGATTTCCAGGCCGTTCCACTCGGCTCAGTCCAGCCCTTCCAGTCACGTCGGGGCGGCGTCTTCGACGATGGATTCGGTGAAGGTGCCCACTCTGGATCCTCCTCTCATGAAACTGCAGTTACGAGACGCCTCATCGCCTCTCAGGGTCGTAGATCCTTGTTCTGATTGTCAAGACCATCCCTAACAGCGCCTCTTACAGCGCCTTTGCAAACGGTTCATGAAATGGGTTTTTGTCTATGATCGCCGCTTGAACTTTCTTTCCCAGAAAGTCTCTTAGGTCAACTTGACGCTCTAACAGCATTACTATTTCTTTCAGTGTGCAAAGCAGCACTACCTTTTGCTGGAGGGCTTCCCTACATGTTATGACAGCCGGCGCTGTATAGTCTGAAGCAGATATAATTATGGCGCGGCCTTCGGCACGTTGATAAACTCGAACGAGGTGCTGCGAAACTTCTGGCACTCCGAGTGGAGAATCCCACCATTTCATCTCGACAAAGTAGATATGACCATCAAACTCAACAACACCGTCGATCTGTTCAATGATGCCTTGGCCTGCATCACTGACCAAACAGAACGCCTCTCGCACACAAATTCCGAATGCCTTGAAGAGGCGATTCAATACATCCTCAAGTAAATGACCGCGTTTTTGTGGATTGGTCATTGAAAAAAGCATGAAGAAATCGTCCTTTACTCTTTCGATCACTTCTTGCCGCTGGTGCGCTACCTTCTTTTCTGCCTCTTCCTTTTCAATACGTTGCTGTCGCTCTCGTTCTCGTTCGATGTTCATCCGGGTGAAGCTATCCTTGATGTTGACGAGTTCGCGAATCTCAGCAACAAGTCCTTTGGCTTTTAAACGATCGCTTTCCCAGCAGACGGAGAAGTTTTCGAATCCGATCACACGCCTGAGGATTTCCCGCCGTTCTCGCAGACAGCTCTCTCCTTTTTCATTGATTGTTGTTAGCACTTGGCGGGCGATCTCAAACTTGTTAATGCTATCAGGATTTTGCTGCCACTGCTCATGTGGAGTGTAGACAAGCTTGTCAGAGACACCCGCACCTTTGAAAAACAGAAACACATCCTTCTTTGATCGATTGAGGAGTGGGATAACATCAATGAGGAGCTTCATTAACTCCGGCGGATAGTGAAAGGTGATGTCCATTTTCATGACGGCATCCCCGAGAACAGTTGAGTGTCCTTCACACGCAACTCGCCGGAGATGAGCTTGGGCAAAAGAGTGTCGCGCATGGCAGCGAGTGAACGGGATTCTTGTTTGCTCTTGATTATACGGTCATACAAGGGCTGAGACTGTATA
>Ga0209604_1001516_pt1 | contig 18756 bp, 14 predicted proteins | sample AD_UKC097_MetaG_FD_184405 | JGI IMG/M metagenome (GOLD analysis project Ga0209604, IMG submission 184405) | Active sludge microbial communities of municipal wastewater-treating anaerobic digesters from USA - AD_UKC097_MetaG (SPAdes) (version 2) | ecosystem: Engineered > Bioreactor > Anaerobic >... | reverse complement strand
CGACATCGACCAGATCGTCACCGACCTGGGCGCCGACTCCTCCTCGGCACAGACGGCCGGCTACCCCACTTTCCTGCAGCGCCAGATCAACTCCAAGGTCGCCGTGCGCTCGGGCGAGACCCTGGTGCTGGGCGGCCTGATCAAGGACAGCGCCAGCAGCTCCAAGGGCGGCGTGCCCCTGCTGTCGTCCATCCCCGTCGTCGGCGCCCTGTTCGGGCGTCACCGCAACACCGCCGACCGTACCGAACTGCTGGTCATCCTCACCCCGCGCGTGTTGCGCTCCGACGAAGACGCCCGCGCCGTCAGCCGCGAGCTGCGCGACCGCATGCAGGGCCTGATGCAGGGTGGCTCCTTGCTGCCCGCGCCGGCGCGGCCCTGAGCAAAATCCCGCGCGCGCCGTCCTCATATCTATCCCGCCCCAAGGCTGTTTTACCGGAGTCCGACCCCATGCCTCACTTGAATCTCACCCCGCCGCGTCGCCACGCAGCGCGCCTGTCCACTCTGCTGGCTGTCGGCGCGTTGGCGCTGACTGGCTGCGCCGCGATATCACCCAAGACACCCGAGGAGATCGTCACCCAGCGTGCCGAAGCGCGCTGGGAGGCGCTCATCAAGGGCGACTTCGACAAGGCGTGGACCTACACCCAGCCCGCCTACCGCGCCATCGTCAAGCAGGCCGACTACCGCAAGTCGTTCGGGGTTGCCGGCCAGTGGCGTGGCGTGCAGGTGCATGGAGTGGAATGCGAGGCCGAGCGCTGCAAGGCGCGCATCCGCCTGACCACGCGGGTGCTGATACCCGATTTCAAGCGCCAGGATGTCGTCGGTATCGTCGACGAAACCTGGGTGCGGGTGGACGGCAGCTGGTGGTACTACCAAAATTTCTGACGGCGCGCGCAGGCAGGAGGATGACGGCTGTGTGTAATTTGCAACATTCGACGCCATGCACTCCCCTGCGTAGCGGCAGGCTGATTGAATAGTCCATACGCCCCGTGTTAGCATCACCGGGCATTTCCAAGATTCGCTTGGGTCTTGCAACCACTTTTTTCCTAATGGAGTCATAGCTATGAAAAAGAGCATTCTGGCGCTCGGTGCTGCAGCCGTCGTTGGCGGGCTTGGTTTTGCCGGCTCGGCGCACGCGGTGGCCGTCTTCGGTGCGGGGTCGACCACGAACGCACGGTACCTGTTGCCGACCACTGGCAACATCGGTCACATGCTGTTCACGCCGTATTACACGGCGCAGGGCACCATGGCCACGCTGTTCAACATCACCAACACCGACCGCACCAACGGCAAGGCGGTGAAGGTGCGCTTCCGCGGCGCCGCCAACTCCGACGACGTGCTGGACTTCACGGTGTTCCTGTCGCCTGGCGACGTGTGGACGGGCCAGGTGGTTCGCGATGCCGCCACTGACCGCGCAGTGGTCAGCACGCCCGACAATTCTTGCACCATCCCGGTGGCTGCCGACTGGCCCGGTGTGTTCAAGACCGAGCGCCTGGCACCGTACCTCAGCGCCGAAGTGGCCGCCGCGAACACCCGCGAAGGCTACATCGAGGTGCTGAACATGGCCGACGTCGACATGACCAAGGTCAACACCAAGGGCTCGCTGGCCTATGGCATCAAGCACAAGAACGGCGTGGCGCCCTGCGCCGACTTGCCGTATGCCGACCTCCTGAGCACCAATGTCGTCCAACCCAGCATGGCGGGCGGCTATGAGCTGGCCGCCCCCACCGGTGGTCTGATGGGTTCGTGGGCCGTGCTGAACCAGGATCTCCTGGCGGTTTATAGCGGCATCCAGACCGCCATCGTGGCGACCCCGGTTACCACTGTGGATTGGAGTCTGACGCCAACGCACGGCACGGGCAACTTTGCCTTCGCGCCGCAGATTGAGGAGGCCATCAACAACCAGGCTTTCGTGGACAGCAACACGGCTGACCCGCTGCTGCGCACCGGTTCCACTTCGGGTATCACCCCGCTGTGGTATGACCTGCCCGACATGTCCACCCCGTACGTGAACACGGCGACCAGCCCGTTGGCGCAGGCCAATTTCCTCTCGGCCGCGCTGGCGAAGAACGCTGTCTATAACGACTACGTGGCCACCGCAGCCGGCGCTTCGGTGCCGATGGAAACCGACTGGGTGGTGTCGCAGCCGACCCGTCGCTACCATGCTGCGGTGAACTACGGCACGTCGGCTGCCACCTCGAAGCTCGAGTTCTCGGTCAGTGGCGGTTCGGCCACCTCGCCGGCGACCGGCAACCCCTACGCCTCGCTGACCATGAACAGGGCGTTGGCCATGGGCCCGCAGGCCTGTCTGTCGGTGGCCTTCTCGTCCGCTGATCGCGAAGAGAAGTTCCAGACCGCAGGTGGCGGCTTCTCGCCTGGCGTGACCAGCCCGTACTGCGGTGAGGTCTTCACCGTGTCCTTCGGCGCCATTTCGCCGCTGCAGGCTGCACTGACCAACCGCACGGTGACCCCGGTGGGCGAAGCCGGCTGGGCCCGTCTGCAGATCTCCAACAACGTGCACGCACCGGTGGTCGGCTTTGCCGCCACTTCGCTCAAGAACCAGGCTCTGGGCGGTAACTACGGCATGACGCTGCAGCATCGCTGGTTCGGGCAATAAGCGACGCGGCGATGGCTTGCCCGGCCTGGGCGGGCCATTGTTCGGCAGTAAAAGGGTGGGAGCGATCCCACCCTTTTTTTCATGGGTGCCAACGCGGATCGCCGCCGGTTGCGCAGGGCAGCGAGAGGCGCGCGACGCCTGACGGGGTTTGGGTATGATTCACAGTTTTTGCCGGCGCCGTTTCGGACACGGCCAGCGCCGGCCGTCCACTGAACCCCATGGAGTCTTCATTGAATTCACTGACTACCTTTTTGCGAGCGGCGCGCCACGGCGGCTGGCTGCTGGCCGCGCTGCTGGCTGGCGCCGCCGGGACCGCGCACGCGCAAGCCGCATCTTCTGACGTGCTGGTCTCCGGTCCAGCCGGACAGATCACCCGCGCCGAGCTGGCCATCATGGTGGCCGACCTGGTTCCCGCCGCCGAGCGCGAGCGCTTCTGGCTTTCCCACGATGCCGTCACGCGCATGGCGCGCAGCCTGTACGCCCAGCGCGCCCTGGCCGCCGAGGCGCTCAAGGCGGGAGTGGACCAGCCCGCCGAGGGCGCAGCCTACCTGCGCTTGATCCGCGAACGCGCCTTGTCCGAACTGCTGATGCAGCAACGGGTGCGAGAAGCCACGCCTGCCATGGCGGCGCTGGACGACTTCGCGCGTTCCGAATACAAGACGAAGCCCGAGCGCTTCGCGATGCCCGAGGAAGTCCAGGTGCGGCACATCCTGCTGCCCGTGGCGCGCGATGGCGCTGACGACGCGCAGGTGAAAGCCGAAGCCGAGAAATTGGCGGCCGAATTGCGCCAGGGGGCCGACTTTGCCACGCTGGCGCGCACGCGTTCGTCCGACCGTGGCAGCGCACAGCGTGGTGGCGACTTGGGCTTCTTTCCGCGCGGAAAAATGGCGCCCGAGTTCGAGTTGGCGGCGTTCGCGCTCCATAAGCCCGGCGATATCAGCGCGCCGATCAAGAGCAGCTTTGGCTACCACGTGATTGAGTTGATCGCGCGCAAGCCGGCGCACACCAGGCCGTTCGACGAGGTGCTGCCCGAACTGCGCGAGGAACTGCGAAACAAGATCAACGGCCAGGAACGCCGTCGCGCCTGGGAGCGGGTCGAGTCCGCGGCACAGGTGGACGCCGAGGCCGTCAGGGACTTGTCGGGACAGCAACTGCGCGAGCTGCCACCGAAGCGTTGAGTCTTTCGTAGGCGCCGCGTCGCAGCCGTCCAGCCCGGCCGACCTTCTGCATGGTGTTCCGTGCGCTCATCACCGAATGCCGCCAGCTGTGGCGCCTGCGCGGCCTGCTGGCGGTGCTGGCGCGGCGCGAGCTGGGGGCGCGCACGGCCGGCTCGGCCGGCGGCTGGCTGTGGGTGTGGCTGCCGCCGCTGCTGACCATCGCCGCCTACTACCTGCTGTTCGACGTGGTGTTCGGCATGCGCCTGGGCGCCGGGGCGCCGACGGCGCGCGTGGGCACCTACCTGGTGGTGGGCATGCTGGCCTGGCAGGCCTTTGCCGACGCCACGCAGCGCGGCATGGGCAGCCTGCTGGACGCCGGCAGCCTGCTGCACAAGAACCCGTTGCCGCCGGGGCTGTTTCCGGCCCGCGCGGTGCTGGCCAGCGGCGTGGTGTTCGCGCCGCTGCTGCTGGCGCTGCTGCCGCTGTACATGGGGGCGCACCAGTGGCGTGCCGGGGTGTGGGCGGTGTTGCCACTGCTGGTGCTGCAAGCGCTGCTGTCGTTCCTGCTGGCCTATCTGCTGGCGATCCTGGCGGCGGCGCTGCGCGACGTCGCCCAGGGCGTGCAGGTGCTGCTGTCGCTGGGGGTGTTTCTGTCGCCGGTGCTGTTTCCGCTGACGCTGTTTCCCGAGCGCTGGCGCTGGCTGCTGTGGCTGAACCCGATGACGGCGCCGGTGCTGGGCTACCAGTCGGCCCTGCTGCAGGGTGCCTGGCCGCCGCTGGCGGTGTGGCTGGCGCTGCTGGCCTGGATCGGCGTGCTGGCGGCGCTGCTGTCGCTGGCGCTGGCGCGCAGCCGCGACCAACTGGTGGACTGGCTGTGAACGCGCCGGCCACGCACCCGGCGGCACTGCCGCTGCGCCTCGCCGGGGTGGGCAAGGAATACCGTGTGTACGACTCGCCGCGCGCGCGCCTGAAGGCGCTCTTGACCGGGCGCGCGCTGCACCGCAGCCACTGGGCGCTGCAAGACGTGTCGCTGGAGCTGGCGCGTGGGCAGTGCCTGGGCGTGGTGGGCCACAACGGCGCGGGCAAGAGCACGCTGCTGAAGCTGATCTGCGGCACCTTGCAGCCGACCACGGGCCAGATCGAGCGCAGCGGGCGCGTGACGGCCATCCTGGAGCTGGGGGCGGGTTTTCACCCCGACTTCACGGGCCGGCAGAACCTGTACTTCGGCGGCAGCCTGATCGGCATCACGCACGAGCAGATGGCCGTGCTGGAGCCCGAGGTGCTGGCGTTTGCCGAGATCGGCGAGGCGATCGACCGGCCGGTGAAGACCTATTCGTCGGGCATGACGGTGCGGCTGGCGTTCGCGCTGGTGACGGCGCTGGAGCCGGACCTGCTGATCATCGACGAGGCGCTGGCGGTGGGTGACCAGCACTTTCAGAAGAAGTGCATCGAGCGTATCCAGTCCTTCCGCGACCATGGCTGCACCATCCTGTTCTGCTCGCACAGCCCCTACCACGTGCGCCACCTGTGCGATGTGGCGCTGTGGCTGGACCATGGGCGGATGATGGAGTTCGGCAGCACCGAGGCGGTGCTGGGCGCCTATGAAAAGCATTCCCGCCTGCTGGGCGGCGAGCGCGCCGAGACCGCCGCGGCGCCGCTGCCTTACGAGCGCGGCCCCGATTCGGCCCTGATCCTGTCGTGCGACATCGCCGACCTGGGCGACGGCGATCCGCCCACGCTGCACAGCCCCGATCTGGTGGCCACCATCACGGTGCGCGGCAAGGGTGCCGAGCGGCCCAACATCGGCTTCATGATCGAGCAGGAGCGCGGCGTGGGCATCACCTCGCTGGCCACCCACGAGGAAGACGCCGCGCCGACCGAGGTCGAGCCGGGGGTGTGGCGCTCGACGCTGACGTTTCCCGACCTGCCGCTGCACAGCGGCGACTACGTGATCAGCGTGTTCCTGTTCGACGAGACCGGGTTGGTGACCTATGACCTGTGGTTTCAGTTCAAGGTGATTCGGATCGTTTCACCGACACTGATGCCGGGGCTGGTGCGGCTGCCCCACCACTGGAGTTGAGCGATGGGCTTGAAGGAATTGCTGGATGTGACCGCCGCCGGCCCGCTGCCGCCCGAGCAGGCGCGCGCGGCGCTGGCGCGCGGCCAGGCGCTGCTGGCCGCCGGGGATCGCGACGGCGCCGCCACCGCGCTGCGCCAGGCGGCGCTGACGCGCGAGACGCAGCTGGCGGCGCACAACCTGATCGAATCGCAGGGTCTGCCGGGTGCGTTTGCGCCCTGGATGGGGCTGGATGCGCGCATCGACCCGCAGGACGACGTGTTCGGCTTCTTCAACGGCCACGGCAGCTGGTCGAGCCCGCTGCGCGACTACCTGGCCGATGGCTGGCGCACGCTGTCGGAGTTGATGCTGCTGCTCGAGCGCGGCGGCAAGCCCCTGGCGGGCTTCGACGCGGTGCTGGAGTTTGCCAGTGGCCATGGCCGCTTCACGCGGCACCTGGCCAAGGCGCTGGGGCCGGGGCGCGTGACGGTGTCGGACGTGGTGCCGGGCGCGGTGGCGTTTTCGACCACGCATTTCGGCGTGCAGGGCTTTGTGTCGGCGGCGCGGCCGGCGCAGCTGCACTGGCCGCGCCGCTACGGACTGGTGTTCGTGCTGTCGCTGTTCACGCATCTGCCGCGCGCCACCTGGAGCGCCTGGCTGGCGCGGCTGTGGGAGGCGGTGGCGCCGGGCGGCGTGCTGGTGTTCACCACGCACGGGGCCCTGGCGGCCGAGCGTGCCGGCGTGACGCTCGATGCCGAGGGCTTTCACTTTCACCCCGAAAGCGAGTCGCACGCGATCGACGTCGCGGAATACGGCACCAGCTACACCAGCCGCGGCTTCGTCGAGGCCGAGCTTGGCTTGCTCAGGCCGGCGCCAACGCGGGTCGATTTCGAGCCGGCCTGGTTCTGGGCCCACCAGGACGCCTGGGTGCTGCAGCGTGCGGAGGCCGCATGAGCACGCCAGTGACACCAAGCGAATACGACGCCTGGATGCGGGCGCACGAAGCGGCGCTGGACGCGGGCGAGCCGGGCGCGGCGGCGGCGATTCGCGCCGCACGCGAGGTGCCGGCCACGCGGCTGGCGGCGCACAACCTGATCGAGCGGCGTGGGCTGGATGGGGCGTTTGCCCAGATGTTCGGTCTGGACTGCCGCATTGCGCCACGCGACGACATCTTTCACTTTTTTGCCGGCCACCCGACCTCGACCAATCCGCTGCGCGACTACCTGGCCGACGGCTGGCGCACGCTGGCTGAGCTGATGCAGCTTCTGGAAGCGGTGGATCGGCCGCTGCTGAAGCTGGCATCGGTGCTGGAGTTTGCCAGTGGTCACGGGCGCTTCACGCGCCACCTGGTGAAGGCGATCGGGCCGCAGCGGGTGACGGTGAGCGATGTGGTGGCCGACGCGGTGGGCTTTGCGCGCGACACGTTTGGCGTGCAAGGCTTCGTGTCGGACCCGCAGCCCGAGGCGGTGCCGTGGCCGCGCCGCTACGAGCTGGTGTTCGTGCTGTCGCTGTTCAGCCACCTGCCGCGCCACAGCTGGGCGCGCTGGCTGGCCAGCATCTGGCGGGCGGTGGCGCCGGGCGGGCTGCTGGTGCTGTCGACCCACGGCGCGGAGGCCGCGCGCCGCGCCGGCGTGGTGCTGGATGACCGTGGGTTCTTTTTTGCCGCCTCCAGCGAGTCCAGCGCCATCGATGCGCAGGAGTACGGCACCAGCTTCACCAGCGAAGCCTTCGTGCGCGAACAGGTGGCGACGCTGGCGGGCGAGGCGGCGCTGATCCATTTTGCGCCCGTGTGGTTCTGGAACCACCAGGATGCCTGGGTGCTGCGACGGGCGTGAGCGCCGCACCAGAAAGCTATAAAAACAATAGCTTCTTGCGCTTGCCAGGTGGGCGCCACAGGTCGTTTTATCGCTTGATGGGGGCGCGTGCGTTCGGTGGGGGACCCAGGCGGCCCATCACACCGTCCCACGCCGCGCGCAGCAGGCGGCGCGCCTGGCGCAGCCGGCCGCCTTCGGCCACGGCGGCATAGAACAGCAGGTACAGCGGGGTCTTGAGCCACTGGTCGATGCGCCAGCGCAGCGCGATGGGGGCGCGCAGCGCCATGGCGAGCGAGTTGCGCACGTGCAGGCAGGCCCGCCAGTCCTGCCCTACGTAGACCGTGCGCCCCAGCAGCCGTAGCGCGCGCCGGCCCAGGTCGTGCTGCAGCTCGACCGCGGGGTCGACCAGGATGGTCCAGCCCTGGTGGCGGGCGCGCAGGCACCATTCGACGTCGACGCGGTCGATGAAGTAGTCCTCGCGCAGCGGGCCCACGCGGTCCAGCGCGTGCAGCGGGATCAGGGTGCCGGAGGCGGGCAGGTAGTCGACCGCCACCGCGCCGTCGCTGCGGCCGGGGCGCAGGCGGCGCACGCGCCAGCCGCTGTGGCGGATCAGCGGCAACGTGGCGCCGGTCTTGACGTCGCGGCACAGCGGCCCGACGGCGGCCACCGCGTGGGCTGCGGCGGCCTGGCTGAGCGTGCGCAGCAGTGCCGGCACCAGATCGGCTGGCGCCAGGCTGTCCTGGTCCAGCAGCAGCACATGGCTGGCGCCCAGTGCGCGCGCGCGGGCGATGCCCAGGTTCTGCGCCTGGCCGATGCCCAGGTTGCGGCCGTTGGCGATCCATTCGCCGTCGCCGGCCGCGGCGGCGTCCGCTGGCGGGCCGCCTTCGGTGTTGTCGACCACCACGCAGGCCGCCACCTGAGCGTGCAGGCGTTGCAGCGCCTGCGCCAGGCGCTGGCGGTCGGGGTGGTAGGTGACGAGCACGGCCACCACGCGGTCCATGGGCGGCCCTTCAGCGGCTGAGCAGCTGGCGCACGCGGTAGCGCCAGGAGCGCGGCACGGCCCGCAGTGCCCGGCCCAGCAGCGGCAGGCGCTGCAGGCGCAGGGCCAGGGCGTACAGGCGGTCCGCGCCGAGTGGCGCTGCCGCCGCGTCGGCCGGCGCGGCCTGGGCCAGCGCCGCGGCCACGCGGCGGGCGCGTTCGAGCTGCTCGGGCCAGGGCGCCGGCGCCGCCGCCGGCAGGTAGTCGCTGGCGTACTGCCAGTCGCCCAGTTGCCGGCGCAGCGCCTGCAGCGGCGCGGACAGCGGCGGGGCGGCCTGCACCTGCCCGTCGACGAACGCCTGCTGCCGGATGCGCAGGAACAGTTCGAGCCACTGCGAGGCGCTGCTGTCCCAGGCCTGCACCCAACTCCAGGGGCGCTCGGCCACCCGTTCGGCAAAGGCGCCGAGGTCGGGCACGGCGACCGGCAGCCCGGCCTGCAGGGCGGCGCTGAGGGTGTAGCTGTAGGTTTCCGGCCACTGCGCCGGGAACCACGCCAGGTGCGGCGCCAGCCGCTGCAGCAGGGCCGGCAGGTCTTCGTCGGCGTACTGGCCGTGCACGGTGAGGGCAGTGCCGGGGGCGGTCTGCAGGTGGCGATAGCCGTAGCCGATCAGGTGAAATTCGAGCGGTGCGCCGGCGCGCCGCGCCAGGCGTGCGGTTTCTTCCAGCACGTCGGCGCCCTTGATGACGCTGAGCGCGCCGATGGCGACGATGCGCAGCGGCTCCTGGGCCGCCAGTCGCGGCGGCTGGGGCATGGGCAGGGTGCCGGGCAGGATGTCGGTGTGGGGCGCGCAGCGGAGGGTGGCGCCCGGCATGGCGCGGCGCATGCGCTCGGCGGTGTCCAGGCTGGGCGTGAGCACGAACCGCGCCTGCTGCAGAAAGCGGCGGTTGCGGATGCGCCAGGCGTCGATCGGCTCGCGGGTCTCGGGCAGCGAGGGCGGGTGGTCACCGCCGCAGCATTCGCCCTGCGCGTCCATCTGGTAGCGGCCGTGCCTGCCGGTCAGGGTGATGTGGGTGCAGAAGCTGTAGAAGTCGTGGCAGGTGACGTCGTAGGCCACGCCCAGCTCGTGCGCCAGCGTCCAGACGCGCGGCGCGTGGCCGAGCAGGTGGTGGTAGTGCACGTGGCTGACCGCCATGTCGCGCAGCAGGCGCAGCAGGGCGTCCCCGTCGTGCCCGAGATCGAAACTGGCGGCCCAGCGGCGCGACGGTGCCCAGCGGCCCGCGTCCTGCTCGATCAGCTGCAGCTGCACCCGCTGCCCGCCGGCCGGGCGCAGCGACACCAGGACGGCGGTGTCGGCCAGCGTGGCGGCCAGCTCCAGAATGTGGCGCTCGGTGCCGCCGCCACGCTGGTGCTGCACCACCAGCACCACCTGGCGGCGCCCGCCGTCGGTGTGGCGCAGCCAGTCGACGGCCAGGCGCGCTGGGCGCGCCGGGTCGAGCTGCAGGAAGCGCTGCACCTGGGCGTCGTAGCCGGGGTGCAGGCGGCGCAGGGTTTCCATGGCGGCTTGCTCGCGCGGGCTTTTGCTGTCGCCGAAGCTGACGCCGCCGGTGTGCAGCACGTAGGTGTCGAGCGCGTGCAGGTTGTGCCAGCCCAGGCCGATGGCGCGCTGGCAGAAGTCGTTTTCTTCGCCGTAGCCCTTGCCGAAATGCGCTTCGTCGAACAGGCCCACGGCCTGCAGGCAGTCGCGCCGGATGTACATGCAGAAGCCGACGCCGGTGGGCACCGGTACGCTCTGGCCGGCGTTGACCTGGGCGAACAGCCGGTCCAGGCTGGCCGTGCTGTGGCCGGGCGGCAGCGGGTTGTCGGCGCAGAACACCGGGTAGCTGCAGATGGTGGCGTTGCCGGAGAACGGCGTCACCGTGCCGGCCCGCGCCTGTCGGTAGGCGGCGGCGCGCAGGCGATCGAGCCAGTCGCCGGCCACTTCGGTGTCGCTGTTGAGCAGCAGCACGTCGTTGTGTTCGGACTGGCGCATGCCGCGGTTGACGGTGCCGACGAAGCCCAGGTTGTGCTCGTTTTCGAGCAGCGTGATGCGCGGCTCGGCGGCCGCCTTGTCGCGCAGCCAGGCGGTGACCTCGGGCTCGGGGCTGCAGTCGTTGATGACGATCAGGCGCCAGTCGGTGCGCGGGCCGCCGGCCAGCACGGCGTCGATGCACACCTGGGTGTCGCGCAGGCCGCGGTAGACCGGCACGATGATGTCCACCGTGGGGCTGAGTGGCGGCGGCACGGGGGCGCCGGCGTCGGCCTCGGCCGGGGCGGCGCCGGCGGGCGCCGGGGTGCGGCCGGGCGGGCGACGCATGCCGTTGACCAGCTCGGCCAGCAGGCGGGTGTAGCGCACGGCGCGCAGGTTGCGCAGGTTGTCCACGTGCTCGGCCATGCCGTGCAGTTGCTGGTGCAGCTCGGCCAGCTGCTGCTGCGCGCTCTGGCCGGCGGCGAACAGCGCGTCGCGGTCGTGCCTGAGGTGGGCGTTTTCCAGCGCCAGGCGCTCGTGGTCCTGGTGGAGTTCGGCGAGGCGCCCGGCGTCGGCAGCGTGCTGCTCGCGCAGCCGCTGCTGCTCGGCCTGCAGCGGGCCAACCACGCTGGCCAGGCTCAGGTAGTCGGCCGACATCGGCCAGTCGAGCTGCACTTCCAGCAGCAGCGGGCCGGCCGCCGCGGCCTGCTGCAGGGTGTCGGCAGCGATGGGCAGGTGGATCCAGGGGTCGTCACCGGTCAGCAGCACGGCTGCGCTGGCGTCGCCCGGCAGCGCGCCGCCACACACCATCTGCTGCGTGCGGGCCGAAGCCAGCAGGGCGGCCGTGCCATCGGCCAGGGCGCTCCACTGCCAGGCCACGCGCGGCGGCTCGGCGGCCGAGCGCAGGCAGATCGAGCGCAGGTGCAGGATGCCGGGCCGGTCGGCCGGATCGAGCTTGAGCCCCTGCAGGCCCGGCAGCGCTGCCGGCAGCTGAAAGCGCAGGGTCTGTTGGCGCTGGCCGATGACGCCGGTGGTCACCAGCTTGTGCGCTTCATCCATGCCCTGACCGTCGTCCCAGTACAGCTGGGCCGTGAACTGCGCCTGCGCCACGGCAGGGGTGTCGATCGGCGCCGCGGCGGGCAGCGGCTGGGCCGGCGCCGGTCGGCTGACGATGATGAACTGGTAGGTGAGCGCGTCCGGCAGGGCCAGCAGGTGGCGCGCCACGGCCGGCGGCAGGGTGTCGAAGGCGATGCGGAATTCGGACTCCGGCAGCGCGCGCTGCACGGTTTCCAGGCTGTCCATGGTCCAGCCCTGGTCGGCCAGAAAGCGCCGCAGCGACTGGCGGGTGAAGAAGCGCAGGTGGGTGTCGTCCAGCAGGCCCTCGGGCCGGTAGCGGAATTCGCCCGCCATCAGCTCGGCCACCAGGCCCACGTAGCCGGCGTTGGGGACGGACAGCAGGGCGCGGCCGTCGGCGGCCAGCAACCGGCGGCATTGGTCCATCACGCGCTGCGGCTGGCGCAGGTGCTCCAGCACGTCGGCGCAGACGACGACGTCGTAGCTGCCCGGTGCGAACCGGGCGGGCAGGTCGCAGGATTCGAGGTCGGCCACCTCGACGCGGCGGTAGTGGGGCGCGGCGCGCCGGGCTTCGTCGTGGCTGAGGGTCAGGCCGTCGATCGGGCCGGCGCCGGCGCCATCGCGCGCGGCCAGAAAGCGCCCGATGGCGCCGCTGCCGCAGCCCAGATCGAGCACGCGGGCGCCGGCGGGGATGTGGCGGGTCAGCACCGACAGGGAGGTGCGCTCGCTGGCGTCGATGTCGCGTTCGTAGACGTGCAGCGCGGGGGAGGGGGCGGCCATGCGATCGGCAGTTGGGTACCGGCTGTTCGCGCGCGCGAACCGGGACGACGGATGCTACCATGCAAGGCTTTTTGCGCACACCGCGCCGCAACGGGCCCTGAACCACTCGTCACTGCATGCTGTCCCTGGCCCTGCTTGCCTTCGTGCTGTCTCTGGTGGCCACGCTGTGGGTGCGCAGACTGTTTCAGCGCTGGGCCAGGGGTTACGACCTCGACGCGCCCCAGCGTTTTCATGCCGGTGACACACCCCGCATGGGGGGGATGGGCATGCTGCTGGGCTGGACGCTGGCGCTGGCGGCGCTGCCGCTGCTGCAAGGGATCGGCATGGCGGGCAACATCGACGGCACCCGACTGCACTTCTCGCTGTGGCTGCTGATGCTGCTGCCCGCCTTTGCCGGCGGCGTGGTGGAAGACCTGACCCAGCGCCTGCGGGTGAGTTCGCGCATGCTGCTGACCCTGATTTCGGGCCTGCTGGCCTGGGCGCTGCTGGGGGTGTCGGTGCCGCAGCTGGGTTTCGCCTGGGTCGATGGTCTGTGGGGCGCCTGGCCGGGGTTGGGCATGGCGCTGGCGGTGCTGGCCGTGACCGGGCTGCCGCATGCCTTCAACATCATCGACGGCTACAACGGCCTGGCCGGTTCGGTGGCGCTGGTGGTGTGCCTGGCGCTGGCGCATGTGGCGCTGCAGGTGGGCGATCGCGAGCTGGCCGCGGTGGCCGTGACGCTGGCGGCGGCGACGGCGGGGTTTCTGGTCTGGAACTACCCGCGCGGCCTGATCTTTGCCGGCGATGCCGGGGCCTACCTGTGGGGCCTGCTGATCGCCGTGCTGAGCCTGCTGCTGGTGCAGCGCCACCCCATCGTGTCGCCCTGGTTTCCGATGCTGCTGCTGATCTACCCGGTGTGGGAGACGGTGTTCTCGATCTACCGCAAGCTGGCGCGCGGCGACTCGCCCGGCATGGCCGACGCGCTGCACCTGCACCAGCTGGTGTACCGGCGGCTGGTGCGCAGCGTGCTGCACGAGGACGAGGCGCAAAGCCTGCTCAAGCGCAACAACCGCACCACGCCGTACCTGTGGGGCTTCATGGTGCTGAGCGTGGCGCCGGCGCTGCTGTTCTGGCGCTACAGCGCGGTGCTGCTGGCGTTCTGCGTGCTGTTCGCCGTGTGCTACGTGTGGGCCTACCTGTCGCTGATCCGCTTCAAGGTGCCGCGCGTGCTGCAGCCGCCGCGCGAGTGACAACCCTATGATCGAGCTTTTGCACCTTGCTGCCGTTTCGCGCCACCTGCCATGACCACCCACACCACCGCCCTTTCTCCGCGTGACAAGGCCGAAATCCTGGCCCAGGCGCTGCCCTACATCCGCCAGTTTCATGGCAAGACCATGGTCATCAAGTACGGCGGCAACGCCATGACCGACCCGGCGTTGCAGCAGGACTTTGCCGAGGACGTGGTGCTGCTCAAGCTGGTGGGCATCCACCCGGTGGTGGTGCACGGCGGCGGGCCGCAGATCGAGCAGGCCCTGAACCGCCTGGGCAAGAAGGGCGAGTTCATCCAGGGCATGCGCGTGACCGACGCCGAAACCATGGAGGTGGTCGAGTGGGTGCTGGCCGGTGAGGTGCAGCAGGACATCGTGGGCCTGATCCACCAGGCCGGCGGCAAGGCGGTGGGCCTGACGGGGCGCGACGGCGGCCTGATTCGGGCGCGCAAGCTCAAGCTGCTCGACCCCAAGGACCCGGCCATCGAGCACGACGTGGGCCAGGTGGGCGACATCGTGGCGATCGACCCGGCGGTGGTGCGCGCCCTGCAGGACGACCAGTTCATCCCGGTGGTCAGCCCGATCGGCTTTGGCGAACGCAACGAGAGCTACAACATCAACGCCGACGTGGTGGCGGCGCGCCTGGCCATGGAGCTGCAGGCCGAAAAGCTGCTGATGCTGACCAACATCCCGGGCGTGCTGGACAAGGCCGGCCAGCTGCTGGCGGAGCTGACGCCGCGCCAGATCGATGCCCTGGTGGACGACGGCACCATCTCCGGCGGCATGATCCCCAAGATCAGCGGCGCACTGGACGCCGCCAGGAGCGGCGTGAAGGCGGTGCACATCATCGACGGCCGGGTGCCGCACGCGCTGCTGCTGGAGGTGCTGGGCGACCAACCCTTCGGCACCATGATCCGCGCCCAGTGAGCCGCAGCCGCCTTCGGGCGGCTCCGGTGGCGAGCGCTCACTTGGCGGCTCTGTGGCGCGGAGCAAACGCCGGCGCAATCAGGCTTGGACCGCGCAAGGCCTTGTGCGAGAATCATTTGGAAACAAATGATGCCGCCATGCCCACCGCCTACGATCCTTCGACCGACCACTCCGACCACGCCGGGGCGGCCCCTGCCGCCGGGCGCAAGCGCCCCAAGCCAGGCGAGCGGCGCGAGCAGATCCTGCAGGCGCTGGCGCAGATGCTGCAGCAGCCCGGCGCCGAGCGCGTGACCACCGCCGCCCTGGCGGCCCGCCTGGGGGTGAGCGAGGCGGCGCTGTACCGCCACTTCGCCAGCAAGGCGCAGATGTTCGAAGCGCTGATCGACTTCATCGAAAGCAGCGTGTTCGGCCTGATCGGCCAGATCAGCGAGCGCGAGACCGACGGCCGAGCGCGCGCGGCCCGCATCGTGGCGATGGTGCTGCAGTTCGGCGAACGCAACCCCGGCATGGCGCGCGTGATGGCGGGCGACGCGCTGGTGCTGGAGCACGAACGCCTGCAGCAGCGCATGAACCAGTGGTTCGACAAGCTGGAGGCGGCGCTGCGCCAGAGCCTGCGCGAGGCGGCGGCGACCCCCGGCACGCTGACGCCGGACGCCGACGCGCAGGTCGCGGCGGCGGTGCTGACCGCCTTCGTGGCGGGGCGACTGCAGCGCTTTGCGCGTTCCGGCTTTCGGCGTGCGCCGACCGAGCAGGGCGACGCCTGCATCGCCAGAATACTATAAAAACAGTAGCTGCTGGCGCTTGTCTGACAAGCGCCATGACCTGATTTTGTTCTTATCGATCCTTCGGGGTACCTGATGAAGCTGCTGCGCTGCGGCCCGCCGGGCCGCGAAAGACCGGCCCTGCTGGACGCCGACGGCGTGCTGCGCGATCTGTCGGCGCTGCTGCCCGACATCGGCCCGGCGCAGCTGTCGGACACCGCGCTGGCGCGCCTGGCGCGGCTGCGCCCGCAGCACCTGCCGGTGGTGCGCGGCCGGCCACGCATCGGCTGTCCGGTGGCGGGCATCGGCAAGTTCATCGCCATCGGCCTGAACTACGCCGACCACGCGGCCGAGTCTGGCCTGCCGATCCCGGCCGAGCCGGTGATCTTCAGCAAGGCGATCTCCTGCATTCAGGGTCCGAACGACGACGTCATGCTGCCGCGCGGGTCCCGCAAGAGCGACTGGGAGGTCGAGCTCGGCGTGGTGATCGGTCGCACGGCGCGCCAGGTGTCGCCGCGCGAGGCGCTGCGCCATGTGGCGGGCTACTGCGTGGTCAACGACCTCAGCGAGCGCGCCTTTCAGCTCGAGCGCGGGGGCACCTGGGACAAGGGCAAGGGCTGCGACACCTTCGGCCCCATCGGGCCGTGGCTGGTGACGCGCGACGAAATCGCCCACCCGCAGCGCCTGGGGCTGTGGCTGGAGCTGAACGGTCAGCGCATGCAAAGCGGTCACACGCGCACCATGATCTTCAGCGTGGCGCAGCTGATCAGCTACGTCAGCCGCTTCATGACCCTGGCGCCGGGCGACGTGTTGACCACCGGCACACCGCCGGGCGTGGGCATGGGGCGGCGCGACGCCGCCGGCCGCCCGGCGCCGCGCTTTCTGAAAGCTGGTGACGTCTTGCGGCTGGGTATCGACGGCCTGGGTGAGCAGTGCCAGCGCGTGGTGGCGTTTCGCCCCGCGCCCGCCGCAGGACGCTGAATTCCTAAGGGAAAACCCGGACCATTGCCCAGGCCCCACGGCTAGGCAGGCCGGATTTCCAGATATAAAATAGAACGACCGTTCGTTTTATTCTGGATATGTCCCGTTCCATGCCTGCCGCTGAGACCTCGGTCGAGCCGCGCCCGCGTCCGCTGCCCAAGGGCCAGCAGACCAAGGTGGCCATCGTCGATGCCGCCCTGCGCATGGCCGCCCAGGTGGGGCTGGAGGGGCTGTCCATCGGCTCGCTGGCCGAGACCATGGGCATGAGCAAGTCGGGCGTGTTCGCGCATTTCGGTTCGCGCGACGAGCTGCAGATTTCCGTGATCCGCGAATACTACGCCCGCTTCGAGGCCCAGGTGTTCCAGCCCGCCATGGCGCAGCCGCGCGGTCTGCCGCGGGTGCGTGCGCTGTTCGAGAACTGGATGCGCTTTACCAGCGCCGAACTCGATTCAGGCTGCATCTTCATCAGCGGCGCGGTCGAGTTCGATGACCGCCCCGGCCCGGTGCGCGATGCCCTGGCCGAGGCGGTCGACGCCTGGATCGAGGCCATGACCCGCGCCGTGGCCCAGGCCTGCGAGCAAGGCCACCTGGCCGCCGACGCCGACCCGCGCCAGATCAGCTTCGAGATCCACGCACTGATCCTGGCCCTGCACTACGAAGCACGCTTCATGCGCCGCCCCGGCTCCATGGAGCGCGCCGAGCAGGGCTTTCGCAACATCCTCGCGCGCGCCGGCGCCTGAGGTTCTCTCACCCACCATCGTCCATCAGGAGAAACGCCGCCATGCCCAGCTACACCCCGCCCCTGCGCGACATGCAGTTCGTGCTGCATGAAGTCTTCCACGTCGCCGACGAACTGAAGGCCATGCCCACGCATGCCGAGACCGACGCCGACACCATCAACGCCGTGCTGGAAGAGGCCGGCAAGTTCGCAGCCGGGGTGGCGTTTCCGCTCAACGTCAGCGGCGACGCCGAGGGCTGCCACCTCGACGCCGCCACGCACGCCGTGACCACGCCCAAGGGCTTCAAGGAGGCCTACGCCGCCTACGTCGAAGGCGGCTGGCCGGCGCTGTCGTGCGACCCGCAGTACGGTGGCCAGGGCCTGCCGCACGTGGTCAACCAGTGCCTGTACGAGATGCTCAACAGCGCCAACCAGGCCTGGACCATGTACCCCGGCCTGTCGCACGGCGCCTACGAAGCCCTGCATGCCCACGGCACCGAGAGCCAGAAAGCCACCTACCTGCCCAAGCTGGTGAGCGGCGAATGGACCGGCACCATGTGCCTGACCGAGCCGCACTGCGGCACCGACCTGGGCTTGCTGCGCAGCAAGGCCGAACCGCAGGCCGACGGCACCTACAGGATCACCGGCAACAAGATCTTCATCAGCGCCGGCGAGCACGACATGGCCGCCAACATCGTGCACCTGGTGCTGGCCCGCCTGCCCGACGCGCCCAAGGGCAGCAAGGGCATCAGCCTGTTCGTGGTGCCCAAGTTCCTGCCCAAGGCCGACGGCAGCTTGGGCGAGCGCAACGCCATCTACTGCACGGCGCTGGAACACAAGATGGGCATTCACGCCAACGCCACCTGCCAGCTGTCGCTGGACGGCGCCGTGGGTACCCTGGTGGGCGAGCCCCACAAGGGCCTGGCCGCCATGTTCGTGATGATGAACGCCGCCCGCCTGGGCGTGGGCAACCAGTCGCTGGGCCTGACCGAGGTGGCGTTCCAGAACGCGCTGGTCTATGCCAAGGACCGCATCCAGATGCGCTCTTTGAGCGGCACCAAGGCCAAGGACAAGGAGGCCGACCCCATCATCGTCCACCCCGACGTGCGCAAGATGCTGCTTACCGCCAAGGCCTATGCCGAGGGCGCGCGCGCGCTGCAGATTTTCTGCACACTGCTGCTGGACAAGGCGCAACACCACCCGGACGAGAGAGTGCGCAAGGAGTGTGACGAACTGGTGGCGCTGCTCACCCCCATCGTCAAGGCCTTCATCACCGACAACGGCCACATCAGCACCAACGCCTGCATGCAGGTGTTCGGCGGCCATGGCTTCATCAAGGAATGGGGCATGGAGCAGTTCGTGCGCGACAACCGCATCAACATGATCTACGAGGGCACGAACACCGTGCAGTCGCTCGACCTGCTGGGCCGCAAGGTGCTGGGCAACCAGGGCGCGACGCTGAAAAAATTCGGCAAGCTCGTGGGCCAGCTGGTGGCCGAGGAAGGCGTTCATGAAGCGATGGCCGAGTTCATCAACCCGATTGCCATGCTGGGCGACCAGATGACCAAGTTCACCACCGAGATCGGCTTCCGTGGCATGCAGAACCCCGACGAGGTGGGCGCCGCCGCCGTGGACTATCTGCG
>Ga0209604_1001513_pt1 | contig 18777 bp, 22 predicted proteins | sample AD_UKC097_MetaG_FD_184405 | JGI IMG/M metagenome (GOLD analysis project Ga0209604, IMG submission 184405) | Active sludge microbial communities of municipal wastewater-treating anaerobic digesters from USA - AD_UKC097_MetaG (SPAdes) (version 2) | ecosystem: Engineered > Bioreactor > Anaerobic >... | reverse complement strand
GAAAATGCCTTCAAGTATTCTTTTGCATTACTATCTATGAGTTCATTTTCTATCTCTTTCCATGACTCGATTACTATCTTATTTGCAGTATCACGTGAGAACTCGATAGCCCCAGTTTCTTTAATAATATCTATTGCCCCTCTAATTTTTTTACTGTCTTTAGTATGGGAGTTAAGTATGTTGATCAATATCTTTCTCTTTTCATTCTCTAAATTGATAAGAGAGTAGATAACTGCTAAACTTCTTTTACCTTCACTGATATCATTTCCATAAGATTTTCCAAATGCTTCCCTATCTTTTTCTGAAGTTGTTAAGTCTAGAAGATCATCTTGAATTTGAAATGCTATTCCTATACTTTCTGCAAATTTTCCAAATTTTGATTCCATTATTTCGTCTTTACCAGAAAGTGCTACTGCCAATCTAGCTGCCATTCTAGCTAAGGTTCCCGTTTTAAAGGCAGTCATCTGCAAATACTCATTAACATTAGGCTCCTTTTTCAGTATTCCTTTATGCCAAGATATATCTAATGCCTGACCATAATGTAAATTTCTCATCTCTTCGTTATATATTGAATAAATTCGATATAATATATCTATAGGTATTTCATCTTTTTTCTCATCTATCACTTGAAGAGGCAAGAAATACATTGCGTTTCCACAGTTTATTGCTATATCTTCTCCATATGCTTTATGTAAAGCTGGTTTTCCCCTCCTCAATTCGGCGCTATCTTCTATATCATCTATAATTATAGTTCCATTATGTGCAATTTCAGGAATAACTAAAAAATCACTGACTTTTCTCATATCTGCCCCAAGAGCTTCAGATACCAAAAGAAAAAGAACGGGCCTCCATCTTTTACCACCATATCCAAGAAAATCCCATAAAGGTTTTGATATTCCATAATTTAAAGCTTTAAAATCAGTATCATATCTCGATTTTGACTTGAAATTATTTTGATTAATTTCTTTCGGGATATATCTCTCAATAGTCATTTCAATAAAATTTTTCTTTGACTCAATAAATTTAATAATATCAACATCAGCCATGAAATGACTATGCGGATAAGTTTTATATCTTTAATGTTCAGTGCGAAGGATATTTTTATATTTGAACTAATCTAATTTGTATCAGGAAGTGATTAATTGAAAGATTTACTGAAGAAACTTTCTGAAGCACCAGGAGTTTCTGGAAATGAATCTAGAATAAAGAGGATTATTATCAATGAAGTAAAAGATTTTGTTGATGAAATTAAAGAAGATTCTATGGGTAACTTAATTACGATAAAAAAAGGCAAAAAAAACTTTAATATAATGGTTGCCGCCCATATGGACGAAATAGGATTTATGGTTAAACATATTGATGATAAAGGATTTATATCATTTGAAACTATTGGTGGTTTTGATCCTAAAAGTTTGGGATCGCAAAGAGTTAGAATTCATTCTTCTAACGGCGATATACTAGGAGTGATAGGCCTAAAACCACCCCATATAACATCACAAGATGAAAAAGATAAAGCTCTAAAATTGGAAGACTTGAAGATAGATATTGGCCTGAACTCCAAAGAAGAAGTTGAAAGCCTTGGAATAAAACCTGGTGACTCAATAACAAGAGATATTTCATTTGCAGAACTTGGAAAAGAAAATATTGTAAGCTGTAAATCTTTTGATAATAGAGCTGGATGTGCCGTATTAATAGAAATTATTAAGAAAATCAAAAATCCCGATTTTACACTTTATGGAGTTTTCACCACACAAGAAGAAGTTGGATTGAGAGGCGCTAAGGCCGCAGCTTATGGACTTGATATTAACTTTGCATTAATTATTGATTCAACTACAGCGGGACCTATACCAAAAACAGAGATAGACAAAGTTACAATATCCCTAGGAAAAGGACCTTCTATTGACTTAATGGATAGAGGATTTATTCTAAATGAAAAAGTTAAAAATCTTTTAATCAAATCTGCAAATGATGCAAAAGTACCTTTCCAAACACATATATCCAGTGGAAGTACCGATGGCGCGGCAGTTCATATAACTAAAGAAGGTATACCAACGGGTGTTATTTCCATACCATCAAAGTATATTCACTCTACAGTTGAAATAGTCGATATAAACGACTTAGATAATACTTTGAAGTTAGTAATGAAATCTTTAGAAATAGCAAAAAATATTTTATAATATTTTATTTTCCTTTTGAAAATAGGTATACGGATATAGTAGTAGTGATTATACAAACTAATCCCAATATAATTAAATTATATATTGGACCTCTTTCTGTAACGCCAGTTATTGCCCACCTCATTATATCGACTCCGTAAGATAGTGGATTTATATTAACTATTGCAGATAACCATGAAGGCAGATTAGAAATAGGAAAAATTGCACCGCTTAAAAGAAACATCGGCATGATAATGAAATTTATTATTAGATTGAAGCCTTCAAATGATTCCATTCTTGCTGCTATAATTATGCCAATACCTGAAATAGTAAATGAAATAAAAAACATTAGAGGTATAACTATCAGAATTCTAGAAATACCCAGTTCTATGCCTAATAGTGGTGAGAATACTAGTATTATCAATGCTTGCAAAGTGCTTTTTGAAGCTCCACCAATAGATTTTCCAATTGCTATGGAAGTTCTGCTTATTGGAGCAACTAACATTTCTTTTAGGAATCCAAACTGTCTATCCCATATAATAGATATGGCCGAAAACATTGATGAAAATAAAAGAGTCATTACAAGTATTCCTGGAAACATAAATTGTATGTATTTTAAATCTCCAACGTTACCAAAAGTGGCACCAAAACCTGTACCGATTAATAACAACCATATCAAAGGCTGAGCAACTGATGAAACTAATCTAGATCTGTCCCTAATAAATTTCTTTATTTCTCTGAGCCATATGGTATAAACTGCTTTTAGCATTTTATCTACCTCTTGAAGATTCTCTCATTCTGCCAACTGCATCTAATGTTTCTTCTCTTATCTCGCGCCCAGTTAATTTTAAAAAAACATCATTTAATGTAGGTTTTCTAACATTGACCGAAGTTATTTCTAGATTTCTTAAAGCTCTAAACAGTTTAGGAACAAAATTTTCTCCATTTTCAGCGTATAGGTATAGTGAATCACCTTTTATCTCTGGCCGAATTGTGAAACAACTTTGAATTAATTCTTTTGCGGCGCTATTGTCTGAAGTTTTGAGAGTTATTAGGTCTCCTTTAAGATCTTTTTTCAAATTATCGGGTGTATCTAAAGCAATTATCTTACCGTGATCTATGATTGCAATTCGACTGCAATTCTCCGCCTCTTCCATATAATGAGTTGTAAGGAAAATTGTGATGCCTTTTTTCTCTTGTAGATCTATTATATACTCCCAAATTCTATTTCTAGTTTGAGGATCAAGCCCAATTGTTGGTTCGTCAAGAAAAAGAACTTTGGGGTAATGAAGTAAGCCCCTAGCGATCTCTAGCCTTCTTTTCATTCCACCAGAATAGTTTTTTGTCAATTCATCTTTTTTATCATAAAGGTCAACCATTTTAAGCAGATATTCTATTCTTTCTTCTCTAATCTCTTTTGGAATGTTGTATACCATTCCATGAAATCTTAGATTCTCTTCGGCAGTTAAATCCCCATCAAGAGATGGATCCTGAAATACAATTCCAATTGAGCTTCTAACTTGGTCTCTATCGTTTATAACGTTATGACCTGAAATAGTAGCCAATCCGCTTGTAGGCTGAAGGAGAGTGCAAAGAATACTAATAGTAGTTGTTTTGCCTGCGCCATTAGGCCCAAGAAATCCAAATATTTCTCCTTCTTTGACTTCAAAAGAAATATCGTCTACCGCATTTTTATTATCAAATTTTCTTGTTAAATTATTGATTTCAATAATATTCATTTGATTGCTCCCTTAGCAAGGTCTTCAAGTACTTCAATAGGGTTCTTTGCCTTAGTAACGCCTGAAGCTAACAGTACACCTTCTGCACCTAATTCAATTGCCTTTTTGACATCCTTTCCAGTTTTTACCCCTGCCCCACATAATACTTTAACTTTTGGAGATATTTTCCTAATCTCTTTAACAGTATTTCTTACTATATCTGGGTCTGCATCTGTTACTGAGATATTTCCACCAATTAGTTCTGGCGGCTCAACAGCAATGAAGTCTGGGCCAAACATGGCAACTGCTTTACTAACTGAGATATTATTTGTACAAACAACTGATATTAGCCCTAAATCTTTACATTTTGTAACCATAGCTTCAATATCAGCTATCTCTAATCTATTCTCAGAATGATTGATTAAAGTTCCAACCGCTTTAGATGATTTTATACTTTCAAGTGTTGTTTTTCCTGTGCCGCTACCAGGAGTTATATTATCTGCATGTTGGGAAAATACTGGTATTCGTACTTTTTCTGATAAATAAGACAAATCTACCATTTGGGGTGCAATTGATATGTTAACGTTCAAATTAGCTGATACTTTTTCACATATTTTAGCAAGTTCAAGTCCTTTAATCCCAGATATTTCATTATAAATTTTAAAATTAATTAAAATAAGAGGGGTATCCATTTTATCACAATAATAAAATTCTAACTTTATTTTTATCTTTTTGCATATAATTAGAGAAAGTAATGACTTAATATTACAACAATTATTAGGCTTGGAAGCATACTAGCTACTCTAATTTTTTTTATTTCAGCAAGGTTCATCCCAAGACCCAAAAGGAGTACTCCGCCAACTGCAGTAAGTTCAATTATTAGGGCATCACTTAAGTATTTACTGACATAGCTAGCAAATATTGTTATTCCTCCTTGGTATAATAAGAGAGGAATTGAAGAAAAAATAACTCCAATTCCTAAGGCCGATGATAATGCAATTGAAGCAACGCCATCTAAAATTGACTTCGCAAATAGCAAACTAGGATAATTACCAATGCCTTCTTCAATTGAACCTAATATAGCCATAGGCCCAATACAGAAAATCAAAGTTGCAGTAATGAAACCTTCGGAGAATTTATCATTAGAACTTTTCAATTTATTTTTTAGATTCAAGCTTAACTTTTCAAGATACTTTTCTAAATCTAATAATTCGCCTAAAACAGACCCTATAAGTAAGCTAAATACCAAAATTAAATAATTCGTTGTCTTTATTGCCATTGTAATTCCTAAGGTAATTACAAATAATCCAATAACTTGAAATATAATTATATTAACTCGTTCTGGGATTCTGGATTTTATTAATAGACCAACCATACTTCCAAAAATGATTGCTATTACATTAACAATTGTCCCTAGCATGCAAAGTGTAAATAAATTTTATTTAAAAGAATATCTTAGATTAAATATTCACTTATGCCAATATATAATTTCCGATAAGTTTAAATATAAAATTCTTTTTCGTAATCAAAAGCAGCAAAAAGAAGCAAAGATTTATATAAAAAAACGACATAATTAATTATTGCTTTGAATTTTTATTGAAGGGATATCATGGAATTAGACCAGAGATTACTATTCGACTTCCTTGAAGAGCTATTGGGTGAAGAGGGTGTTGAAGTTGCTAACATTATATATGAAAAGGAAGCAACTGATGAAGAGATCTCAAAAATTACCCATTTAAGGATAAATAACGTTAGACGTGCCCTCTACAAGCTTTATGATAATAGGCTTGCTACATATAGGCGAATAAAAGATAAAGAAACAGGTTGGTATATATATTATTGGAAGATGGATCTTTCGAAGGCACCAGAAGTAATAGATAAACGAGAAAAAGATTATGCTGAGCATCTTGAAGAACTATTAGAATATGAAAAAGACAATATGTTTTTCTCTTGCAAGAATAACTGTTCTAAGGTTCCATTTGATGTTGCAGAGCAACTTAATTTTAAATGTAATATCTGTAGTGAAAAACTAGATTTCTTTGATAACTCTGAAATGATTAAAGAACTGGAAGAAGCACTTGAAAAATTCAAAAAAATCGAAGCTAGCTAAAGATGATCATGATATCCAAAGATGAAGCAATATTGATGCTAAAGGCAGAAGGTTGTTCTGAAAAAGTTGTAAAACATTGCATCAATGTTTCTAATTATGCCAAAGAGATAGCACTCAGAGCATCTAAAAATATAAATTTGGATCTTTATTTGGTAGAAATAGGTGCAATTTTACACGATATAGGTAGATCAAAAACAAATAGCATCCAACATGGTATAATTGGAGCAACGATATTACGTGATAAAGGAATAGATGAAAAAATAGTTCTTATATGTGAAAGACACATCGGTTCAGGTATTGATAAAAATGATGCAAATTTGTTTGGCCTACCTCCAAAAAACTATATCCCTGAGACAATAGAAGAGAAAATTGTATGTCATGCAGATAACTTTTTTATTAATGGAGAAAAAGTAGGTTTTGAAATAGTTATCGCAAGATTCAAAAGAGAATTAGGAGAGAATCATTCTTCTATTAGAAGGCTTTTAGCTCTCCAAGAAGAACTCAAAAACTATCTCTAACTTTATTTATATATAACTTCAAGATATATTAAACCTTATCATAATCCTTATATAGTTTTTTAATACCTTATGATTGGAGGCGATATACATGGAAAATCAAATAATCTATGGTATCGTAGCAATAATATTGGCATTAGGTCTCGTGACAGTTGCAGTAATGAAACCCATACAACAAGGGCAATATGATCAACTACAAGTTACTGGAACTGCAGTAATTAGAGAGGCACCCGACCAAGCTACAATTTATGTATATATTGAAACTACAAAAGAAAATGCTTTGTTATCTCAAGAAGAAGCATCTAAAATTTTAGCTCAAGTAATAAAAGCTCTTGAAAATGAGGGCGTACCATCTGATAAGATACAAACAGATACCTACAGTATCTATCCAGAGTATTACTATCCCGTCGATAGACAACCAACTCTAATTGGTTATAAGACTGTATATGGATTAAAAGTAATAACTACTGATATTGGAAAAATTGGGAATATAATTGATGCTTCTGTTAAAGCTGGGGCCAATAGAATTAACAATATCCAATTTGGTTTAAGCGATTCAAAATTGGAAGAAGTTAAAGTTGCGGTTATCAAAGAAGCAATTAAAGTTGGACAAAGTAAAGCCCAAGCAATGGCACAAGCTAGCAATTTGAAACTTGGAAAGATCTCATATATGAACGAATCTTCATATAGTGTAGTTCCATACAACAGAGCTTACGAAGTAGCAATGAAAGCTGATACTAACGTACCACCTGAAGACGTAGAAGTTAGTGCTACAGTAACCATAACATATAAAATATAATTTTTTATTTTACCTTATTTTTTTAGTAAAAGCTTTTATAGTAATTCTTTCTAATAATCTTGGTGGAATAATGGATGATCTTGACAAAAGGATTATTGAAGAGCTCAATAAAGATTCTAGACTTTCTTTTAGGGAATTATCAAAAAATCTTAATATTGCAGTAGGAACAATTTCACACCGAATAAAAAAAATGGAAGAAGATGGAGTAATTAAAGGATATATACCTGTTGTTGAGCCATCCAAAGTGGGTTATGATTTTATTGCCGTCATTAATGTTACTATCAAAAGAGGTAAATTACAAGACGTCGCATCTCTTCTTGACAAATTTAATAACATAGTTTCTATTTATAATGTTACAGGAAATTATGATGCAGTAATCATTGCTAGATTTAAAAACCGAGGTCAACTAAATAATTTTGTTAAAGAACTTCAAACTTTTGAGAATGTTGATAAAACTAATACTTCACTTGTTTTAAATACAATTAAAGAGGATATCAGAGTAAAGTTTGATTAAGGATATCATGAAAGAAACAGGAATTAGAGCATTTATCTCTTTACCCAATCTTTTTACATTTATTAATGCAACATTAGGGCTTTTTGCTATATACTTTATCATACTCGATAACTTAATTCTTTCTTCAAGAATAGTCTTATTAGCTATTTTTTTTGATAGCTTTGATGGATTTTTAGCTCGAAAGAAAAACATCGCCGCTGAATTTGGTAAAAGTTTTGATTCTTTATCAGACATAATCTCTTTTGGAGTTGCTCCAGCATTTATTTTTATTAGTTCAAATAATAATAGTGATGTTGGTATTTTAATTGGATTTACATATGTATTATGTGGATTACTGAGGTTGTCTAGATTTAGTATTTTAGATACAGATGAGTATATTGGTCTACCAATAACTCTTGGGGCAATATTTGTTATTTTAATCCACCTTTCAAACATTCCTAAGTATTTGGGCGGTATCTTTGTAATATTGACATCTTTACTTTTTATTTCAAGCTTTAGATTAAAAAGACCCACTAAAAAAGGAAATTCTTTAGTTATGGCCAGTATATTATTTGTTTTTGTTTCGTTAGTTCCTGAAACAATGATAGGCCAGTTATCTATCTTACTACTTATTGTTTTACCAATAATATTTATATTTTATCTGTTTAGATATCCTCAATCCTAAATCGAAGGATTGCACCAATTCCTCCAATGCCCTCAAGTTTTTTTCCTGCATCATGTTCGCTTGAAATTACATATATTGTAGCTCTTTGATCTCTAGATTTTTCTGTAATTACTTCAAATTCAGTGTTTTTGAGGAATTTATCAACAATCAATATTTTATCAATCGCACCGTATTCTAATGCCCTCTCAATTGCTCTTAGCCCATATACCCCTTCATTTTTTAGTATTGCTTGAAAAAGAGCTTCAACAACATTTGTTTCTAGAGATACTCTTAGATCTTTTTGTGCTTTTTCTACCATTCCCCTCTTTATGCATTCGTAAACACCTGCTCTGCCACCAGTGGATACATTCTCAGTTATTATGTTAGCAGAAATACCAGGTTGAAATTCTTTGATATAGTTCATGAATTCGTCCTTATAAAAACCAGGTCCGGCCACAATAATATTTTTTAGATTATATTTATCTATAAATTCTATTATTTTGGCTGCTGTTTCTCCAAAGAATTCGCGTTTGTCTTTATCTCTAGAGGATACTTCGTGTTTTCCAGCTATACTCTTTGATACAGATACTGGAAAATCTACGCCATATTGAGCTATAACACCAAAGTCAGAGTCCCCCTCTTCTATACAAACAATCAAAACTTTAGGTGTTAAAGTATCTTTTACTGCTCTTTCTATTCTTTCTAGTTGATGATTTCTCCATGATTTTGTGATAGTAATTATAGAATTATCTTCAATATTAAAAGTATGGTAGCTTCCAGCTTCCTCCCCTTGAGTAATGACACCTGTAACTCTAAGCCTCATTACATCTTTTGAGAATTCTATTTTTTCTGTTTTTATTTCAAGATTTACTGGCACTCTCTCTAATTTCTCGCTTCTTAGTTTATCGTTTTTCTTCATTTCTTTTCTGTAAGTTTTTCCATATAGCATATCTCCATTTTCAATTATGTGGGATAAATGCCAAAGATCATCAGCATTATCAACCTTAAGTTTTATTATGCCTTTATCTAGTTCTTTGTGGATTATCTTCATTTAATCCCGTTCTACAATAATAGTTTCTCCATCTTTTACTTTGTTAAGATTTTCCAAAGATCCAGCAATTTTTCCAAAAATATTGACTGCACTTGCTGGCCTTATTTCATTTTCCAAAGAAGCAGGGGTCTTTCCAAAAAATATGCAAAAGGCATCACCTTGTGGCCAAAAAGCCAAATCTCCTTTTTTTACAATTTCTTTTGGATTTTCATATTCAGCGTGAACTGGAATAGAGAAATATATCTCTCCGCCCCACCTAAAACCCTTTGATTTTAAAGGAAGTGCACCATAGATAATTTTTGCAGTTTCTGATTCTTCATCTAAAATAGCTTTAAATTCAAATGCATCGGTTTTAATTTTTATTTTCATAAATTATATAATAATACATAAGATTTAAAATTTTCCTTTTTTAAATCTCGATTTATCAAATTTTCTTTTTTGGTCTCTTTCATATCTTCTTGGAATTTGTCTTTCTTTTTCCTTCTTTTCAGGGGCATTTGGGTATTTTTTTTCTATTTCTGCTATTCTTTTCAATAGATCTTCTCTTAAAAGATCCCCGACATATTCTCCGCCTTCATTGTCAACTCTTGATGCTATAGCTATTTTTGAAGCAAGGGTTCTTGCAATTTTTCCTTTTTGCCACCAAGTTGCTTTACCAATATCCGGATTTTGAAGAATAATCCCGTATTTAGGAGGATCTGCACCAGTCCTTAAATGTCTAAAAAGAGCTTTTTCAGCCCCCATCAATTGTATAGTTGAAGCTGGTTTTGATGCTAATTCCTTAAGTCCGCCGGCATGTGATATTAATTTTGCTGCAATTATAGGACTTGCTACTTTAGATGTATTTGGGGCAATCTCATTAGCTAGATTTGTAATGTAACTTTCCAAAGTTTCTTTCTTCTTGTAGAGTATTTCAATTAAATCTGCAATCTCTTTAATTTCAGATATATCTTCTGTATTAAGTTCTACACCTAACGATTTATCTATTAATTCATCATTGAATGTTGGTTCATATGAAAGTAGATTCTTTTTTTGTTGATAAGAAGACTTATTGCCAATCTTTATTATAAATTCAATATAGTTTTTGTTGTCAGCAATAGTTTCAACTAATTCAGGAAAATGTATTGAATACCACTCCCTTATTCTCTCAAGGAATAAATTAATTGTTTCATCCAATTCATTTAGAGAATATACAGCGTGAAGTACGAGTTTATCCTTTCCGCTCAACAAACTTGTTACTTTTAATCTTGCTAATTCTTGAAGCATAGATTTCTGTTTCTTATTAAATTCACTTTCTGTGATTATATCTTTTCCAAGAATATCGGAGGTATTTTCTCTAAAAAGTTTTCCAGGTTCACTAGGGAATAAAAATTGGAATTTATTTTTGTCCTTTAATTCATATTCTGAAATAAAAGTTAAATCTAGATTTCTTTCCATAATTTGTTTTAATTCATACGGGATCTTACCATTCTCAAGTTTAATTATAGATTTAACAGCCGGTCTGATATTTTTTGAAAATGGTTCAAAATCATTAATTTTTCCTGTTTTATCTAAAAGATAGATACCGTTTACATTTACACAAATAAACATATAGTCACTACACTCGAAATATTATTTATTTTTATATATTTTTGGGATTATTAAAGATTCCTAATACTGCCATAATCAAGTAGAGATATACACCTATTAGTAATCCCGGTACTGAATCTTTAACAATTTCCATTATATATGATCCATTTAGTATATATCTATCTAGTACAACAATCAGAATATTTATTAGGAAAAATGTAATAAAGATAAACCAAACTATGTCCGATGGCTTTCTAAATCTTTTTAGAATATAAAGGCCTAAAAGCATTCCAAGTAACAATGACGGGACAAATATAAAATAATCCATAAAAAATATTGTTTAATTAGGGTATAAGATTTACTATTGTTTATCCAGCACCGGAGCAGCCATCATCGCCAGAGCTATATTCGGCTTTTACACCAACAATTGAAGGCGTAGAATATTTGCCACAGCATTCTTCAATTAATTTATTTGATTTGAGTTCCTCTCCGCATGATTTGATTTCTTCAATTGGGGATTTGGTCAATTCTGATAATTTTTCTGGAGATATCTCTCCTCTCTGGTAAATTATAGTAAGAATTCTGGATTTAAGTTCATCATTACACGACATGCATAACCACATACAAAAAATAGAAAAATAATATATAAATTTATTGACCTATAGGTAGTATTTCTCTACCATACGTTTCATTGATTACTTCTGCTGCAGATAAGTACAATGCTGTCAATGCTGTGAATATACCTTCATATCCAGCTATCACGTGCACAGTATGACTAAACTGTCCTATTGCCAATAGGAAGAATAGTATAGTCAATGTTATAAAAACTAATTGCAACGCTTTTGGTTTTTTTAGAGTAGCTACAGTCATATATGCTGTAAAGATACCCCACGCTCCTAAAAGAACGGCCATTCCGGATTTTGGTACAGGTGGAATAACTCCTGTAAATTGGAATATAAAAATCAGCGCAAGCCCAAGCCAAAAAGCACCATATGAAGTAAATGCAGTAGCACCAAATGTGTTACCTTTTTTCATTTCCCACATACCAGCATATACTTGGCATGCTCCACCATAGAAAATACCCATAGGCAAAACCATTCCTATAGCCTCACTAGGGATTATCTCTGCATTGACAAAATTTAATAATAGGGTAGTTAACCCAAATGCAGCAAGTCCAAGAGGACCTGGATTAGCTATTTTTTCAGACATAGTAACCAATTTCTAGAAAAAAATGCAATATAAAAAGATTACTATTTAGTTTAAGGTAAGTCTGCTATTACTTTGCGTATATCCTTTACTAAAAAAGGCTTTTGAATGACTGTATTTGCTCCGGCATCTAAAATTTCTTTAAATCTTTCTCTATAAGCGGATATACCAATAATGGCAACTTTTGGATTTATTGTTTTAGCATGTCTTGTAACTTCAATCCCAGATATATCTGGTAATTTAATATCCACAATAATAATATCCGGTTTTTCAGCATCAAAAATTTTAATGGCATTCCTGCCGCTATCTGTAGTAAATACTCGGTAATCATTTGATAATATCATATCATAAAGTTCAAGAAGTTCTACTTCATCTTCTACAACGAGCACCTTCTTCATTGTATATTCTTAGATTATTATCTTTAAATTACTTTCTAGATAGATTGTCTAAGTTAATTATTTAAATTATTATAAATCTGGACATATATGGAAAAAAAATTAAAGCTTGATTTTCATATTCATTCCCTTTACTCACCAGATGGAAATATGAAACCATATTCTATTTTGGATAGTTCAATCTCGAAAGAACTCAATGTAATAGCTGTTACAGATCATAATTCAATCAAAGGTGGAATTGAAACTAGAAATCTCGCAGAAAAAATGGGTTTAGATATTACAGTTATAGTTGGCCAAGAAATTAAAACTGAATCAGGTGAAATAATTGTATTGAATATTGAAGAAGAAATAGAAAAAGATATGGCGCTAGAAGAAACTTTAATCTATGCAAAAAAAGGTTTTATAATAACTCCCCATCCTTTCGATAAATTCAGAAAAGGCATTGGAGAAGAATTAGATAAAATTTCAAAAAATATAGATGCAATTGAAGTATTTAATAGTAGAACTCTTTTTTTAGGCCATAATAAACTTGCAGAAACCTATGCTAAAACAAATAATATTCCTGGAGTAGCGGGTTCAGATTCTCACTTTGTAGAAGAAATAGGATCATCATACTTTATGATTAATTCAAAAAATAAAATAAGTTCTATTCTAAAAACGATTAAAGAAGAGGAAATTTCAATATATGGGAGACAGACGGGCTTTAGACCTCATCTAAAAACTAGTTTAATACCCTTATTTAAATAACATTGCGGATTAGTATATCTTTCAATTGATTTGAGTAGCCTAATATTGTATCATTTGTAGCTGCAACTGTAGGAACTGAAATTAATAAAAATGAGATTATTATAATAGTAAGTCCGACATACATAAATGCGAAATTAACTCTTGTACCTAGGTACTCCTTAGATAGATTATAGAATAATATAGTTGGCACAGCCATTCCTAAGATTAGGACAAAAACAACTGGATACGAATAAGTAAGAATTGATATTAAAATAAATATAAATAAAAATAGTGAAAGTGGGTATACCCTTAACTTGTTTTCTTTAGTTATTTTAATAATATTTGAAGTATCATTCTTATAGTACAAGAAAAGAAGTGAATAGCCTATTGAGATAGAAAAAACTATGGCGAAAGGAAATCCTTGAAAACTGCTTGTAAAAAGAAACCACCCACTTGAGAATTTGAATATTTGTATAACTGTTATAATTAATAGTGAAAGATTTTTGTGACTCTTCAATCTTATTGAGGGGTAGGAATATAGCAAATTTAGAGTAATAATTGTTAGATATATGGTGAAGAAATTTCTTCCAGAGATTAAAGAGAATAAAGTTCCAGAAACTGACAAAACAAAAATTAAAATCTTAGCAGACTTAATTGATATACTACCATTAGCTATTGCCTTCCAATAGTTCTTAAATGGATTCTTTTTATCTTCTTCATAATCAGTGAGATCATTAAATAAGTATATTGCACCTAATCCTAGACACAATCCAACTGCTGCTAAAGCGCTTCTAGGTATATCATACATTCCTGTGTAAGTTGCATATATTATAACGCCAAAAAGAAATTGAAGGATATTTTTTGGAGCATTAAGAGTAACTGAATTATAGATTAATGCCCTGGACTTCATGGTATTTATCAATTGGAGTTTATTTATAAGCATTTCCAATATAATATATATAGACATATTGATGTGGCTATTAAAGCTTCAAATTATTGATTAGCATTTGAGACATTGCATAACTATATAAATAGATTCATGCCTTTTTTCGAATAATGCGCTTTGATATGACTCGGAATAAGTATATTTTCCTTTTAGCCCTAATATCTTCGCTTTCTCTTGCATTTTATGTCCCTCATTATGGGCTTATATACGACGGCGGGTTATATGCGTCACTAGGTTATTCATTAATAACTGGTAATGGATACTATTTTAACGGATATCCAGGGGATGTACCTCCAATGCTCCCAATGTTTCTCGCCTTGGCTATTGGTATATTTGGTGAAAACGGTATCTTTTTAGTAGTTCCTATATTCTCAATATTATTAACTATAATATGTTTTTTAATATTTGAAAAAAAATTCTCTCTTGAGATGTCCTTTTTAGGTGCATTATACGTTTTTTTCACTCCAACAATTTTTTATGATTCTGTAAATGTAATAAGAGAAATACCCCTACTATTTTTCGTGATGACTTCTTACCTTGTATACTTTTGGAAAAATGATTCATATAAGAAACACGTGCTACTAGGCATTCTGATTGCTATGTCCTTCTTGACAAAATCAGTGGGTATTATCTATACATTTCCAATATTTTTCTCCTATCTGACAACTCTAAATAAAAAATTAATAGTTTCATTTCTTACAACTACTGTAATTGTAAGTCCTTGGTTTATATGGAATTATCTTAATTTTGGAGAATTTTTTATATCACATTCGGCCTATCTTTTACCTGAAATGGGATCTGGAACTCTAGGATTCTTTACTAGAACACTTCCCCTCTTCATAATAACTTCATTTCCATTAATGATTATAACTGCTATACTTGGAATCAAGAAATCTGAAAAAATATTTTGGGGTTTTGGATTATTAGTTCTACTATCTAGTTTTTTGTGGCCTGTTCAAGAAGTCAGATACCTTCTTGCAGGTTATTTCTTATTAGCCTATTTTGCTATGACTTATCTTAAGGACAAGAAAAAATTTATAGGTTTAAGCTTTTTGGCAATAGCAGTTCTTTTCCAATTTTCTGCAACTGTGTCTGTACTAGAAACTACTGTTGTATCTTATGGCCTTTTAGACGAAGCTGGAACTTGGCTTAGAGAAAATACCTCTGAGGACTCTAAAGTAATGACACAATCTTTTAGACAGATCCATTTTTTTTCGCATAGATTAACTTATCAGATCCCACAAGATCCTTCCCTATTCAAAAAAACTTTAGAACGTGAAAAAATTGAATATGTTGTTATAGATTCCTATGAAAAAACAACTCCACACTATGCTAGGGATTTCTTTAGAGATTTAACTCCGTTGGTTACCTTTGAAGATCCAGCAGGGCGAGTTGATATATATAGGTCTCCCTATTATAACGAAAGCATTATAGATAAATAAGTTCTTTAATTTGGTTATACAAAATAGGAAAGCCTAGAAAACGCATGAGAACCTAATATGGAAAGAATTATAAATACATACGTCAAATGTCTATTGTTGTTTCAACGTTAGGTGAAAATTGATGTCTTTTGGCGATAGATGTGACGGAAAACAGATACGAACACTTTCTAATTATAGGCGAGTTTACCCATTTATAATGAAAACAAGAACTGAATCTGCTATTTATGCTGATTTTGAATTTGAGGTCGAAAAGACTTTAGAATATATGGAAAACGTGAATGCAGGACTTACAGAAAAGAAAATTAAGTTTTTTCATATTTTTCTTGCTTCTTTAGTTAGGACAGTTGCTATGAGGCCCCAACTTAATAGATTTGTAATGGGTAGAAGAATATTTCAAAGAAACAAAATTCAAATATCAATGATAGTTAAGAAAAAATTAGATGAAGAATCAGAATATTCCAATATTAAAGTCACTTTTGATCCAAGAGACACCTTAGATACTGTCATTAAAAAAATGAACGAATCACTTAACTATGGTAGAGGCGACGAAAAAAAACATGAAGAAAAAGAAATTGACTTACTTATCAAGTTCCCCGACATTATACTCAAATTTATCATATGGATATAGAGAGGGCTTGATTATTATGGTATTTTACCAGCTTCTATCGTTAAAGATGACCCAATGTATGCCAGCGTTTACGTTTCAAATCTTGGTAGTTTAGGTCTTGATTCTGTTTTCCATCACTTGTTCGAATATGGCAATACATCAAACTTCATTGCGCTTGGTAAAATTCACAAAGCACCAGTCGTTGATGAAAATGGTGAATTGTCTGTAAAGGACGTGGTTAGAATAGGCTACACTCTTGATGATAGGATAAGTGAAGGAATCTATTTTGTGAAAGCTATAGAATTATTTAAGAATTTTATGCAAAATCCTGAAATTCTTGAAAGATCTCCCTCAGAGGAGGATATTAAAGAATATTTAGAGGCTACGGAGGGCATATAATGTATGAGAAAAAGCCATGGCTTAAATTCTATGATTATGTTCCAGAAAGCATAGATTATCCAAAAAAAACCATATATGAAGCCGTTCGTGATTCGGCAATGGCAAATCCAGATAAAATTGCATATGATTTTTTAGATAATACTTCCACTTATTCCCAATTTATTTCTGATATTGACCACTGTGCTGATGCACTTTATGCCCTTGGATTGAGAAAAGGTGACCGAGTTACAATATCCTTACCAAATTGCCCTCAAGCATTAATTTGTCTTTATGCTATCAATAAATTAGGCGCTATTTCGAGTATGATACATCCCCTCTCACCACCTAAAGAAGTTAAATTTTATCTCAACATAAGTAAAAGTAAATACGCAATAACTTTAGATGCATTCTTCAATAATTTCATTCAGGGAATTGATTCAACGACGGTTGAAAAAATAATCTTAACTAAGATAAGTGACTATCTCTTATTGCCAAAAAAGATAGGGTTCAAGCTGACAGCTGGAAGAAAAATTAAGAAAGTTCCTTCAAATCCCAAAGTAGTTTGGCTAAAGGATCTTATGAGAAATGAGTACAATCACGTTGATAAAGCCCTAATTGACCCTGAGGAATTTGCAATTATATTATATAGCGGTGGAACTACAGGAACCCCTAAAGGTATACAACTATCTAATATGAACTTCAACTGTTTAGGATTCCAAGCTTTAGCCCAAGGTCCAGTAAGTAACCAAGATTCAGTGTTATCGATTTTACCAATATTTCATGGATTTGGCCTTGGTGTTTGTGTTCATACGTTTATTTTAGGTGGAGGAAAATGCATACTTGTTCCTAAATTCAGTCCAGAAAATGTATTAGACCTTATCAAGAAAAAGAAGCCTGTGTATATAGCAGGTGTTCCGACTCTATATGCGGCACTTGCAAGAAATCCAAAGATATCTAAAGTTGATTTCAGTTGCATAAAAGGAGCTTTTTGTGGTGGAGATCATTTACCCCATGATATCAAGCTGGAATTTGAAAAAGCTGTTAATTTAAAAGAGCAGTTGATTGTCCTAAGAGAAGGATATGGGCTAACCGAATCAGTTACCGGTGTTACTATAATGCCTAAAAGAACTTACAAGAACGGAAGCATTGGAATTCCACTATCCGATATGATGCTAAAAGTTGTGAAATTCGATACTTTTGAAGAAGCTCCCCCAGGAACAGAAGGAGAAATATGCGTTAGTGGGCCTACAGTAATGATTGGATATTTGGATCATCCTGATGAAACTGAAAAAACAATAAAAATTCACCCTGATGGAAGGAGATGGTTACACACTGGCGATGCTGGTTATATGGACACAGATGGATTTTTTTATTTCAAACAGAGACTTAAACGAATCATCATATCTTCTGGAATGAATGTATACCCTTCACAAATAGAAGATGTCCTTGATAGCCACCCTGAAGTAGCTTTATCATGTGCTATAGGAGTCCCTCATCCACACAAAATGAAAAGTGTCAAAGCCTTTGTTTCATTGAAAGATCCATCCAAGGCTTCTAAAGACTTAGCAAAAGAACTCATATCTTTCTGCCATGAACACCTAATAAAATGGAGTTGCCCAGAAGAAATAGAGTTTAGAAAGGATTTACCATTGACTTTGATAGGAAAAGTTGCCTATGGCGTTCTTGAGAAAGAGGAATTGGAAAGAAGGAGATGTAATGAAATCTACAAAGTTCCAGATAGCAATATTGTTGAACCAACAATGGATATATCCTGTTCATCAAGTCTAGGCACCCCCGAAAATCCTTAAATTATATTTTATTTATATTTTGAAGCAATTAAATCAATTATTACTCCGTAGACTATCCCAGCAAAAAAACTTGGTACGTCCCTAAATTCAGAAGTAAGGAAAATTGCACTTGACACAAATAATCCTAGAAAAGCTCCTCTAAGGAGAAAGTTTTTTGCTCCTTTTACAATTTGGATATCATCTGCGAGTCCAAT
>Ga0209604_1001509_pt1 | contig 18800 bp, 12 predicted proteins | sample AD_UKC097_MetaG_FD_184405 | JGI IMG/M metagenome (GOLD analysis project Ga0209604, IMG submission 184405) | Active sludge microbial communities of municipal wastewater-treating anaerobic digesters from USA - AD_UKC097_MetaG (SPAdes) (version 2) | ecosystem: Engineered > Bioreactor > Anaerobic >... | reverse complement strand
GCGCGTGCGGAGAAGCACGGCGCGCTTCGCGCCCGCCAGGCGGACGTCGAGCGGCGGCGACTCGAGCTTCACCTCCGTGAGCTGAAGCTCGAGGAGGAGTCGGAGCGCGCGGCGGAAGCCGGGGGCGCGGAGAGGGATGCCGAGGCGCGGGCCCGCGAGGCTGCGCGCGCGGAGGCGGAGCTCGGCAGGCAGGAGCAGCTCCTCGAGGCGGAGTCCGAGAAGCTCGAACGCGAGGCGCGGGCGCTTGAGGCCGAGGCGCGCGTCCACGCGCTCCGGGGGGCCGCGGACGACCTCGAGCGCTCGCTCGCCGAGCAGGTCGGGGAGCTGCGCGGCGAGCTTCCGGAGGCGGGAGCCGAGAAGGCGGCGATGGAGCGCGAGCTCGCGCGGCTGGAGTCCGCGCTCGCGGCGCTGCGCGGGTCGCGGCCCGCGAAGGAAGCGCCGCGCGCTACGGTGCGGTGACGAGGGACGGAAGGGAGAAGGAGCGCCGCCGCCGCGGGCGGAGGCGCTCCTTCGCTCATCGGGCGTCGAACTCGAACTCGGCGCGGCAGCCGCCCCAGACCGTGATCCCCGAGAGGCTGTAGATCCAGTTCTCGTAGGCCTTGCAGGCGACGGAGCTGAGCTGGCGGATCACCCGGACGTTCCCGCGGATCGAGGCCGGGCAGACCTTCTGCACCTTCCCGAACGACTCGCAGACGAGCGTGCCGGTCTTCCCCGAGGCGATCTCGCCCGTGGGAGTGCGGGAGGCGTCGAGCGCCTCGAAGGAGGCGTCGACGACGGCCTGGAGGTTCGCGTCGAAGGCGCAGCGGAAGGCGATCGGCGTCGACTGCGAGTGGCGCGCGTCGGACTTGAACCACCCCTCGCCCTTCACCTCGACGCGATCGCCCGAGGCGGCGAAGTCGCCGCGGCGGGAGAGCTCGACGACGACCTGGTCGCGGGGCCACCGGTAGCCGCGGGCGGCCGAGTCGTCCCACACGGCGTCGCGAATCGCGCGCCGGCAGGCGTCGAGAGCCTCCCGCTTCTCGGGCGTCAGGAGCCCGAGCTTTCGCGCGCCGACCGGTGCGTACCAGGCCTTCGTCACCTCCTCCTTGCGGGGGTCCCAGCGGCAGCCGAAGGTGACCGCCTCCCACTCGTAGTCCTTGCTGAGCCGGGCACGGCCCCGGCCGGTCAGCTCGACGAGCTTTCCCTTCTCCGTCCGCGCGACCGAGGCGGGGTCGGGCTCGAGGTCGTTTCCGTCGGTGCTCGCGCCGCCGGCGCGGGCGTCGTCGCGCACCTCGTCCTCGAGCGACTCGCGGCAGGCGCCGAGGAGGAGGGCGTCGCGGACGAGGTCGACGGGACGCTTCGCGATTGGAGCGCCCGAGGCGTCGACGGCCTCATAGGTGATCGAGAGGACTTTTCGCGTCGCCGTGTCGACGACGCACTCGTACCGGACCGGGATGGCCCGGGTCCGGTGAGACGGCTGGTACTCCTCCGATCCGCGGAACGTCACGACGCCGTCGCCCCGCGTCCGTCGCGCCCCCGAGCCGTCGAAGGAGACGGGGGCGGCGCCCGGGTCGAGGCCGGCGGCCGTGGCGTCGTCGAAGGTGGCCCTCCAGAGCGCGCCGCGGCACTCGAGGACGAGGTCGTAGTCGTCGTCCGGGCCCTGCCCGGCGAGGGGAGAGGCGAGGAGGAGGGCGCCCGCGAGGACGCCCCACCCCGCCCGCGCGAGCGCGGAGGAGAGGGTCATGGCGGCTCCTTGTGCGGCGGATCGTACCGTCGCCGACGCTCGGCGCACGAGGCCGGCCCGCGCCGCGTCGTACGATTCGGGTGATGGACTCCGGCCCCGTCTCCTGCGAGATCTGCCGAGAGCTGAAGCCGGTCGAGACGTCGCTCATGAAGTTCGGGTGGGAGGAGAACGACCGCCTGCTTCCGGCTGCGTACCGTCGCCTCGTGGAAGTGCGGGTCGGGGGGCGGGAGGACGAGCCGCGTTCGCCGCGGCTCTGCCCGCTCTGCGGCACGCTTTACTCGTACGAGAGCCGGTACGAGTACCTCGCGAACGGGAGCGAGGACGAGGAGGAGCTGCGGCGCCTGACGGGCGATGACGCTCGCGCCTGGCTCGGCGACGCGGTCGTGGCGGCCCTGCCGCGCCCGCTCCTCTCTCCGCTCCGGGAGACGGTCGTGAACGAGCGGGTCGTCGTCTTCTCGACCGGGGGCGAGGACCTCGCCTCCGGCTGGGGTGCGAACGCCGTGGCGATCCTCGGCGATGGCGCGACGCTCCTCGTCGACCCGCTCGTAGCTCCCGTCTACGCGCGGGAGCTCGCGCGTCTCCTCGCGGCGCGCGGGGCGGGGCCGGTGCGGTGGGTCGTGACGACCCACCACCACACGGACCACTCCGTCGGCGCGTCCGTCTTCGCGGAGGCGGGCGCGGAGGTGATCGCCCACGCGGCCTCGGCGGCGCGGATGGCCGCCGAGCAGCTGGCGCTCCTCGCGGAGCGAAGGACCTCCCCGTCGACGCGCGCGCTCTTCTTCGACGCCGTGCCGGCGGCGCCGACGCGCCTCGTGACGGAGCCGACCGATCTCTCCGTCGGAGGCGTCCGGGCGACCGTTCGCCCCGCCGGCCCGGCGCACACGCCGGGCGACCTGCGGATCGACCTCCCCAGCCTCGGCGTCGTCGTGACGGGAGACCTCGTCTTCAACGGCTACCACCCGAACCTCGAGCACGCCGACCTCGACGGCTGGAAGCGGGGGCTCGGGGAGCTCCTCCTCGAGCCGGCCGGGACGACGTTCGTGCCGGGTCACGGCGCGCCGGGCGGGCGGGAGATCGTCGAGGCGCAGCTCGCCTGGTTCGAGGCGGCGGCGGAGGAGGTCCGCCGCGTGACGGTCGGGGGGCTTTCGTCCGACCGGGCCGTCGAGCGAATCCGGGAGCGGTTCCCGGGCTACCTCCTCGGGGCCGTGCTCCCGACCGCCGTCCGCGTTCTTGGCCGGGCGGGCTGACCCGGCCCGGCCTCACGCGACGGCGCCGCGTCGCGGTCGCAGGAACTCGGCGAGGGCGTGGTCGGCCCGGGCGATGTGCGCCGGGAGGCGCCGGGCGAAGGCGTCGGCGTCGTCGTGCACCGCGTCGACGTCGCCGGCAGAGAGGCGCGCGCGCAGGGTCGTCAGCTCCTCCACGAAGCTCCCGTGCTCGGCCCGGTGGGCCTCGGAATCGGGGTAGGCGTGGAGGCGCATGACGCGCTCCTCGGCCAGGAAGTGCGCGTTCGTGAAGCCGTCGAGGCGCCGGAAGACCTCGAGGGCTGCCGGGCCGTCGCCGGACTCGAGGTTCTGCACGAGCTCCCGCAGCAGCTGGAGCTGGAGGGCGTGCTCCTCGTCCATCTCGCGGTTCCCGGTGACGAGGTCGTGGCGTCCGTCGTCTGGCGTCATCTCTCGGTGCTCCTCGGTCCTCAGCGGACCCGATCCGTTTCGGCCTCCAGGAGGCGGTCAGCCCGGGACCCAGATCCCGTTCTCGACGACGATCGGCCGCCCGTCGATCGAGACGCGCCGCCCGCAGCCGCCGGGACGGAAGTCGCAGACGACGTCGACGTGCTGTGCCGAGCGGTTCAGGACGCCGCGCGCGGCGAGCTCCTCGAGCCGCTCGCGGGCGCCGGGCGCCTTCGGGTCGCGCTCGAAGCAGGTCTCGTAGCTCGCGCCGATCGCGACGTGGAGCGTCCCGCCCACCTTCTCGACGAAGAGCGGGTGCTTCAGCGCGCGCGTCAGTCCGGGGTTCATGCCGAGGGCGACCTCGCCGAGGCGGCGGGCGCCGTCGTCGGTCCCGACGATCGCGGCGAGCTGGGTCTCCCCCTCGAGCGCCGAGAAGCGGACGATCCGCCCCTTCTCGAAGACGAGGTGCATCCCCGAGACGTCGACGCCGCCGTTCAGGACGGGGAGGTCGAGGAAGAGCTCCCCCTCGACGGAGGAGGCGTCGGGGCTCGTGAAGACCTCGCCGTCGGGGACGTTCCGGAGGCCGTGGGAGAGGACCGGGATCGACTCGGCGAGGCTCATCGCGAGGGTCAGCTCGCGCTTCTCGATCGGGTGGAACGTGACGACCTCCATCCGTTTCCCGTCGGCGAAGAGCGGCTCGAGCCGCTTCTCCGCCTCGAGGAGCGGGCGGGGATCGACCGTCGAAGCGTCGACGACGAAGCGGACGTACTCCTCGAGCGGGAGCCCCTCGATCTCGGCATACGCCGGGGTCGGGTAGAGGGTGATGACCCAGCGCTTCGACAGGCGGAGGTCGGCGAACGGGCGGTCGGCCTTCGCGAGCGCAGCGCCGGCCTCGCGGGCGAGGCCGGCGTAGCTCGAAGGCGACTCGGCGCCGAGGACCTCGATGTACTTCGTCATCGAGGCGTAGCGCTCGCGGTGCCACTCGGGGACGCGGGCGAGCTGCTCCTCCGACGCCCCGCGCCCCATCGCGGCGGACCAGACCTTCCCCCGCTCGTTGTTCGGCGCGACGAGGCAGACGTCGGGGAGGCCGCCGGCGGCGATCACCTCGCGCTCGATCCGCTCCATGAGCGGCCAGGCGATCCTCTCGCCTTTGATCATCACGCGGTCGTCCGGCGTCACGCCGCCGATGGAGTGGGTGACGAGGAGGCGGGCCCACTCGTCGAGCTTCGCGGGGTCGATCGTCGGTTCGAGCACGTGTCCCTCCTGGAGCCCGGCCGGCATCGCTGCGCGCGCGCCGTCCGTCGGGTTTCCGGCGGCCGAGGATACCGAAGGGCCCGCCGGATCGGCCCCTCCCACCGCCCCTACAGGGGCGTCACGGTCCAGCGCGTCGTCGAGGCGCTCTCCTGGCCGAGGCCGGAGCTGTGGCTCTCCTCGCGCGCCGACGCCGTGACGAGCCGGCCGGCCACCCGTGTGAACCGCCGGCTCTCGCGCATCGAGACGGTGAACGAGATGAGGAGCTTCTTCGCCTTCAGGTCGAGCGTCCGCTCGAGCGAGGACGGGAGACCGTCGGCGTCGAGCCGCAGCGTGACGACGTCGTCGTATCGCTTGACGGCCTTCCGGGCCTCGTCGTCGAGGTCGGGGACGACGCGGAAGACGACCGTCCGAGCGGACTTCCCCTCGAACGTTTCCGGGCGGTCGGAGACGACGGAAGCCCCGTCCAGCAGCTGCCGGAGCTCCGTGGCCGGGTCGACGAGCTTCAGCGCCTCTCCCGGCTCGAGCCGCACGATCTTCTCGTCGTGCTTCTTCCGCTCCGCCTTCGACCCCGGCTTCGGGAGGAAGGCCGGGTCGAGGTGGATCGAGAGACCTGTCGGCCCATGCTCGACGACGGCCTCCCCCTTTCGCTCTCCCTTCGGCTTCTCCTTCTCGACGTCGGTCCGGGCGATCGCGACCCGGACCCGGACGGTTTCTCCGGCCGGGGCTCGATCGAGGGCACCCCGCAGGTCGGCGAGGGCGTCGGCCCGGGCGGGACGGGAGGCGAGCGCGAGGGGCGCGAGGAGGGCGAGGGCGAATCCGGCGGAGAGGACGGCACGGCGCATGCGAGTCGAGGTACGCACGCGCCGTGCCGCGGGTTCTCCTACCGGATCGGGAACGGCGGCCGCTTCGGCGCCGCTGGCGGGCTCTTCTTCAGCTGCTCCATCACGATCTCGATCGCCTTCTCGAGCTGCGGGTCCCTGCCGGCGATGACGTCGGCCGGCGTCTGCTCGACCTCGACGTCGGGCGGGACGCCGACGTTCTCGACGCCGAAACCTTCCTCGGGAGCCCAGAACGCGAGGTTCGGGGCCGTGATGAAGGCGCCGTCCATCAGGACCGGGAAGCCGAGGATGCCGACGAGGCCGCCCCAGGTCCGCTGGCCGACGAGCGGCCCGACCTTGAACTTCCGGAACATCCACGGCAGGAGGTCGCCGCCCGAGCCGGCGGTCTCGTCGATGAGCATGACCTTCGGCCCCTGGATGGAGGCGCTCGGGGTCTTCATGTCCTCGCCGTAGCGGAACGTCCACCAGGCGATCGGCTCGCGCCGGAGCGCCTCGATGTAGTAGTCGGCGACGCTGCCGCCGCCGTTGAACCGCTCGTCGACGATGATCGCGTCCTTCCACGCCTGCGGGTAGAAGTAGCGCTTGAAGTAGGTGTGCCCGAGCCCGGCCGTGTTCGGGACGTAGACGTAGGCCACGCGACCGCCCGTCGCCTTCTCGACCTTCGCGAGGTTCCCCTCCACCCAGTCCCGGTTGCGGAGCGCCGCCTCGTTCGCGACCGGGACGACGTTCACGGTGCGCAAGCCCTTGCCGTCGGCGTTCGGCCCGACGGTGATCTCGACGAGCTTCCCGGCGGTCGCCTCGAAGCGGGAGAAGAGGTTCTCCGGCGGCGCGAGCTCCTTCCCGTTCACCGCGAGGAGGTACTCGCCCGCCTTCACCTCGACGCCCGGCTCGCTGAGCGGGGCGCGCAGCTCGGGGTTCCAGTTCAGGCCGCCGAAGACCTTCCGGAAGCGGTACCTCCCGTTCGCGACCTCGTAGTCGGCCCCGAGGAGGCCGCCGGGGACGGGCGTCGCCTCGTCGAGCCGGTCGCCGCCGAACGTCCGGTGATGGCCGACGGCGAGCTCGCTGCACATCCACTGGATGAGGCGCGTCAGGTCGGCGCGCGAGGAGAGGTGCGGGAGGAACGACTCGTACTTCGCCTTGATCGCCTTCCAGTCGCGGCCGTGCATCCCCGGGTCGTAGAAGTAGTCGCGGTTGATCCGCCAGACCTCCTCGAGGATCTGCGGCCACTCGGCGCGCGGGTCGACGCGCACCTGGACGGCGTCGAGCTTCAGCTTCCCGCCGTCGCCGGGCTTCCCTTCGCCCTTCTTTCCGGCGGGGCCGACCTCGAAGGAGTCCTTCACGCGGGTCAGGAGCTTCTTGCCGTCGAAGGAGACCTCGTAATCGTCGACCTCGGCGGCGATCGTCTCGGCCTTCCGGCTCTTCGTGTCCCACTTCTGGAGCGCCGTCTTCCCGTCGGCCTCGCGGAGGAACCAGACCTCGCCGGCGTTCGGCGAGGAGAGGGCGGTGATGTCGGCGGCCTTTACCGGGACGTCGACGATCCGGAGGTCGAAGCCGTCGCGGTCGATGACGACCGGCTCGGGCGCCTTCTCCTCCTTCTTCGCCTCGTCCTTCTTCGCGTCCTTGCCGCCCTTGCCGTCGGCGGCCTTCGCGGCGTCGTCCTTCTTCGCTCCCTCGCCCGCCTCCTCGTCGCTCTCCTTCGCGAGGGGCGAGGGGGTGCCGGCCTTCAGCGTCGCGACGTAGATCGCGCGGGTGACATCGGCGTCCTGGTTGATGAGGGAGAACCAGTTCCGCACCGGGCCGGCGTCCGTCGAGGCGAGGAACCAGATCAGCTTCCCTCCCTTGTCGAAGACCGGGTCGGAGACGTCGGAGAGGCCGTCGGTGAGCGGGAACGACTTCCCGTCGACGGTGTCGTGGACGTGGAGGGTGCGGATGTAGGTCGCGCCCGCGAGCGTGTAAGCGAGCCAGCGCGAGTCGGGCGACCAGCTCGCCTTCAGCGTCTTCTGAGGGGCGTAGAGCCGCTCGGAGACGACCTTCGTCGCCTTCCCGGAGGCGACGTCGACCCACCAGAGGGTCCAGGAGTTGTCGGTGAGCGCGATCTTCCTCGAGTCGGGCGACCAGGCGAGGCGGTCGTAGAAGCCGGAGCCGGGGACGGCGATCTTCTTCGGCGTTCCCTTGCCATCCTGCGCGGCGACGACGAGGCGGTACTCGCCCCCTTCGTCGGAGACGTACGCGATCGACCTGCCGTCGGGCGACCAGGCCGGCCCGCGCTCGTGCGCGCCGGTCGTGGAGGTCAGGTATCTCGGGTCCCCCTTCTCGGCCGGGACGGTGACGATCTCGCCCCGGAACTCGAGCGCGACGCGCGCGCCGGACGGCGAGAGCGAGGCGTCGCGGACCCACTCCGCCCCCTTCGCCCAGCGGGGCCGGGTCTCGAGGAGGTCGGCGTTCACCGTGATCGGGAGCGGCGCGGCCTTCTTCGTCGCCGGGTCGAGGAGGTGGAGGAGGCCCGCCTGCTCGTAGACGACCTTGCCTCTCGCGGCGCCGGCGGCGAGGACCGGGAAGTCCTCGTGTGCCGTCACCTTCGCGACGGACCTCGCCTTCGCGTCGAACGTGTGGAGGTTGAACTCGCCGTCGCGGTCGGACGTGAACCAGAGCGTGTCGCCGACCCAGGCGGGGTTCAGGTCGTTGCAGCGCCCCTCGGGCTGCGGGACCTTCACGATCGCGTGCGTCGCGACGTCGTAGAGCCAGATGCGCGAGACGGTGCCGCCGCGGTAGCGCTTCCACTGGAGGTGCGCGGGACGGTTCGGCGTGTAGGCGATCGTCTTGCCGTCGGGCGAGAAGACGGCGCGGGAGGCGTACGGGATCGGGAGCTTCGTCTCGAGGCCCCCATCGACCGGCACCGTGTAGAGCTGGTCGTGGCGGTTGTTCGTCGCCTCGCGCGGGGAGGCGAAGAGGACGGACCTGCCGTCGGGCGTGAAGCCCTGGACGACGTCGCGCGCGGGATGGAACGTGAGGCGCTTCGGCACGCCGCCCGTCGCGGGGACGACGAAGACGTCGAGGTTCCCGTCCAGCTCGGCCGTGAACGCCAGGAGCGCGCCGTCGGGGCTGAAGGCAGGGCTCGCCTTCACGCCCGGACCGGACGTGACCCGCGCCACGCCGCTGCCGTCGAGGCGCGCCGTCCAGAGGTCGTTGCCGTAGACGAAGGCGACGCGCTCGGCCGAGAGGGCGGGCTGCGTGAGCATCTTCGTCGGAGCGGACGCCGAGGCGGGATGGGGAGGAAGGGAGGTGGCGAGGAGGGCGAAGAGGGCGAGCGGCGCGGCGACGCGAAGGCGCATGCGGTCCCTTTCCGGCCGCGTCGAGGCGCGGCCGACGGCGATGATAGGCGTGATACGTCGGGCGGGGCCCGCTCGTTCTCCTCGCGGGCAGCGAGGCGATTCGTCACACCGGGGCGGCCTACACTCCGACCCATGACGACGTCGCAGACGCCTGAGTCGCTTTCGGCCCTCGCGCGCGGCTTCATGGAAGCGCGCGTCTTCCTGACGGCCGCCGAGCTCGACCTCTTCACGCTCCTCGTGGAACGTCCCCGCTCGCTCGAGGAGGCGGCCGCGGCGCTCGGCGCGGATCGCCGCGCCCTCGCCATCCTTCTCGATGCTCTGGCGGCGATGGGGCTCCTCGAGAAGTCGGCCGACGGCTGGCGGACGCCGGAGACGCTCGTTCCGCTCCTCTCCTCCTCGGGGGAGCGGAGCCTCCTGCCGCTCGCGCTCCACTCCGTCAACCTCTGGGACCGATGGTCCCGCCTGACGGAAAGGGTCGCGGGCGAGCGCCCCGCCGCCGGGGACGGCTGGACGCGCTCCTTCATCGGCGCCATGCACGCGGTCGCCTCGCCGCAGGCCGATGCGATCGTCGCGTCCGTCGCGCCCGGAGGGGCGCGGCGGCTCCTCGACGTCGGCGGCGGGCCGGGGACGTACACCCTCGCGTTCCTGCGGGCCGTCCCGGAGCTCCGTGCGACGCTGTTCGACCTTCCCGAGGTCGTGGAGATCGCGCGGGAGAACGCGACGCGGGCCGGTCTTCTCGAGCGTGTCGACCTCGTCTCGGGCGACCTCCGCACCGACGCGCTCCCCGGCGGGCACGACCTCGCGTTCGTCTCGGCGATCGTCCACATGCTCGGGCCTGACGGGAACGTCGCGCTCTTCCGGAAGGTCCATGACGCGCTCGTCCCCGGCGGGCGGATCGTCCTCCGCGACCACGTCATGTCGCCCGACCGGACGGTCCCTCGCGCCGGAGCGCTTTTCGCCGTGAACATGCTCGTCGGGACGAAGGAGGGCGGGACCTTCACGCTCGAGGAGCTGTCGGCGTGGCTCGTTGAGGCGGGGTTCGTGGAGCCGCGCCTCCTCCGGGACGGCGAGCGAATGGACGCGCTCGTGGAGGCCTTCCGCCCCTGACCGTGCGCGCCGGGGCGACGGACTTCTCCGGCCCGCCTCCTCCCGGTGACGGAGGTCATCGTCGTGTCGAGCGGGGCGGTCTGGCGGTCGATCGGGATGGAGATTCGCCCGCGCGGGAACCATATTCCCCCGCGAAACAGGAGGCGGAACATGGTCGTGACGGCGTCGCTCTTCGCATCCGTCCCGTCCGGGCCCTTTCAGCCCGAGCACCCGAACCGCTCCCTCGAGGGAATCACCGCGGAGATTCGCCGGGCGTATCCGCAGGGCGTCGACGTCGTCGTCTTCCTGCCGGCGGTCCAGAACGGGTGGAGCGTCGTCGCGAACCGGCAGGGGATCATCGCGATCCTGATCGGTCTCCTCCTGCCGGCGGTCCAGAAGGTGCGGGCGGCGGGGGACGGATCGGTCGTTCCCGCGGGCCTGCTGAGGCCCGGGGGACGGATCGGGACTCTCCTCGCGCCGACCTTCGCGTTCCCGTCGATCGCCTGGAAGTGAGCTCTCCGCCTCCGCGCCTCAGCCCGCGGGCGATAGCTCGCGGAGCTGCGCCGCGAAGCGCTCGGGCTCGGAGACCGAGAGCAGGATCGAGTAACCCTCCGTCGTCGGGACGTGGACGACGCGGTCCGTCGTCGTGACGTAGATCAGGGCCTTCTCGCCGTTCGCGAGCCGCCACCAGCCGCTCCTGTAGCCGGGGAGGCCGGTGCCGGCGGTTCGCCGTCGCGGTGCGAGCGCCGTCTCGGCGCCCAGGTCGACGACGCGCGCGGCGGCGCCGCGCAGCTGCGCCGCCGGGATCGCGCGGCCCCAGAAGTCCCCCCGGATCACGAGGCCGGCGGGCGAGAGCGTGAACGTGGATCCTCGCGCCCCCGACAGGGACTTGTAGACGACGAGCACCCCGACGAGTGAGACGACGAGGACGAGGACGACCGGGATCCAGAGAACCGTGGAGGTCTTTCCCGGCGGGGGGACGAGCGTGTAGACGGACTCCATGTCCCATTCTCGCCGAGGGCCGGACGGGACGCGGGAACCAGGGCCCCCTCCGGTCGCGTCGTCCGCGCGCCGTCGCCGGAGCCGACCCGACGGCGAACGCCAGGGCCGCGGGCACGAGCGCCGGTGCACGCCGGAGCGAGCCGGGGTAGAGTCGCGCGAAATCCGAACGGTGACACGAAGGAGGCGAAGGATGCCGATCCATGCGAAGTTCTGCGCGGCCCTGGGTTGCGCGGCAATTCTGCTCGGCGCTGCGGCGCCAGCCACGGCGCAGAGCGCGCCGCAGGAGACGAAGATGATGGTCGAAGAGTCGGACTCGATGGAAAGCGTCCTCAAGCGGCTCGAGGGGAAGGCCGTTCGGCTCCGCCTGGCCGGCTCCGGAGACGAGCTCGTCGGGAAGCTCCAGAAGGTAGGGAAGGAGCTCGCGCACGTCTCCGACCTCTCCGGCCGGGAGTTCTTCGACGCGGTCGTGCGGATCGACCAGGTGGCGGCGGTCTCGGTCCAGGTCCGCGGGCGCTGATCCGCGGGCGGCCGGGGCCGCGGCACGGCCACGCGGCGGCTGCCCATGTTGGGTGCCCCATGTTGGGTGCCAGGCGTGAATTCGTGTATTGTTTCGAACAATACACGAATTCACGCCTGGCACCAATCCTCGGTCCCCGTCAATCTGGCGCGATCCGGCGGCGGGCCTCCGTCAGAAGACGACCGGGCCGCCCTCTCGGGCGGCCCGGCGACGCGCAGAGTGTAAAGTGTAGACTAGGCCCCTTCTGCTCGGGCTACTTCAGCATGCCGAGCTGCCACATCAGGAACATCCTCTGGTCGGCGACGTCGCGGACGCGGAGGGCGAGGGGCTTGCCCTGGCCGTGGCCGGCTTCGCGGTCGACCCAGAGGAGGACCGGCTTCGTCGCCGGGTCGGAGGCCGTCGAGGCCTGGAGGAGGGCGGCCATCTTCCGGGCGTGGAGCGGGTGGACGCGGGAGTCGTTCTCGCCGGCGGTCAGGAGGACGGCGGGGTACTTCGTCCCCTTCTTCACGTTGTGGTACGGCGAGTAGGCCTTCAGGAACCGGAAGTGCTCGGGGTTCTCGGCGGTGCCGTACTCGGGGATCCAGTAGCGGGCCATCAGGAACGACTGGTAGCGGAGCATGTCGAGGAGCGGGACGGCGCTGATGACGGCGCCGAAGAGCTCGGGACGCTGCGTCAGGACCGCGCCGGTCAGGAGGCCGCCGTTCGAGCCGCCGGAGACGGCGAGCTTCGCGGGCTTCGTGTACTTCTGCGCGATCAGCCACTCGGCCGCGGCGATGAAGTCGTCGTAGACGTTCTGCTTCCTCTCGAGCATCCCGGCCTCGTGCCAGGCGTCGCCGTACTCGCCGCCGCCGCGCAGGCCCGCGAGCGCGTAGACGCCGCCCGCCTCGAACCAGGGGAAGAGGGTCGCGCTGAAGCTGGGCGTCTGGCTGACGTTGAAGCCGCCGTAGGCGTAGAGGAGCGTCGGGTTCGAGCCGTCGAGCTTCAGCCCCTTCTTGTGGATGACGAACATCGGGACCTTCGTGCCGTCCTTGGACGGGTAGAAGACCTGCTTCACCTCGACGAGCGACGGGTCGACGGGGACCTTCGGGCGCTCCCAGAGCTCGAGCTTCTTCGTCGCGAGGTCGACGCGGTAGACGCCGGACGGCTCGTTGAAGGAGGTAAACGTGAGGAACGCCTCGGTCCGGTCCTGGGAGGTCGAGAGGTACGCCGTGCCGATGCCGGGCAGCGGCAGCTCGCCGAGGGGCTTCCCGTCGAGGGCGTAGAGCTCGATCCGGGTCGCGGCGTCCTTGAGGAGGTTGACGACGAGGATCCCGCGGGCGAGGGAGACGCCGCGGATCGAGACGTCCTTCCGCTCGGGAACGAGCGTCTTCCAGCCGGCGCGGGCGGGGGCGTTCAGGTCGACGGCGACGACGCGGCCGTTCTTGGCGCCGTCGGTCGTGTGGAGGAAGAGGGTGTCGCCGAGGCTGGTCCCGCGGGAGGTGCTCTCGGAGCCGACGAGGACGTCGGTCCGCACGAACTCGCCGGTGCGCTTCCAGCGGTCGAGGTCGACGGCCCAGAGGTCGTTCGTGCTCGTGCCGGTCGCGTACCCGAGGAATCCCCAGCGGCCGTCCTCGCTGATCGAGAAGCCCGGCCCGTACGTCGTCGCGAGCTTCGCGTTCTCTTCCTTCGTGTACTGCCGGAAGAGGCGGACGTCCTGGCGCGGGTGGGTCCCGAGCCGGTGGAACATCACCTGGCCCGAGTAGGGGTCCTTCACGTTCTCGAGGTTCCGGTAGAAGAAGCCGGTGGAGTCGGGGAGCCAGTCGACGCCGCCGACCTTGCCGGGGATCTCGTCGGCGAGCCAGCGGCCGGAGTCGACGTCGAGGACGTAGAGGGTCGAGTTCTCGTCGCCCGCGCGGTACATGCCGAACGCGAGGAGCTTCCCGGCGGGATCGGGCGAGGTCCAGGAGACCGTGACGAGCCCCTTCGCGTCGAGGGTGTTCGGGTCGAGGAGGAGCTTCGGCGCGCCGGAGAGGCCCTCGCGCATGAAGACGCGGGCCTGGTTCTCGTTCCCTTCGCGCTTGCCGTAGAAGTAGCGGTTGCCGCGCATCCGGGGAGCGGTGATCGCGCCCACCTCCATCAGCTCGCGGAGGCGGTCCTCGACCGCCTTGCGGCCCGGCAGGTTGTCGAGGACCTGCCGCGTGTAGGCGAGCTGGGCGTCGGTCCAGGCGTTCACCTCGGGGGTGAGGGCCCCCTTCGCGTCGCCCTCGAGCCAGCGGTACGGGTCGACGATCGACTCGCCGTGGAGGACGTCGGTGACCGGGCGGGTCTCGGTCGGCGGAGGGGCCGCGGGGGGTGCGGCGGCTGCGGGAAGGGCGAGCGCGAGGAGCGCGACGGCGAGACGCATGGGGCCTCCGTGCGTGGGGATGGCGCGGCAGGCGCCGCACAGCCCGCCATCATAGGCGAGCCCCTCGAGATACGTTCCCGGACGTCCCGCGGGTTTCCGGGTCGGCGTCGGCGGGCGCTGGAAAGGGAACGGCCCGGCGCGAGGCCGGGCCGTTCGGGGTTCGGGGCCGCAGGAGCGGCGGCGCGGGGGGGGCGCCGTTCGCTCAGCTCCCCTTCACGATCAGTTCGTTGAAGCGGCCGCGCGGGGTGTAGTGCGTGTGGAGCAGCTCGTGCGAAAGGTGCCCGAGCGGCTCGCCGAGGTACTCGTCGTAGAGCGCCATGAGGGACGGGTTCTCGTGCGACTTGCGGCGCGGCTTGCCGGCGTCCTCGGCGTAGATGGCGCGCATCCGCGCCTCGCGGATCGTCCGGGTCGTCGGGCGAGGCTGTCCGCCGCCCGCGATGCAGCCGCCGGGGCAGCCCATCACCTCGATGAAGTGCCACGGGGCCGTCCCCGCGGCGACCTCCTTCATGAGGCGCTTTGCCCCCTTCAGGCCGCTCGTGACGGCGACCTTCACGGTGAAGCCCTCGAGCTCGGCGTACTCGGGCTTGACGTCCTCGAGCTTGAAGGTGGCCTCCTTGACCTGCGAGAGGCCGCGGACCGGGGTGACCTCGAGAGCCGGGAACGGGACCTCACGCCCGGTGACGACCTCGTAGACCGTCCGGAGGGCCGCCTCCATGACGCCGCCCGTCGTCCCGAAGATGTCCGCGGCGCCGGTCGAGAAGCCGAGCGGGTCGTCGAACGACTTCTCCTCGAGGGAATTGAAGTCGATCCCCGCCTCCTTGATCATCCGCGCGAGCTCGCGGGTCGTCAGGACGGCGTCGACGGTCGGGCGCCCGTCCATGAACATTTCCGGCCGCGTGATCTCGAACTTCTTCGCGGTGCAGGGCATGACGGAGACGACGTACATGTCCTTCGGGTCGACGCCCTGCTTCTTCGCCCAGTAGGTCTTCGCGAGGGCGCCGAGCATCATGTGCGGCGACTTGCACGAGGAGAGGTGGGCGAGCTGGTCGGGGAACTCGTGCTCGACGTATTTGATCCACCCCGGCGAGCAGGAGGTGATCATCGGGAGGACGACATCCTGTCCGCGCACCGCGGCGAGCGCCCGGTGGAGGAATTCCGTCCCCTCCTCGAGGATCGTCAGGTCGGCGGCGAAATTCGTGTCGAAGACGTCGTCGAAGCCGAGGAGCCGGAGGGCGTGGGCCATCTTCCCGGTCACGATCGTGCCGGGCTCCATCCCGAACATCTCGCCGAGGGCGACGCGGACGGCGGGGGCCGTCTGGACGACCGTGCGGATCTTCGGGTCGAAGAGAGCGTTCCAGACGGGTGTCATGTCGGCGCGGGTCAGGAGCGCCCCGACGGGGCAGACCATGACGCACTGGCCGCAGTTCGCGCAGTTCGCCGTGCCGAGCGGGAGGTCGGCGGCGGGGCCGATCGTCGTCCCGAAGCCGCGGTTGTTGACGCCGAGGACGCCGACCCCCTGGATCTCGCTGCAGACGGTGACGCAGCGACGGCAGAGGATGCACTTGCTGGTGTCGCGGTAGACGGAGGGGCTCGAGTCGTCGACGAAGGTCTTCGACCGCTCCCCCTCGAAGCGGCAGTCGGGGATCTTGATCTCCTCGCCCAGCTTCTGGAACTCGCAGTTCTGGTTCCGGTAGCAGGAGAGGCAGTTGCGGGGGTGGTCGGAGAGCATCAGCTCGTAGAGGACCTCGCGCGCCTTCTTCACCCGCGCGGTGTTCGTCTTCACGACCATGCCGTCGCGGACGGGGACGGTGCAGGAGGCCTGGAGGCTCCGCATCCCCTCGACCTCGACGACGCAGATCCGGCAGGAGCCGATCTGGTGGACGCCCTCCAGGTAGCAGAAGTGGGGGATCTTGATGCCGTTGTGCTTGGCGGCCTCGAGGACGGACCAGTCGCTCTCGGCCCTCACGTCGCGGCCGTTGATGACGAGGTGAACGGGGTTCGTCATGGCTCTCTTCCTACCGCCGGTCGCAGCGGAGGCAGCGCATGGCCTCGGCGATGGCGTTCAGCTTGTGGAACCCCGCGGCCACCTCCTGGAACCCCTTCCTTCGGGAATCGGGCTCGAGGAAGCGCATCGGGAACCTCTCGTGCTCGGCGACGTCGGTCTCGTCGGTGGGGCGCGGGATCGGGATCTCCTCCCCCTTGTTGAGGACGCCGGTCCCTCCGAGGTAGCGGTCGATGGCGCGCGCGGCGCGCTTGCCGTCGGCGATCGCCTGGATCGCGACGTCGGGCCCGCGGACGACGTCCCCGCCCGAGAAGACGCCCTTTTTGCGGGTCATCATCGTCTCCTTGTCGACGACGAGCGTCCCCCACTTCGTCAGCTGGACCTCGTCCCGGTCGATGAACGGGAGGTCGGAGTGCTGGCTGATGGCCGGGATGACCATGTCGGCCGGGACGACGAACTCGGAGCCGGCGACGGTCTTCGGCTTCCGCCTCCCGGCGTCGTCGAAGCCCTTCAGCTCCATCCTCACGCACTTGACGCCCTCGACCCGGCCGTTCCCGAGGAACTCGACGGGCGCGACGAGCGGGAGGATCTCGATCCCCTCCTCGCGCGCCTCGCGGATCTCGCGCGGGTCGGCCGGCATGTCCTCGACCTGCCGGCGGTAGAGGACGGTGACCTTCTCGGCGCCGAGGCGGAGGACGGTCCGCGCCGCGTCGAACGCGGTGGAGCCGCCGCCGATGACGACGACGTTCTTCCCGACCTCGACCTTCCGCCCGAGGTTCGCCTCGCGCAGGAACGAGACGCCGTGCGCGATGCCGGCCTTCTCCTCGCCCGGGATCTCGGCCTTGTTCGGGAAGTGGGTCCCGGTCGCCACGTAGATCGCCTGGTGCTGCTTCTGGAGCTCCTCGAACGGCACGTCCCGGCCGATCTCGACGCCCGTCAGGATCCGCACGCCGACCTGCTCGACGAGGCGGATCTCCTTCGCGAGGACCTCCTTCGGGAGGCGGTACTCGGGGATGCCGGAGGCGAGCATGCCCCCGGCCACCGGGAGCGACTCGTAGACGGTGACGCCGTAGCCGAGGCGCGCGAGGTACCAGGCGCAGGTGAGGCCCGAGGGGCCGGCGCCGACGACGCCGACCGACTCGGCCTTCTTCGGGAAGACGAGGTCGCGGTGCGGCTCGTCGTTCGCGAAGACGTAGTCGGCGGCGTAGCGCTTCAGGTCGCAGATGGCGACCGGCTCGTCGAGCTGCGCGCGGCGGCACTTCGACTCGCACGGGTGGGTGCAGACGCGGCCGCAGATCGCCGGGAAGGGGTTCTCGCGGCGGACGAGGTGGTAGGCGTCGCGCGGGCGGCCCGCGGCGATGAGGGCCACGTACCCGGGGACGTCGACGCCCGCTGGGCAGGCGTTCTGGCAGGGCGACCTGAAGAGGTCGGAGCAGACGCCGGCGCGGCAGTACTTGTCGCGGATGTGCTCCTCGTACTCCTCGCGGAAGAGGCGGAGCGTGGAGAGGACGGGGTTGCCCGCCGTCTGGCCGAGGCCGCAGGTGGAGGTCTCCTTGCAGTTCGCAGCGAGCTCCTCGAGGAGCTCGATGTCCCCTTCCTTCCCCTGGCCCTTCGTGATCCGCGTCAGGATCTCGAGCATCCTCTTCGTCCCGATCCGGCACGGCACGCACTTGCCGCAGCTCTCGTCCTGGACGAAGTCCATGAAGAAGCGGGCGACGTCGACCATGCACGAGTCCTCGTCCATGACGATGAGGCCGCCCGACCCCATGATCGTCCCGAGGTGGACGAGGGAGTCGTAGTCGATCGGGGTGTTCAGGTGCTCGCGCGTCAGGCACCCGCCCGACGGGCCGCCCGTCTGCGCCGCCTTGAAGCGCTTCCCCTTCGGGATGCCGCCGGCGATGTCGTGGACGACCTCGCCGAGCGTGATCCCCATCGGGACCTCGACGATGCCGGTGTTCTCGACCTTGCCGGCGAGAGCGAAGACCTTCGTGCCGGTGCTCTTCGGCGTCCCGAGCGAGGCGTACCAGGCGCCGCCGTTCTTCACGATCGTCGCGACGTTCGCGAGCGTCTCGACGTTGTTGATGATCGTCGGCTTCCCGAAGATGCCGCGCTCGAACGGGAACGGCGGCTTCTGCCGCGGCTCGCCGCGCCGGCCCTCGACGGAGTGCATGAGCGCGGTCTCTTCGCCGCAGACGAAGGCGCCCGCGCCGATCCGGATCTCGACGTCGAAGGCGAAGGAGCTCCCCATGACGTTCGGGCCGAGGAAGCCCCGCTCGCGGGCCTGGCGGATCGCGGCCTCGAGCCGCTCGACGGCGATCGGGTACTCGGCCCTGACGTAGACGTAGCCCTGGCTGGCGCCGATCGCGTAGCCCGCGAGGATCATCCCCTCGAGGACGGAGTGCGGGTCCCCCTCGAGGAGGGATCGGTCCATGAAGGCGCCGGGGTCCCCTTCGTCCGCGTTGCAGACGACGATCTTTTCGTTCCCCTTCGCCTTGAAGCCGGCCTGCCACTTGGCGCCGACCGGGAAGCCGCCGCCGCCACGGCCCCGGAGGCCCGAGGCGCGCATCTCCTGGATGACCTGCTCGCCCGTCATCGTCGAGAGCGCCTTCCAGAGGCCCTGGTAGCCGTCGGAGGCGATGTAGGCCTCGATCGAGGCGTACGGCATCGAGCCGCAGCGGGCCGTCGCGATCTTGACCTGGCGCTTGAAGAACTCGATGTCGGAGAGGAGCGGGACGGGCTGCTTCGTCTCGGGGTCGACCCAGCAGTGCTGCTCGACGACCTCGCGGTGGACGAGGTGCTGCCGCACGATGCCCTTCATGTTCTCGGGCTTGAGCTCGGTGTAGAGGACGCCGTCGGGCTGGACGACGAGCGTCGGCCCGAGGTGGCAGGAGCCGAGGCAGCCGGTCTCGTGGACGGCCGTCTCGTTCTCGAGGCCGGCGTCCTTCAGCGCGGCGAGGAGGGCGTGCTTGACGGCGTGGCAGCCGGAGGAGACGCA
>Ga0209604_1001506_pt1 | contig 18818 bp, 18 predicted proteins | sample AD_UKC097_MetaG_FD_184405 | JGI IMG/M metagenome (GOLD analysis project Ga0209604, IMG submission 184405) | Active sludge microbial communities of municipal wastewater-treating anaerobic digesters from USA - AD_UKC097_MetaG (SPAdes) (version 2) | ecosystem: Engineered > Bioreactor > Anaerobic >... | reverse complement strand
GCCGGCCAGCCAGATCCGGCCATCGGACGACGAGAACTCCACCTGGCGGCGCAGATCGGCGGTGGAGGGCAGGGGTGGCAGCTCGGACACGGCTCGATTATCGATAAAGACCATCTTTGTGCAAGAGGGTGGTCGGATCAAAATCGTGAATCGGCCAGTTGATGAATGCTTGATTTCGTGATGCTGCAGCGCAGTATTTCACGCTTGCGACCCGCGTGAAGGGGTGGTGCTCGGTGTCGGTGGATGGTTCTGTTTAGGGGTTTTCCCTGGAATTATCGAGATTTTTCCTGATTGCCTATGGTTTGGCATGCACCGTGCAAGGGATGGCGGCATGGCCGATGCACCCACCCCATCCGACGACCGCTGGGACGTCCAGCGCCGCTTCATCCGCATCGTGGAGCACCACGACAACGGCATGGTCGAGTTCGAGTTCGCGGTCGGCGAACCCGGGCTGTTCGTCGAAATGGTGATGCCGCGCGCCGAGTTCGAGGAGTTCTGTGCCACCCAGGGGGTGCAGCCCACCGAAGGTCGTTTGCCTTCACGCGACGGCGGCAGCGACGCCCACGAGTGGGACTGGAGCCTGCGCGATGCCCGCGACCGGCACTTCCGCCACGAGCCCTGATTTCCATCCGTTCAAACCACCAGGCCAAGGAGACACGTCCCATGCAGATCGACCTGCGCACCGTCAGCATCACCCCGCTGCGGCAGACCTACAACCACATCGCCGAGCGGCTGGGTGCCGACAAGCCGGCCTCCCGCTACATCGAAGGCACGATGGACGTGCAGGCCAACGCCAACTTCCACTACCGCCCCACCTGGGATCCGCAGCATGAGCTGTTCGACCCTCGGCGTACCCGGATCGTGATGCAGGACTGGTATGCGCTGAAGGACCCGCGCCAGCTGTACTACGGCACCTACACCCAGGCGCGCGCCCGCATGCAGGAAACCGCCGAGGCGGATTTCGAGTTCGTCGAAAGCCGCGGCCTGGCCGAGCGCTTCGACGACGCCGCCCGCCGCACCGCACTGGACTTCTATGTGCCGCTGCGCCACGTCGCCTGGGGCGCCAACATGAACGGTGCCTACCAGTGCGCCTACGGCTACGGCACGGCCATCACCCAGCCCTGCCTGTACGCCGGCATGGATCAGCTGGGCATCGCCCAGTACCTGACCCGCCTGGGTCTGCTGCTGGGCAACCAGGGCGACCTGGAAGCCGGCAAGCACGCCTGGCTGAATGCGCCTGCCTGGCAGGGTCTGCGCCGCCTGGTCGAGGACACCTGGGTGCTCAAGGACTGGTTCGAGCTGTTCGTGGCGCAGAACGTGGTGCAAGACGGCGTGCTGTTCGGTCTGGCCTACAAGGAGGTGGACCAGGCGATCTCGGAAAAGGCCGGTCCCACCGTATCCATGCTCACGCGCTTTCAGGCCGAGTGGTTCCAGGACGCCAGCAAGTGGGTCGACGCCGTCATCAAGGCCGCCGCCAGCGAAAGTGCCGACAACCAGGCGCTGCTCAGCCAGTGGTACGGCCAGTGGCGCGCCCGCGTGCAGGAGGCGCTGGCCCCGGTGGCGCAGCTGGCGCTGGGCGAGCAGGGTGCCCAGGCGCTGGAACGCGCCGTGGCCGCCGTCGACGCCCGCATGGTCAAGGCCGGCCTGACGCTGAGCGCCTGACCACCACCCCCGAACACAGCACAGGAGTCAAGGCATGTCCAACGTATTCATCGCCTTTCAGAAGAACGAGGATTCGCGCGCCATCGTCAACGCCATCGTGGCCGACAACCCCACGGCCATCGTCAGCGACCAGCCGGCCATGGTCAAGATCGACGTGCCCGGCCGCATGGTGATTCGCAAGTCCACCATCGAAGGCGAGATCGGCCGCGAGTTCGACCTGCAGGAAATGCACGTTCACCTCATCACCCTGAGCGGCAACATCGACGAGACCGATGACGAGTTCAGCCTGACCTGGAACCAGTAAGCACCGCCCCGAACGCGACGCAAGGAGACGCACCATGGACATGAAAGTCAACAAGAAGCTGGGCCTGAAAGAGCGCTACAACCTGATGACGCGCGATCTGGCCTGGACACCCACCTACCAGGCCGTCAAGGACGTGTTCCCCTACACCGAGTACGAGGGCATCAAGATCCACGACTGGGACAAGTTCGAAGACCCGTTCCGCATGACGATGGACTCGTACTGGAAGTACCAGGCCGAGAAAGAGCGCAAGCTGTACGCCATCATCGACGCCTTCACGCAGAACAACGGCCATCTGGGCGTGACCGATGCGCGCTACATCAACACCCTCAAGCTGTTCCTGACCGGCGTCTCGCCGCTGGAATACATGGCGCACCGCGGCTTTGCCCACGTGGGCCGCCAGTACCCCGGCGCCGGCCCGCGCGTGGCCTGCCTGATGCAGAGCCTGGACGAAATCCGCCACGCGCAGACCCAGATCCACAGCCTGTCCAACTACAACAAGCACTACAACGGCTTCCAGAACTGGCGCCACCAGCACGACCGCGTGTGGTACCTGTCGGTGCCCAAGAGTTTCTTCGACGACGCCGTGAGCGCCGGGCCGTTCGAGTTCATCGTGGCCATCGGCTTTGCCTTCGAATACGTGCTCACCAACCTGCTGTTCGTGCCCTTCATCTCGGGCGCGGCCTACAACGGCGACATGGGCGCCATGGCGTTCGGCTTCTCGGCCCAGTCGGACGAGTCGCGCCACATGACGCTGGGTCTGGAAGTGATCAAGTTCATCCTGGAACAAGACCCGGACAACCTGCCGATCGTGCAGGCCTGGCTGGACAAATGGTTCTGGCGCGGCTACCGCGTGCTGACCCTGGTGGCCATGATGATGGACTACATGCTGCCCAAGCGCGTGATGAGCTGGAAGGAAGCCTGGGAAATCTACGCCGAGCAGAACGGCACGGCCCTGTTCAACGACCTGGCGCGCTACGGCATCAAGGTGCCCAAGGGGTGGGAGCAGGCCTGCAAGGACAAGGACCACCTGTCGCACCAGGCCTGGAACGTGTTCTACAACTACGGCGCCGCCGCCCCCTTCCACACCTGGGCGCCGAGCGAAAAGGACATGGAGTGGCTGTCGGCCAAGTACCCCGACACCTTCGACAAGTACTACCGCCCCGTGTGGGAGCACTACGCCAAGGAGCAGGCCGAGGGCCGGCGCTTCTACAACGGCACGCTGCCCATGCTGTGCCAGGTGTGCCAGGTGCCGATGTTCTTCACCGAGCCGGACGACCCCACCAAGATTGCCTACCGCGAGAGCGAATACAAGGGCATGAAATACCACTGCTGCTCCGACTGCTGCAAGCACATCTTCGACAACGAGCCCGAGAAATACGCCCAGAGCTGGCTGCCCGTGCACCAGATCTACCAGGGCAACTGCTTCCCCGCGGACGTGGACCCGAGCAAGCCCGATTTCAACCCGCTGGCCGAGGTGCTGCGCTGGTACAAGATCACCCAGGGCCAGGACAACATGGACTTCGCCGACTCGCCCGACAAGAAGAACTTCGAAGCCTGGCGCGCGCAGGCCACCAGCAACTGACCGGGAACCCTCAGGAGACTTACCCATGGCTGTCAAATCCATCGCCCCCTACGAGTTCGAGCAGAAAGACACGGTGGACAAATTTCCCGCACCGCTGCTGTACATCGGCTGGGAGGACCACAAGATGTTCTGCGCGCCGTTCTGCGCCCCCATGCCGCCGACCATGAAGTTTGGCGAGCTCGTCAAGGGCGCGCTGCCCGGCATGTATGGCGCGCACCCGGACTTTGCGCGCATCGACTGGGCCAAGGCCGAATGGTTCATGTCCGGCAAGCCTTTCACGCCCGACATGGACAAGACCCTGGCCGAGCACGGCATCGGCCACAAGAGCGTGATCCGCTTTCGCACGCCGGGGCTGACCGGGCTGAGCGGCAGCTGCTTCTGAGGCGAATGGCCGCCGGCCGCCGACAAAGCACCTGCCGAATATGGATCAAATCGGCCTCCAGCGCTTGACAGACAAGCGCCGGCAGCTATTAGTTTTGAAGTTTCCGTACACCCATGAGCTACCAGCTCACGATTGAACCGATCGGCCAGGTCCTCGAGGTCGAGGAGGGCCAGACCATTCTGGACGCCGCCCTGCGCGCCGGCATCTACCTGCCGCACGCCTGCGGCCATGGCCTGTGCGGCACCTGCAAGATCCAGGTGACCGAAGGCGAAGTCGAGCACGGCGAAGCCAGCGGCTTTGCCCTGATGGACTACGAGCGCGACGAAGGCAAGTGCCTGGCCTGCTGCGCCCGGCTCGAATCCGACCTCGTCATCGAGGCCGACATCGAGGAAGACCCGGACGCCCGCAACCTGCTGGTGCAGGACCATCAGGGGGTGGTCTCCCGCATCGAGAACCTGACGCCCACCATCAAGGGCGTGTGGATCGAGCTCGACGCGCCCATCACCTTTCAGGCCGGTCAGTACATCGGGCTGCACATTCCGGGCGAAACCACCACCCGCGCGTTCTCGATCGCCAGCGCGCCGGCGCAGACGCGCGAGATCGAGCTGAACATCCGCCATGTACCCGGCGGCAAGGGCACCGGATGGGTGCACGAGCAGTTGCGGGCGGGCGACCGCGTCAGCCTGGCCGGGCCCTACGGGCGCTTCTTCGTGCGCGAGTCCGCGCACCAGAAGGAGAACCTGGGCTACCTGTTCCTGGCCGGCGGCTCGGGCCTGTCCAGCCCGCGCTCCATGGTGCTCGATCTGCTGGCGGCCGGGTGCAACAGGCCGATCACCCTGGTCAACGGCGCGCGCCAGCGTGCCGAGCTCTATCACCACGACGAGTTTCAGCAACTGGCGGCGCAGCACCCGCAATTCACCTACATCGCGGCGCTGTCGGACGAACCCGCGGGCAGCGACTGGGACGGCGCGCGCGGCTTCGTGCACGAGGCCGCCAAGGCGCATTTCAACAACGACTTCCGCGGCCACAAGGCCTACCTGTGCGGTCCGCCGATGATGATCGACGCCTGCATCACCACCCTGATGCAGGGCCGGCTGTTCGAGCGCGATATCTATACCGAGAAATTCATCTCGGCCGCCGATGCGCAGCAGGTGCGCAGCCCGCTGTTCAAGAAGATCTGAGGCGGCGACCGTGGCGCACCACACCATCACCATCGAGGACACCGGCGAAAGCTACCGCTGCGCCGACCACCGCTCCGTGCTGGAAGGCATGGAAGCCCTGGGCAAGAAGGGCATCCCCGTGGGCTGCCGTCAGGGCGGCTGCGGCGTGTGCAAGGTGCAGATCCTGGAAGGTCAGTACAGCAAGCGCGTGATGAGCCGGGCCCATGTCAGCGCCGAAGAAGAGGCCAGCGGCTGCGTGCTGTCGTGCCGCATCAAGCCCACCAGCGACCTGCGCCTGCACGTCGTCGGCGCCATGAAGAAGAATGTCTGCCGTCCCGTCAGCGAGGCGGCCAGCGTATCCACCCACCCCACCTGAAACCAAGCGAAGGAGACCTACTATGGCAATGACTGGCGTTCTGCGCCCTGGGCACGCCCAGATCCGCGTACTCGACCTGGAAGAATCGGTCCAGTGGTACACCAACGTGATGGGCCTGCAGCCCATGGGCCGCGATGCCCAGGGCCGCGCCTATTTCAAGACCCGCAACGAGCGCGACCACCACAGCATCATCCTGCGCCAGGCCGACCAGGCCGGGCTGGACTTCTTTGGCTACAAGGTGCTCGACAAAGCCACGCTCGATGACCTGGAGAAAAAGCTCCAGGCCTTTGGCGTCAAGACCGAACGCATCCCCGCCGGTGACCTGCTGGAGACCGGCGAGCGCGTGCGCTTCAGGATTCCCACCGGCCACACGCTGGAGCTGTACGCCGAGAAGAAGGACGTGGGCAACGGCATGGGCTACACCGACCCCGAGGTGGACGTGCTCGACGGCCCCGGCATCCGCCCGATCCGCATGGACCATGCGCTGATCTACGGCGGCGACATCGACGGCAACCTCAAGCTGTTCACCGAGGTGCTGGGCTTCACCCTGGTCGAGCGCGTCAAGCTGGAAGACGGCACCACCGACCTGGCCACCTGGCTGACCTGCAGCCACAAGGCGCACGACATCGCCATGGTGCGCCACGCCGAGGATGCCAAGCTGCACCACGTGGCGTTCCAGATGCCGAGCTGGGAAAGCGTGCTGCGCGCCGCCGACATCATGAGCGTCAACCGCGTCTCGATCGACATCGGTCCCACGCGCCACGGCATCACCCAGGGCACGACGATCTACTTCTTCGACCCCAGCGGCAACCGCCTGGAAACCTTCTGCGGCGGCTACGACCATTACCCCGACATGCATCCGGTCACCTGGAGCTGGGAAGAGGTCGGGCGCGGCATCTTCTACCACGACCGCAAGCTGAACGACGCCTTCCTGAGCGTGGTGACCTGAGGCGCGCCGATGGCACGACACAGCGTCGAACAACGCGCCATCACCGCCGAGGCGGCGCACGCCGCCGTGGCGGCGGCGGTGGCCAAGGCCGGCGAGCTGGGCATTCGCATCAACGTCGCGGTGACCGACGCCTCGGGCGTGCTGGCGGCCTTTCTGCGCATGCCCGGCGCCTTTCTGCACTCGGTGGACATCGCCATCGACAAGGCCTACACCGCGGCCGGCTTCGGTTTTGCCACCGGGCAGTGGGCCGGTATCTTGCGCGGCGACGAGGCGCTGCGCCTGGGCATGCCGGTGCGGCCGCGCAACGTGGTGTTCGGCGGCGGGTTGCCGATGCGCGAGCAAGGGGTGCTGATCGGCGGCATTGGCGTGTCCGGCGGATCGGCCGAACAGGACGAGATCTGCGCCCGCGCGGGCCTGGCCGCGCTGGGGCTGGAGGCCGCGTGAGCGGCCGAGCTTCCAGGAACAGAGAGCACCCATGAAAGAGTTTTTGAATTTCATCAACGGCCAGTACGTCAAGAGCGCCAGCGGCAGCACGTTCGAGAACCGCAACCCGGTCAACGGCAGCCTGATCGGCATGATCCATGAAGCCGGCAAGCCCGAAGTGGACGCCGCCGTGGCGGCCGCCAAGGCCGCGCTCACGGGCGACTGGGGCCGCATTTCGGTCACCGAGCGCTGCAAGTTGCTGGATGCCGTGGCGCTCGAGATCAACCGGCGCTTCGACGACTTCCTGCAGGCCGAGATCGCCGACACCGGCAAGCCGCACCACCTGGCCTCGCACGTGGACATCCCGCGCGGCGCGGCCAACTTTCAGATCTTCATCGACACCATCAAGAGCGCCTCCACCGAGTCGTTCAACATGACCACGCCCGACGGCAGGACCGCGCTCAGCTACGGCGTGCGCGTGCCGCGCGGCGTGATCGCGGTGATCTGCCCCTGGAACCTGCCACTGCTGCTGATGACCTGGAAGGTCGGCCCGGCGCTGGCCTGCGGCAACACGGTGGTGGTCAAACCGTCCGAAGAAACCCCCGCCACCGCCACCCTGCTGGGCGAGGTGATGAACGCCGTGGGTGTGCCCAAGGGCGTGTACAACGTGGTGCACGGCTTCGGCCCCGGTTCGGCCGGCGAATTCCTGACCCGGCACCCCGACGTCAACGGCATCACCTTCACCGGCGAGACGCGCACCGGCGAAGCCATCATGAAGGCCGCCGCCGAGGGCATCCGCCCGGTGTCGATGGAGCTGGGCGGCAAGAACGCCGCCGTGGTGTTCGCCGATTGCGATCTGAAGGTCACCATCGACACGCTGCAGCGCTCCTGCTTCGAAAACGCCGGCCAGGTCTGCCTGGGCACCGAGCGCGTCTATGTGGAGCGACCGATCTACGAGCAGGTGGTGGCGGCGCTGAAGGAGCGCGCCGAGGCCATGACCCCCGGCGAGCCGTTCGACCCGGCGACACGGATCGGCCCGGTCATCAGCAAGGAGCATCAGGCCAAGGTGCTGTCCTACTACCAGAAGGCGCGCGAACAGGGCGCCACCGTGGTGACCGGCGGCGGCGTGCCCGACATGCCGCCGCACCTGAAGGACGGCAGCTGGGTGCAACCGACCATCTGGACCGGCCTGCCCGAGACCGCCAGCGTCATCACCGACGAGATCTTCGGCCCCTGCTGCCACATCAGCCCCTTCGACAGCGAAGAGGAGGTGCTGGGCAAGGTCAACGCCAACCGCTACGGACTGGCGACGGCGATCTTCACGCAGGACATCGGCCGCGCCAACCGGGTGGCGCAGCGCATCCACGTCGGCCTCACCTGGATCAACTGCTGGTTTCTGCGCGACCTGCGGACCTCGTTTGGCGGCTCCAAGGCCTCGGGCATCGGCCGCGAAGGTGGCATACACTCGTTCGAGTTTTACACCGATCTGCGCAACGTGATGGTCAAGTTCTGAGCGATATAGGCTGCTCGCGCTTGACTGGCAAGCGCGAGCAGCTCTCATTTTGATAGTATTGAAACCATGGACAAGTCACAGATCGAGCAGTTGGGCGACCGCCTTTTTGACGCCCTCACGCAGTGCACCAGCGTGCCGCCGCTGACCAGCCAGCACCCCGACATCACGGTGGACGATGCCTACGCCATCCAGCAGCGGCTGATGCAGCGCCGCCTGGCCGCCGGCGAGCGGGTGGTGGGCAAGAAGATCGGCGTGACCAGCCAGGCGGTGATGAACATGCTGGGCGTGTTCCAGCCCGACTTCGGCTGGCTGACCGACGGCATGGTCTACAACGAGGGCGAGGCCGTGCCCATGAGCCGCCTGATCCAGCCCAAGGCCGAGGGCGAAATCGCCTTCGTGCTCAAGAAGACCCTGCAGGGCCCCGGCATCAGCGTGGCCGACGTGCTGGCCGCCACCGAAGGCGTGATGGCCTGCTTCGAAATCGTCGACTCCCGCATCCAGGACTGGAAGATCAAGATTCAGGACACGGTGGCCGACAACGCCTCCTGCGGCGTGTTCGTGCTGGGCGATCGCCTGGTCGATGTGCGCGACGTCGATCTGACCACCTGCGGCATGGTGCTGGAGAAGAACGGCGAAATCGTCGCCACCGGTGCCGGCGCCGCCGCCCTGGGCCACCCGGCCAACGCGGTGGCCTGGCTGGCCAACACCCTGGGCCGCCATGGCATTGCCCTGGAGGCGGGCGAGGTGGTGCTGTCGGGCTCGCTGGGCATCATGGTGCCAGTGGCCGCGGGCGACAACCTGCGCGTCACGATCGGCGGCATCGGCGGCTGCAGCGTGCGGTTTGTTTGAACGACGAATGACCTTGCTTCGCGTCCATGACGGCGCTGTACGCCCTGACCGAGGCCGTCATTTCGTCTTTGAAGCCGCGCGAGCGGTGAAGTCATTTCATCATTGGAAAGCATGGAAATGAGCAAGAAAATCAAGTGTGCCCTGATCGGCCCAGGCAACATCGGCACCGATCTGCTGGCCAAGCTGCAGCGCAGCCCGGTGCTGGAGCCGGTGTGGATGGTGGGCATCGACCCCGACTCCGACGGTCTCAAGCGCGCGCGCGAGATGGGCATCAAAACCACCGACCAGGGGGTCGATGGTCTGGTGCCGCACATCAGGAAGGACGGCGTGCAGATCGTGTTCGACGCCACCAGCGCCTACGTGCACGCTGAAAACTCGCGCAAGGTCACCGAGCAGGGCGCGATGATGGTGGACCTGACGCCCGCCGCCATCGGTCCCTACTGCGTGCCGCCGGTCAACCTGCGCGAGCACGTGGGCAAGCGCGAAATGAACGTCAACATGGTCACCTGCGGCGGCCAGGCCACCATCCCCATGGTGGCCGCCGTCAGTCGCGTGCAGCCGGTGGCCTATGCCGAAATCGTGGCCGCCGTGTCCAGCAAGTCCGCCGGCCCGGGCACGCGCAAGAACATCGACGAATTCACCCGCACCACGGCGGGCGCGATCGAAAAGGTGGGCGGCGCCCGCAAGGGCAAGGCCATCATCATCATCAACCCGGCCGAGCCGCCGCTGATCATGCGCGACACCGTGCACTGCCTGGTCGAGGGCCAGCCCGATCAGGCCGCCATCACCAAGAGCATCCACGACATGATGGCCGAGGTGCAGAAGTATGTGCCCGGCTACAAGCTGGTCAACGGCCCGGTGTTCGACGGCCAGCGGGTGTCGGTGTTCCTGGAGGTCGAGGGCCTGGGCGACTACCTGCCCAGGTACGCCGGCAACCTCGACATCATGACCGCCGCCGCCGCACGCACCGCCGAGATGTTTGCCGAAGAGATCCTGGCCGGCTCGCTCACCCTCGAACCCGTCGACGTCTGAAGGAGAACCGGCCATGAGCATCCAAGGCAAGAAGATCACCCTGCATGACATGACGCTGCGCGACGGCATGCACCCCAAGCAGCACCAGATGACGCTGGCGCAGATGAAGTCCATCGCCCAGGGCCTGGACGCCGCCGGCATGCCGCTGATCGAAGTCACCCACGGCGACGGCCTGGGCGGCGCTTCCGTCAACTACGGCTTTCCGGCCCACAGCGACGAGGAATACCTCTCCGCCGTCATCCCGCTGATGAAGCAGGCCAAGGTGTCGGCGCTGCTGCTGCCCGGCATCGGCACCGTCGACCACCTGAAGATGGCGCGCGAGCTGGGCGTGCACACCATCCGCGTGGCCACCCACTGCACCGAGGCCGATGTCAGCGAGCAGCACATCACCATAGCCCGCAAGATGGACATGGACACCGTGGGCTTTCTGATGATGGCGCACATGAACAGCGCCGAGGGCCTGGTCAAACAGGCCAGGCTGATGGAAGGTTACGGCGCCAACTGCATCTACGTGACCGACTCGGCCGGCTACCTGCTGCCCGACCAGGTCAAGGAGCGCATCGCCGCCGTGCGCGCCGCACTCAAGCCCGAAACCGAGCTGGGCTTTCATGGCCACCACAACCTGGCCATGGGCGTGGCCAATTCGATCGCCGCCATCGAGGCCGGCGCCAACCGCATCGACGCCGCCGCCGCCGGCCTGGGCGCCGGTGCCGGCAACACGCCGATGGAGGTGCTGGTGGCCGTGCTCGAGCGCATGGGCGTGCACACCGGCGTGGACGTGTTCAAGATCCAGGACGTGGCCGAGGACCTGGTGGTGCCGGTGATGGACTTCCCCATCCGCATCGACCGCGACGCGCTGACGCTGGGCTACGCCGGCGTGTACGGCTCCTTCCTCCTGTTCGCCAAGCGCGCCGAGAAGAAGTACGGCGTGCCGGCGCGCGAGATCCTGGTCGAGATGGGCCGCCGCGGCATGGTGGGTGGCCAGGAAGACATGATCGAGGACACCGCGCTGACACTATCAAAACAGAAGCTGGTGGCGCACGCTGCAAGCCACTGATCGGCTGGAAAGGTTCATGACCATGGCTCTCGACCCGAAGACGCTCGACCAGCTGGCCGAGCACCTGCACGCCTGCCAGCGCGAGGCGCGCGACACGTTGAAGATCACCGACGCGCACCCGGACATGAGCTGGGACGACGCCTATGCCATCCAGGACCGCATCCTGGCCGCCAAGCTGAAGGCCGGCGCGCGCGTGGCCGGCTACAAGGCGGGCCTGACCTCGCACGCCAAGATGCGCCAGATGGGCGTGACCGACCCGGTGTTCGGCTTCCTGGTCGATGAGTTCATCGTGCCCGAAGGCGGCGAAGTCAAGGTCAGCCAGCTGATCCACCCCAAGGTCGAGCCCGAGATCTGCTTCGTCACCCGCGCCGAGCTCAAGGGCCCGGGCTGCCACATCGGCGCCGTGCTGGCCGCCAGCGATGTGGTGCTGCCCGGCATCGAGGTCATCGACAGCCGCTACCGCGACTTCAAGTTCGACTTGAAGAGCGTGGTGGCCGACAACACCTCGGCCTCGCGTTTCGTCGTCGGCGGTCGCGCCGTGGACGCGCGCAGCGTCGACCTGCGCACCACCGGCATCGTGCTCGAAAAGAACGGCCAGGCCGTCGCCCTGGGCGCCGGCGCCGCCGTGCTGGGCCACCCGGCCGCCGCCGTGGCCATGCTGGTCAACCATCTGGGCCGGCGCGGCCAGAGCCTGCCGGCCGGCAGCCTGGTGCTGTCCGGCGGCATCACCGAGGCAGTGGCCGTGCAGGCCGGCGACAACGTGACGCTGCGCGTGCAGGGCATGGGCAGCGTGTCGGTGCGCTTCGTGTGACGCCATGAATCTCGGGCGTCGGCCATCCGGCGCCCACCTTTTCGCCCACCGGAGAACCTCATGAAACGACGCGATTTCATCGCGGCGGCGTCTGCTGCCGCGCTGTCGGCCAGCGCCTGGGCGCAGGACGCCTACCCCAGCCGCCCGGTCAGGCTGATCGTGCCCTTCCCGCCGGGCGGGCCGACCGACATCATGGGCCGCACCGCCGCCAAGGCCATGGGCGAGCGCCTGGGCCAGCAGTTCGTGGTCGAGAACAAGGCCGGTGCCGGCGGCAACATCGGCACCGATGCCGTGGCCAAGGCGGCGCCCGACGGCTACACCATCGGCCTGGCGGCGATCAGCAGCCTGGCGATCGCGCCGCACTTGTACGGCAAACTGCCGTTCAACGTCGGCAAGGATCTGGCGCCCATCGCGCTGGTGGGCACCACGCCCTGCGCCATCATGGCCAACCCGCAGGCCCCGTTCTCCGACCTGAAGGGCCTGATCGCCTACGCCAAGGCCAATCCGGGCAAGTTGAGCTACGCCACCTCCGGCATCGGCACCAGCAACCACCTGGCGACCGAGTTGCTGCAATCGGTGGCCGGCATCCAGCTGACGCACGTGCCCTACAAGGGTTCGAGCCAGATCGTGCCCGACCTGATCTCCGGCACGGTGCTGATGAGCATGGAGAGTTCACTGGCCACCACGCTGCAGCACGTGCGCGGCGGCAAGCTGCGGGCCATCGCGGTGACCTCGGCCAAGCGCTCCAGTGCGCTGCCGGATGTGCCGACGGTGGCCGAGTCGGGCTATCCGGGCTTCGAGGTGGAGACCTGGTTCGGCCTGGTGGCGCCGGCGGCCACGCCCGCCGCCGTCGTGGCCAGGCTGCGGGATGCCTGGGCCGAAGGCGCGAAAGGCGCCGACGCCCAGGCCGCCTTCGACAATATCTCGGCCAACCTGCGCGCCACCACGCCCGCCGAGTTCGGCGCCTTCATCCAGGCCGAGGACAAGCGCTGGGGCGAGCTGATCCGCAAGCTGGGCATCAAGGCCGACTGAGCCGCAAAGGGCGCAAGTCCGGCGTGCGCCGGGCAGCGGGGCCATCGCTCTGTCCGGTGAAAATCGCGCGATGCAAGGCAGGCGGGTAGTGCGACGGATCTGTCTCTGTGCAGCGGCCCTGGCGCTGTACGGCGGAAGCTGGCTTGGCTTGGTGCGGCCTGCGCAGGCCCAGCCGGTCGAACGCGTCGTTCAAGGACAGCCGTGGCTGGCGCGCGCGGGCTTCGTCGTTGACGGCGATTCGCTGTGGGTGCAGCCGGAGGGCGGCGGCAGGCGCGCTCGACTGCGGCTGCAGGGCATCGACGCGCCCGAGCGTTGTCAGCCGGGGGGAGCGCCGGCGCGCGCGGCCCTGCAGGCACTGGTGCAGGGCGAGCGGCTGCACGTGACGGTACATGCGCGGGACCGCTTCGGGCGCCGCCTGGCCAGCGTGCGGCGCCAGCGCGACGGCCTGGACGTGGCGGCGGGCATGGTGGCCCAGGGTTGGGCCTGGAGCGACCGCCAGGGCTGGCGCCGCGGCCGCTACTGGCGCGAGGAGGCGCAGGCCCGCGCGGCCCGGCGCGGCGTGTTCGCCACCGCCGATGCCGAATCGCCGGCGGAGTTCCGGCGCCGCCACGGGCCGTGCGGCACCGCGCGGTCTGGGGCCGCATTGACACCGAAACAACTATAAAAACGATAGCTGTTCGCGCATATCCGACAGGCGGTGCGGCCCTGATGGATGCCCGGCAACGACGACCGGCGTCAAGGCGCGAGCTGCAAGGACGAGCGCAGCGTCTGGGTCTCTGACGTGCAGTCCGCGGCCGGCGGCACCTGGCCGGCGGCGCGTGCCCGCACCACTTCCTTCCTCGCGGCCGCCAACTGGGCCTGGAAAATCTCATTGACCCGCAGTCGCGCCACGGTGGCGGCGCCAATCACGCGGCCGGCCTCGATGTCGCTCTTCCAGTGCACGCCACAGATACCGCGGCTCTGGCCAAAGGCGCGTCCGCGCAGCAGCAGGGCGTCGGCGCGCTCCGGCGCCAGCTCGGTCAGCACCAGGGCCCAGGCCCAGCCGAGCGCGGCATGGCCGGATGGGTAGCTGCCGTCCTTGCTCAGGGCCGCCTCCTCGGCGGGGGTGCAGGTGGGGGCGCTGAATGCCACGAACGGGCGCGTGCGCTTGTACTGGTCCTTGGCCTTGTAGGTGGCCAGACCAGCGTCGGTCAGCGTGCGCCGCAGCAGCATGTTCAGGTGGGGCGTGGTCTGTTCGGAAACCGTGACACCCAGGGCACAGGCAAAGGCGCCGGCCGTCTGCGGGAACTTCAGGTTGGCATCGCGTGTGGCCAGCGCGCCTCTCGGTCCCTTCTGCATGGCCGTCAGTTGCCGGAATGCGTCGGCATCGTCGGCATGGGCCGGCGTGCCTTCGGCGGGCGGAGGTGGCAGCAGTGCCAGGCTGTCGGGCAGCTCCTCGCGGCCGAGGTAACCCTTGAGGTAGCCCGCCCCGGGGCGCAGTTCGCCCACCTCGGCGGGGGAAACCGGCGCGTGCGGCGTACTGGTGCACGCGCCGAGCAATGTGATCGCGGTCAGAGCCGCTGCGGCGGAACGGATGGCAGGGTGCATGGGTGTCTCCTGTGATGGTGCTGGCGGGTTCGGCCGCTGCGGCCTGCTGGCAGTGTAGCGGCGTGCCATTTACCGGCCGAGCATCCTTCGGACACTATCAAATGAATAGCTTCTGCCGCAATACTGGTGTGCGATAGACGATTTTTTTATTGTGTATCGTGCGATCATTGAAGAGAATCGACACGGTCGGCGCAGGCGCCTTGAATCTCGGACAGTCCGCCCCATTTGATGGGCAATTCGGAGGTTTTCATGCGCCTAGACAAACTCACCACCAAGTTCCAGGAGGCCCTCGCCGACGCCCAGTCGCTGGCGCTGGGCCATGACCACGCCTACATCCAGCCCGAGCACCTGCTGGCGGCCATGCTGCTGCAGGAAGACGGCCCGCGCTCGCTGCTGGCGCGCGCCGGCGTCAACGTGGCGGCGCTGGCCCAGGCGGCGGATGCCGCCGTCAAGCGCCTGCCGCAGGTGCAGGGCCAGGAGCAGGTGCAGCCCAGCCCCGACCTGATGAAGCTGCTGCAGGCCACCGAGAAGGAGGGCATCAAGCGCGGCGACCAGTTCATCTCCAGCGAGATGTTCCTGCTGGCGCTGGCCGACGCCAAGGGCGAGGCCGCCCGCATCGCCAAGGAAGCCGGTCTGGCGCGCAAGGCGCTGGAGGCCGCCATCGACGCCGTGCGCGGCGGCCAACCCATGGACAGCGCCGAGGGCGAGGGCCAGCGCGAGGCGCTGAAGAAATACACGCTCGATTTGACCGAGCGCGCGCGCCAGGGCAAGCTTGACCCAGTCATCGGCCGCGACGACGAGATCCGCCGCACCATCCAGGTGCTGCAGCGGCGCAGCAAGAACAACCCGGTGCTGATCGGCGAGCCGGGCGTGGGCAAGACCGCCATCGTCGAGGGGCTGGCCCAGCGCATCACCGCCGGCGAGGTGCCCGACACGCTCAAGGGCAAGCAGGTGCTGGTGCTCGACATGGCGGGCCTGCTGGCCGGTGCCAAGTACCGCGGCGAGTTCGAGGAGCGGCTGAAGGCCGTGCTCAAGGAAGTGGCGCGCGAGGAAGGCCGCATCATCCTGTTCATCGACGAGCTGCACACCATGGTCGGCGCCGGCAAGGCCGAGGGCGCGATCGACGCCGGCAACATGCTCAAGCCCGCGCTGGCGCGCGGCGAGCTGCACTGCGTCGGCGCGACCACGCTGGATGAATACCGCAAGTACATCGAGAAGGACGCGGCGCTGGAGCGGCGCTTCCAGAAGGTGCTGGTGGGCGAGCCCAGCGTGGAAGACACCATCGCCATCCTGCGCGGCCTGCAGGAGCGCTACGAGGCGCACCACGGCGTGGACATCACCGACCCGGCCATCGTGGCCGCGGCGGAACTGAGCCACCGCTACATCACCGACCGCTTTTTGCCCGACAAGGCGATCGACCTGATCGACGAGGCGGCGGCCAAGATCAAGATCGAGATCGACTCCAAGCCCGAGGTGATGGACAAGCTGGATCGCCGCATGATCCAGCTCAAGATCGAGCGCGAGGCGGTCAAGAAGGAAAAGGACGAGGCCTCGCAAAAGCACCTGGCGCAGATCGAGGACGATTTGGCCAAGCTGGAGAAGGAATACGCCGACTTGGACGAGATCTGGCGTGCGGAGAAAGCCAGCGCCCAGGGCAGCGAGCAGGTGCGCAAGGAGATCGAGCAGATCAAGTTCCAGATCCAGGAAGCCACGCGCAAGGGCGACTTCAACCACGTCGCCGAGTTGCAGTACGGCAAGCTGCCGGCGTTGGAAAAGCAGCTCAAGGAAGCGCAGGCCAGCGAAGAGGGTGCCGAGGCCCAGGCCAAGGCGCACAAGCTGCTGCGCACGCAAGTCGGCGCCGAAGAGATCGCCGAGGTGGTCAGCCGCGCCACCGGCATCCCCGTCAGCAAGATGATGGAAGGCGAGCGTGACAAGCTGCTGAAGATGGAAGACGCGCTGCACCAGCGCGTGGTGGGCCAGAACGAGGCCATCGACGCCGTGGCCAACGCCATCCGCCGCTCGCGCTCGGGCCTGTCGGACCCGAACCGGCCGCTGGGCTCCTTCCTGTTCCTCGGCCCCACGGGCGTCGGCAAGACCGAGCTGACCAAGGCGCTGGCGGGCTTTCTGTTCGACAGCCAGGACCACATGGTGCGCATCGACATGAGCGAGTTCATGGAAAAGCACAGTGTCGCGCGCCTGATCGGCGCGCCGCCTGGCTACGTCGGCTACGACGAGGGTGGTTATCTGACCGAGGCGGTGCGGCGCAAGCCCTACAGCGTGGTGCTGTTCGACGAGATCGAAAAAGCCCACCCGGACGTGTTCAACGTGCTGCTGCAGGTGCTGGACGATGGCCGCCTGACGGACGGCCAGGGGCGCACGGTGGACTTCAAGAACACCGTGCTCATCATGACCAGCAACATCGGCAGCCCGATGATCCAGAGCATGGCGGGCCAGCCGTACGAGGAAGTCAAGGACGCGGTGTTCGGCGAGCTGAAGAACCACTTCCGCCCCGAATTTCTGAACCGCATCGACGAGATCGTGGTGTTCCACGGTCTGGATGCAACGCAGATCGGCGCCATCGCCAAGATTCAGCTCAAGGTGCTGGCCGAGCGAATGGCCCGGATGGACCTGTCGCTGAAAGTGTCGGACCAGGCACTGGCCGAGCTGGCCAAGGTCGGCTTCGATCCGGTGTTCGGCGCGCGGCCGCTCAAGCGCGCCATCCAGCAGCGCATCGAGAACCCGCTGTCCAGGCTGATCCTGGAGGGCAGGTTCCCGCCCAAGACCGAGATCAACGTCAGCGTCGATCCGATCAAGGACCCGGGCGTATTCACCTTCAGCGCCCACGCGGGCTGAGCCCTGGAGGGGCCCAGCCAGGCCCATCGACGCCGGCCCGTGCCGGCGTCGGCCATTTGATCGGTTACAACCCCGTCTGCCACCAAGGAACTGAGCGCCATGACGTCTTCGCTTTCGACCCAGGAGATCTTCGAGCGCGCCCGTGCCGCCAGCCGCCAGTCGGCCGAGGTGCCGCTGGCCCAGCGGCATGACCGCCTGGCGCGCCTGCAGCGCCTGCTGGACGAAAACGAGGCGGCCTTGGCGGCGGCGGTGGATGCCGACTTCGGCGGGCGCGGCGCGCGCCTGACCGAAATCGCCGACCTGTTCCTGCTGCGCGGCATGCTGGGCGATCTGCGGCGCCACCTGGGGCGCTGGTCGCGCCCGCGCCGGGCGCGCACGCCGCTGTACCTGATGCCGGGGCGTGGCCACATCCAGCGCCAGCCGCTGGGCGTGGTGGGCATCATCGGGCCGTGGAACTACCCGCTGCAACTGACGCTGGGGCCGGCGGCGACGGCGCTGGCCGCTGGCAACCGGGTGCTGCTCAAGCCCAGCGAGCTGACCCCGCGCAGCAGCGCGCTGATGGCCGAGCTGGTGGCGCGCCACTTCGCGCCCGAGGAGTTCCACGTCGTGCTGGGCGGCCCCGATGTGGCGGCCGAATTCGCGGCGCTGCCGTTCGACCATCTGTTCTTCACCGGCTCCACCGCCGTTGGCCGCAAGGTGGCCGAGGCGGCGGCCCGGAACCTGACACCCACCACGCTGGAGCTGGGCGGCAAGTCGCCCTGCATCGTCGATGCGTCCTGCACCGACCTGGAGGGTGTGGCGCTCAAAATCGCCCACGGCAAGCTGCTCAACGCCGGCCAGACCTGCATCGCGCCCGACTACCTGCTGCTGCCGCGCGGGCGCGAGCAGGCGTTTGCCCAGGCCTACCAGGCGGCCGTGGCCCGGTTGTTTCCGTTCATCGAGGGCAACGCCGACTATGCGGCCATCGTCAGCGAGCGGCACCACGCGCGCCTGCTGGCGCTGCTGGACGAGGCGCGCGCCGCCGGGGCCACGGTGCAGGACATGGGCCCGCCCGCCGGCGGTGCGGGCAGTGACACCAGCCGCCGCATGCGGCCCACGCTGGTGCTGGGTGCCGCGCCGGCGCTGCGCCTGCTGCAGGAGGAGATCTTCGGCCCCATCCTGCCGGTGCTGCCCTGCGACACGCCGCAGCAGGCGATCGAGCTGATCAACGCCGCCCCGCGCCCGCTGGCGCTGTACTGGTTCGGCA